>Ga0315273_10004189_pt1 | contig 17583 bp, 19 predicted proteins | sample YL17G02_0_MG_FD_205753 | JGI IMG/M metagenome (GOLD analysis project Ga0315273, IMG submission 205753) | Sediment microbial communities from Yellowstone Lake, YNP, Wyoming, USA - YL17G02_0 | ecosystem: Environmental > Aquatic > Freshwater > Lake > Sediment | place: USA: Wyoming | collected...
TCATGAGAATTGTCAAGAGATTTCTTAATGGGAAAATTCAGCCTGCGGAATTCCTGAATTCTTGGGAATAAGAGAGATGGGCGATGATCGAGTAATAATACTTGCATCTAATGAGAGACCTTCATCATCCAAAAAGAAAATTCTTTAATAATGAACAGTTTTAGGATGAGAAAATGAATCTTCATTAAATAGAGGTTGGCTAACAGGCCTTCTTTTGTCCACTCCAGTATGTCTTTGCTCGGTTTATTTGAGTGCGATTTTTGGGGTTGCTGATTCTGGTTCATATATTGATCTCCAAGCCTCCTAGCTCAGAGGAAGATGGAAATAAAGATGAAGATTCCGCTGTGAATATTGGAAATAGAGTCATATGAAAAGATATGCAACCTTTTTTTGCCAAACCAGTAAATTTAGGATAACACAGATAATTTGTTGAAATTTATGAATAATTATTTTTATCTCCCAAAAAACATTTTTAGATTTGGTCTTAGAGAGTGACATAGAGTGTTATTCGAATTAAAAATTGTCATTTATGATTCTTTTTCTTTCATTTGGAAGTAGCTTCACAACAGGTTTGATACAACCCTATACTCTCGTTTTTGTTCGTCTTTTTAAGGTGATCGATTAGAGATTCTGCCTAAGTCCGATACAGGAACAGATCTTTCCAACAAAGAAGGCAATTAAAAGCTTGAAAAAATGCTTGACAATTTGCTCAAAAATCGCTATATATCCCCAAAATTCAAGGGGAAATATTGATTTTTGCTGAATCATGGAATGGACATTACTTCTCAATTCTACCTTTGAGCCCTTAAAGGTTGTTACTTGGAAAAAAGCGATTATCATGGTCATGCTCGGCAAAGTAGAAGTAGTCGAAGAATATGAGCGCATTATTCGAGGTGTCAGCTTTGCTTTACGGCTTCCAGCGGTGATTCGACTAAACCGATTTATTAAGAGGAGGACCCCCATTGTCAAATTTTCCCGTCAAAACCTTTACGTTCGGGATAGGGGGAAGTGTCAGTATTGTGGGACCCCTTTTGATCACAAGGAATTAACATATGACCATGTGATTCCACGCTCCAAAGGTGGACAGACCGAATGGACGAATGTCGTTACTTGCTGCATGGCCTGCAATCTAAAAAAGGGAGATAGGACACCTGAAGAAGCAGGGATGTCCCTGATCCGAAGACCCAAGGTCCCCATTTGGATACCTTTGTTGACAATGAGCCTTGGAATCAAAGAGACCCCTGCCCCATGGAAAGATTATCTTTATCTTAATGTGGAGTTGACCTCTTAACTCACTTTTTCGCGATGGACAAATCACCCTTACCGTTAAATATCCTTTTCCGACCATTTTCGATCAATCCTGACAAAGGTGGCGTCGATCATGTCCAACGGATGGGTGTTGACCGGACAAACCCCAGCTTTCTCTCGTATTTCATCAATCCTCTTTACGTGGGGAGCAACGGATGAGATATCTATGGGCTCCATGGAGAATGGACTATATTTTAGGCGAGAAAGAAAGGGGGTGTATCTTTTGTGTGAAACCCAAGAGAAAGAAGGACAAAGAAAACCTCATTCTTTATCAAGGCAAATATGCGTTTGTGATGATGAATAAATTTCCCTATAACAACGGCCATGTGATGGTCGTTCCAAAACGGCACTGTTGCGATTTGGACGAACTGAATGATAACGAACTACAAGAACTTTTCTATCTGATGAAAGTCTCAACACAGGTATTGAAGTCAAGCCTCCATCCCCATGGGTTCAATATTGGAATGAATATTGGGAAAGTGGGAGGGGCTGGAGAGGAACACATCCATTTCCACATCGTCCCTCGATGGATCGGAGATACCAATTTTATGCCGATCTTGGGTGAGACAAAAATAGTTCCGGAATATCTCGAACATACTTATCAGAAACTTTGCTCTGCCTATCTCGTTCTTTTTCAGAAAAACCGAGGTCAGAAAGGAGGGCAACCAAAGTGAAATGGTTGAAGACACTTTTTTGGATGATCGTCTTTATTTTTGCCATCCTTTTCTCCATACAAAACAAGGGCGAGGTGACTCTTCGATTTGGTCTTTATCCCCTGCAGAATGATCAATGGTTCGAGATTCCAAAAGTCCCTCTCTTCTTGGTCATCCTTTGCTCTATTTTGTTGGGAGTGTTGGTTAGCGGGATAGGAGACCTTTACAGGCGCTTTCAACTCAGAGGTGCTCTCCGACAAAATCAAAAAAAAATAGAGAGGCTGGAGAGAGAGATTCAGTCTCTTCGTGGCCTAGATGTGGATCAACCTTCTTTTCTTAAGAAGGATGGCTAACCATTCTAAAAATTTTCCTTGCATTTCAAATTGAATTGTAGTATATTTATTTTGAAAAATGGGTCTGCTGAAAAAGCGGGCTGTGAGCCCGCTTTTTTTTTAAAATGGTCCTTTCCCAAAGGTGGAAGAAATGATGACAAAATCAATCATAGACCAGGTACGCGTCATTGCTGATCTGATTCTTTCGAATGAGGGAATGGAATTGGTGGAGATTGAATATCGGAGGGAAGCAAGGGGGTGGGTCCTTCGTCTCTTTATCGATAAAGAAGGAGGGGTCACCGTTGACGATTGCACCCATATCAGCCAAGAAGTGGGAAGGAGTCTGGATGTGGAGGACTTTATTCTAGTCCCCTACGCATTAGAGATCTCATCCCCAGGTCTCACTCGTCCACTAAAGAACGAAAGAGACTTTATCAAATATCAAAACCATTTGATCAGAGTGAAAACTTTCGATCCCATTGGGAACCGGCGGCAATTCAAGGGTAAACTCTTAGGGATTTCTGAGAAGCGTATTGAAATTGTAGTGGATGGAGGGGTGTACCAGATCCCCCTCTCCAATGTAGCAAAGGCCAATTTGGAAATTGAATTTTATAAAGGGAGAGACTGATTATGCCATCCAATCTCAATTATGTGATCGATCAGGTTGGAAAAGATAAGGGGATTGACCGGAAGGTGATTATCGAAGCGTTAGAACAGGCAGTTCTGACCGCCTCCAGAAAAAAGTACGGACACCAAGGCGAGATTGAAGTCCATTATAATGAGGAGATCGGCGAAATAGAGTTATTTCAATTCAAGCAGGTTGTGGAGGAAGTGGTGAACCCTCCGATCGAGATCTCTCTCGAGGAAGCAAAGGGACTGGACAGTGAGGTTCAAGTCGGAGATAGCCTTGGGGTTAAACTGAATACCGATTTCGGCCGGATTGGTGCCCAAACGGCAAAACAGGTGATCATCCAAAAGGTTCGGGACGCTGAACGTGAGAATGTCTACAATGAATTTAAGGATCGAAAAGGAGACCTAGTCAGCGGAACCGTTCAACGAATGGAGAAAGGAAACATTTATATAAATATTGGGAGGGCAGAAGCTGTTCTTTTTTCGAAGGAACAAATTTCAGGGGAAGTGTACAGGCAGGGGGAACGGCTTCGGGCCTATATTCTCGAGGTGCAGAAGAATTCGAAGGGGCCGCAGATCTTTCTCTCAAGAACCCATCCGGGTTTTCTGATCAAACTGTTCGAAATGGAGGTGCCGGAGATTTCCGAGGGCGTGATCAAGATCATCAGCGCAGCCCGAGAACCTGGCGAGAGGGCAAAGATTTCTGTCTATAGTTCGAATCGCGATGTCGATCCGGTAGGAGCCTGTGTCGGTATGAGGGGCTCGAGGGTTCAGAATGTTGTCCAAGAACTTCGCGGAGAGCGGATCGATATCATCCCCTGGTCTCAAGATCAGGCCAAATACGTCTGTAATGGTCTGGCACCTGCAAAAATCTCCAGGGTTTATATCGATGAAGAAAATCGGCATATGGAAGTGGTCGTCGCAGACGATCAACTCTCTTTGTCGATTGGGAAAAAAGGTCAGAATGTCCGATTGGCATCCAAATTGACGGGTTGGAAGATCGATATCAAGAGCGAGACGAAGATGGAGAAGATCTCTAATGAGATCTTAGAAAGATTCAGGGGCCTCCCACATATCGGGGATGTCGCCAGCCGTATCCTCTATAACGAAGGGTTCCGATCGATTAAAGAGGTTGCGGAGGTAGACCCGGAAGAATTGGCTAAAGTGTTAGAGATAGAGAAGGAAAAAGCCATAGAGATTGTGGAAAGTGCCCATCGGATGATTCAGAAAGAAGAGGACACGAAGGTTGCCCAAGAAGGGATTCAGGTGACAGGGGACCCTTCCCTTGACCCAGTAGATCAGATAGAAGGGGTGGGGGAGAAAACTGCCGGAATATTGAAAGCCAACGGATTTAAAATCGTTCAAGATATTTTAAGAACAGACGTGGAGAGGCTATCTGCTCTTCCAGGAATTGGTGTCAAGAAAGCGGAAAAACTGATTCAATCAGCCCAGCATTATATCGAAGGAAGTGGGTCATGAGTAAGAAAGGCCATCTCCCAATCCGTATGTGTATGGGATGCCGGAAGAGAAGAAAAAAGGAGGAAATGGTTCGGTTTGTCCAACATTCAGACGGGGTTGTTTTCATCAGCGAAAAGAAGGATCTCAATGGACGGGGATTTTATCTCTGCCCAGATCTGATCTGTTTTAAGATGGCACAAAAAAAGCATAGAATGGATCGGTCCCTAGGAACCGGCGGATCACTTGTATCCTTCGATACAAAGTTATTTTTAGCCGATGGAAGGTTCTGCAGAATAGGGGGGGAAAGATAATGACGAAAGTGAAAGTCCTCGATCTGGCACGCGAAGTAGGGATGGAGGACGATAAGCTGCTTCTGAAACTGAAACGGATGGGAGTGAAGGTAAAGGATAAAAAGCCTGTTGAACCGGAGAAAATAGCATCTCCCCTGGACGAAAAGATTATTGAAAGGGATTCCGAAAAGGAGATCATTGAGAAACGGGTTAAACCTACTGTAATCAGGAGAAGGACCAGGAGCCTAGAGATGAAAGTGGAGCCCCCGCCACCTCCGCCACCTCCGATCACGATGAGGGAGCCTGTGATGGTAGAGGAGAAACCATCAAGAGCAGGAGAGGAAAAAGCCGCCCGAGCGGTGAGGGTTCTAAAAGAGGCCGTTGAGAAAAAGGAATTGAAGAAAGATGAGAAAACCCAGGAACCCGTCGCTATGCCTATCGGAGCAAAGGCGGAAGTGAAGGAAACAATCCCCACGACATCTGTCGAGGAAGTGGCGCCCTTGCCGGTCACCCTTAAGGAGGTGGGGAAAAGAGCAGAGGCGAAGAAGGAGGTTGAAGAGCTCAAAACGAAAGAGATCCCTATAAAAAAAGTGGAAGTCAAAGTCCCAAGCAAGGAGGAGTTCCTTGAAAAGGAAGATTTAAGTTCCCTTCCTGGAAAGAAAAAGGGGTTCGTTAAAAAGAGGAGGGTGATTGAGGAAAGGATGCTGCCGGAAGATGAGATTGAAGGGGAGGGACGGCCGGAAAAGGGGTTAGAAACCCGCTTCAGACCCTTCAGACCCATGAAGAAAAAAGTAGTGTTGAAGACCCCTAAAAAAACAGAGGTGACGGTCCCCAAACCGATTAAGAGAATCATACGCATTGCCGAAGTCATTACTGTTGGAGATCTTGCTAAGAGGATGGGGGTGAAGGGAGGGGAACTGATCAAAAAACTGATGGAGATGGGGGTGCTCGTCAATATCAACCAGGTCATCGATGCTGACGTATCTTCTCTGGTTGCCAGTGAATTCGGCTACGAAGTGGAGAAAGTTTCATTGGAACGTCATGATCTGTTGGAAAGGAAAGAAGACCTTCCCGAACAGTTGCAACCGAGGCCTCCCGTTGTCACCATCATGGGACACGTGGATCATGGGAAGACTATGCTTTTGGATGCCATCCGCAAGACCAATGTGGTGGAAGGGGAGGCAGGAGGGATCACCCAGCACATCGGGGCTTATGATGTCCAATTAGACAACGGTCACGTTGTATTTATTGACACTCCCGGCCATGAGGCATTTACTGCGATGAGGGCCAGAGGGGCCCAAGTGACGGACGTGGTGGTATTGGTAGTGGCAGTGGATGATGGGGTGATGCCGCAGACAAAGGAAGCGATCGATCATGCTCGAGCAGCCAAAGTTCCAATTGTGGTAGCGATCAATAAGATCGATAAACCGAACGCGAATCCAGAGAAGGTGAAGAAAGATCTGGCAGATTATGGTCTGGCTCCGGAGAAATGGGGAGGCAATACCCTCTTTGCTGAGGTATCAGCGAAACAGAAGATAGGAATCAAAGAGCTGTTGGAGTTGATCCTTCTTCAGGCAGAGGTCCTCGAATTGAGGGCGAATCCGGATAAACCTGCTCGAGGGATCATTATCGAAGCCAAACTGGACAAGGGGAGGGGTCCGGTGGCAACCCTTCTGGTCCAGGAGGGAACTTTGAAAGCAGGGGATGCCTTCATCGCAGGGTCCCACTACGGCAGGGTGAGGGCAATGTTAGATGACAAGGGACAGAAGATAGAGGGGGCCCGACCATCTACCCCCGTGGAGGTAGTGGGCTTTACCGATGTCCCGGAGGCAGGGGAACCCTTCATCGTTGTTTCCGAAGAGAGGATGGCGAAACAAATCAGCCTTTACCGGCAAGAGAAAATTCGGGAAAAAGAACTTTCAAAATTAAGCAAGGTCTCATTAGAGGAGCTCTATGATCGGATCAAGAAAGGGGAAGTGAAGGAGCTCAATGTCATCATTAAAGCGGATGTGCAAGGATCGATTGAGGCGGTGAAAGAAGCTTTGAGAAAAATCTCTACGGATGCTGTAAAGGTCAATATCCTCCATGATGCCGTCGGCGGGATTACAGAAACCGATGTGAACTTGTCCTCGGCTTCAAATGCCATTATCATTGGCTTCAATGTGAGACCGGGCCAGAAGGCTCAGGTTCTCGCAGAGCAGGAACATGTAGATGTACGGACCTATTCTGTCATCTACGATGCGATTGACGACATCAAGAAAGCCCTGGAAGGACTGCTGGAACCGACCTACAAAGAACACGTTTTGGGAAGAGCTCAAGTCATTCAAGTTTTTAACATCCGTAAAGTGGGTACGGTGGCGGGCAGTTTGGTTTTAGATGGTAAAGTCGTGCGGGGTTCTCATGGCAGACTTCTCAGAGATAATATCGTCATCTATGATGGCCGAATCTCATCACTCAAACGATTTAAGGATGATATGAAAGATTGCTCTCAAGGTCTCGAGTGCGGCATCGGGATCGAGAATTTTAATGACGTGAAACTAGGGGATATCATTGAGTCTTATGAGATTGAAGAAGTTCAATCTCGGTTGGCTTAAACCTTATTGGTTTGCTCCTGAGGAATCGATGAAGATCCCCATGGGCTCTTTAGGTGATAGGGGTGACCCCTTCGTTTGAGAAAGGTTTTCTATAAGAAAGGTAAGGGATATGGTCATCGGGATTTGCCAACTCGACCTTCGGATCCCGGAGAATCACTCCCTGAAGGGAAAGCGCCATGTCATCCGGAAACTGATCGATCGGGTGAGAAGCCGTTTCAATGTAGCCATCTCAGAAGTTGGAGATAACGACCTTTGGCAAAGGGCACAGATTGGTATCTGTATGGTGAGCAATGATCGCAGATTCATCAATTCAAGTTTGGATAAAGTGATCGACTTCATCGAGAAGATGCACCTTGTAGAAATGCTGCACTCGGAGATGGAGATTCTCACTGTATAAGCCTCCCCCCAGCAGCAAGATGGGACATCGGCGTTTGTTGATTTGAGGTGGAAGGGGTGGATATCTCCTCGAAGAAAATGGGATGAGGGGCAAGTGGATGGGCTGGTAGAAGATGACGGAAGGGAAACGTTCAGAAAAAGTGGCGGATTTGATCCAAAGAGAGATCTCCCAGATGCTGGTAAAGACGCTCAAGGATCCCCGAATTGGTTTCGTCACCATCACGAGAGTTGTCGTTTCTGAGGATTGTCGGGTGGCCAAAGTCTATTTCAGTGTAGTGGGAACTCTTGCGGAAAGAGAAAGGTCGACAAAAGGTTTGAACAGTGCGAAGGGATATGTCCGCAAGGAGTTGGGCCGACGAATGGGACTGCGACATACCCCTGAAATCATGTTTCAGTTCGATCCCTCCATTGAATATGCGATTCATATTGGAGAGGTCATGCATCACTTGGAACAAGAAAGAGAGAAAAACAAGGATGAGGACTGATGGCCTCCTCATCGTGGATAAGCCAGAGGGGATGACTTCTCTTGAAGTAGTGAAGGAGGTAAAGCGTCGATTTTGTGTGAAGAAGGCGGGCCACATCGGAACGCTCGATCCCTTTGCTACAGGAGTTTTGCCGATCGTCATCAATGAAGGAACAAAATTGGTTCCTTATTTAAGGGAGGAACCCAAGGAGTATGAGGCCGTTATCAAATTGGGAGAAGAGACTTCAACGGATGACTTGACCGGAAAGGTCGTCTTTGAAAAACCATGGGAAGGGGTAACCCCTGGAATGATTCATCATGTCTTAAAGACTTTTTTAGGCAGAATCCACCAAATTCCCCCCATGTTTTCGGCGATCAAAGTTCAGGGGAAACCCCTCTATCGATTGGCCAGAAAGGGAATAGAAGTCGAGCGGAAAGAAAGGGAGGTTGAAATTTTCAGTATTCAAATTGAGAAAATGGACCCACCCCAGATTCACTTCCGAGTTTCTTGTTCAAAAGGAACTTACATCCGCAGTTTGGGAAGGGATATCGGAAGGAAGATCGGATGTGGTGCTCATCTCCTTCGTCTAAGACGGGTTCGCAGTGGTCCTTTCACTCTCGAACAAGCGATCTCCTGGGGAAGGATAAAAGAACTCTCTGGTGCCGAGAACCTTCGGCCTTGGTTGATCTCATTGAAGGAAGCCGTGTCGAGCTTGCCGGAGGTGATTGGGGATGAACAGCTGGTAAAGAAGATCCGTTTGGGTAAAGGGATGGCAGTAGGTGATCTCTCATCGCAGGATCTCCCTCACTTTGAAAAAGGACAATGGCTGAAGATGTGCTCCTCTAAGGAGGGGCTGGTCGCTATCTTGAGATCAGAGGTCAAGGGGGTGGATATCCCACGAGCAAGCCCAGAGTTGGTGGCTCTTCGCCCATTAAGAATATTTCACCCCTCATCCCATCCTTCTCCCCAAGGGGGAGAAGAGAAGGGTGAGGGAAAAGACCACGTTTAGCTTGGAGGAGGAATTCGATGTTAGTTGCGCAGGAGAAAAAAAAGGAGATCATCGGAGAATATAGAACCCACGAGCACGATACGGGTTCTCCGGAGGTTCAGATCGCTCTTCTCAGTGAGCGGATCCGATACCTCACAGAACATTTTAAAGTCCATAAACGGGATCATCACTCCCGAAGGGGTCTGCTGAAGCTGGTGGGACAGAGGAGGAGACTCCTCAACTACCTTAAAGATAACAAGGTGGATCGATATCGAATGATCATCGATAAGCTGGGCCTTCGAAAGTAGCGCGGATCCGCGACAATTCCAAACAACATGGCCTGAACGAAAAGGAGTGAGGAGAATCATATGGTTCAGAACTTAAAAATCGATTTTGGCGGAAGGCCATTTTCCATTGAAACAGGAAAGGTGGCAAGGCAGGCGAATGGCTCTGTACTGGTTCAGTATGGGGACACCGTCGTATTAGTCACTGCGGTAACAGCTGAAAAGAGGAGAGAAGGGATCGATTTCCTTCCTCTCACCGTAAATTATTTAGAAATGACTTATGCAGCGGGGAGAATTCCCGGGGGCTTTTTTAAGAGGGAGGGGAGGCCGAGCGATCGCGAAACCCTGATCTCCCGATTTATCGATCGCCCCCTCAGGCCCCTTTTCCCGAAAGGGTTTCAGGATGAAATCCAGATTATTGCGACCGTTCTTTCAGCCGATCAGGATAACGATCCGTCGATCTTGGGAATGATCGGGGCATCTGCTGCCCTTTCCCTCTCCGATATCCCATTTAATGGTCCGATTGCAGGAGCCAAAGTGGGCCGCATTGACGGGGAGTATGTTCTCAACCCCACCCTCGATGAATTGGAAATGAGTGACATTGAACTCTTCGTAGCGGGGAGTGAGGCTGCGATCATCATGGTAGAAGGAAGCGCCAAGGAGGTGAATGAAAGGGAGATCTTGGAGGCCATTTTATTCGGCCATCAATCTCTTAAACCAGTGATTGACCTCCAGAAACAACTGAGGTTGACGTCGGGAGTAGCGCCAAAGGAATTTGATCTGCAAAAACCTGAGGAAGCGATTTACGAAAGAGTAAAGACCATCGCCCAAGAGAAATTGAGGGAAGCCTTCCGAATCACCGAGAAAGTCAAACGGCGGGAGCGGCTTGAGGAGATTCTCCAGTTGACGCTCCAGGACCTCGGAGCTGAGGACGAAACCTCCCAGAAGGTGGTAAAGGTCACCCTCGAAGAGATCAACCGTAAACTGGTGAGAAGGTTGATCTTAGATCAAAAGCAGAGGATCGACGGAAGGGGTCTTTCAGAGATCCGGTCCATCTCTTGTGAGGTGGGTATCCTTCCCAGAACACATGGCTCTGCTCTCTTCACACGCGGTGAGACACAGGTTCTGGCAGTGGTCACTTTTGGCACCTCTGAAGATGAGCAGAAAATCAACTCCCTGACCGGAGAAACCTATAAGTCTTTCATGCTGCATTATAACTTTCCTCCTTTCTGTACAGGAGAAGTTTCTCCCTTGCGGTCCCCCAGTCGAAGGGAAATCGGTCATGGGGCTTTGGCTGAAAGGGCCATTTTACCCATCCTCCCTTCCAACGATAAGTTTCCCTATACCATTCGAATTGTCTCAGAGGTGCTCGAATCGAATGGATCCTCCTCCATGGCAACGGTGTGTGGAGCAAGCCTTTCCCTAATGGATGCGGGTGTCCCGATTAAGGCGCCGGTGGCTGGAATCGCAATGGGATTAATCCTTGAAGGGGAAGAGGTGGCTGTCCTATCGGACATCCTTGGGGATGAGGACCATTTTGGGGATATGGATTTCAAAGTGGCCGGGACGGCAGAAGGGGTAACGGCCATCCAGATGGATATCAAGATTGGAGGTATATCCAAAGAAGTCATGGTTCGTGTTCTCGATCAGGCCCGAGAGGGTAGGCTCCACATTCTGAATAAGATGAAAGAAACGATTTCAGAACCGCGAAAAGACCTCTCTCGACATGCACCGAGGATCGTTACCCTCCAGGTCAAACAGGAGAAGATTCGGGATATTATTGGACCAGGGGGAAAGAATATTCGGAGCATTGTGGATCAGACCGGCGTAAAGGTAGATGTGGAAGATTCTGGATTGGTGAAGTTGGCCTCCCCAAATTATGAAGCGATCGAGAAGGCCATCTATATGATCAAAAGGCTTACGCAGGAAGTGGAGGTGGGCGGTTTTTATACAGGGAAAGTAAGACGGATTTTGGGTTTTGGCGCAATTGTCGAACTCTTCCCGGGCACGGATGGCTTGATTCATATTTCTCAACTGGCAGAGAGCCATGTGAAAGAGGTCTCCGATGTCCTGAAGGAAGGGGATGAAGTGCTGGTAAAGGTCATTGATATTGATCCACAGGGCCGAATCCGGTTGAGCCGTAAGGCGGCCTTGAGGGAGATGAAGCAATCAACGGAAGTCAAAGTTTAAGGGACGTCTGTTAAGGTGCCGATTGAGTAAGCCTTTCCGATTCGGTGTCTTAAAAATTTAAGGTCTATCGAAAGAAGAAAAAGAAAATGGGTACTGTTATTCGAAAATCTGATGATTCATTATATCACTCATGGATCACCAATGGATCAGGATATCAGAAGACTGTTCTCGACAATGGAATTAAAGTGATCACTGAGGAAATCCCCTTTCTAAAATCTGTCTCGATCGGAGTATGGGTGGTCACCGGGTCCAGAGATGAACAACCCCATGAAAATGGGATCTCCCATTTCATCGAGCATCTCCTCTTCAAGGGGACCGAGCGGAGGACCACTTTCGACATCGCTAAGGAGATCGACTCCGTAGGCGGAACCCTGAATGCCTTTACAGGGAGAGAATACACCTGTTTTTACGCTAAGGTCATTGATAAAAATTTGCCTTTGGCCATCGATCTACTGTCCGATATCTTCATCCATTCACTCATGGATCCAAAAGATGTGGAAAAAGAGAGGATGGTCATTCTCCAGGAGATTAAAATGGTGGAGGATACTCCTGACGATTATATCCATGACCTATTCAACCGGGTCTGTTGGGGAGAACACCCATTAGGTTTCCCAATTTTTGGAACCTCTGAGCTTGTTCAATCCTTCAGTCGGGACCAGATCTACCAATTTTTTAAGGAACACTTTCAACCCAACCGCATCATCATTTGTGCTGCTGGGAACCTTCAACATCAGGAGGTGGTGGACTGGATTGAAAAGACTTTTGGACAGATTTCAAAGTCGGATAAGGTACGGGAAAGGATCAGGCCAAACTCGATCTCGGCGACCAATATCTGGAAGCGAGAGTTGGAGCAGGTCCATTTCTGCCTCGGGACAAAAGGGCTCCAATATAATCACTCCCTTCGGTTCGCTTCCTACGTTTTGAACACCATTTTGGGGGGTGGGATGAGCTCACGGCTTTTCCAAGAGATCCGGGAGAATCGCGGTTTGGCTTACTCCGTTTACTCTTATCTTCCTACTTACATCGATACCGGATTGGTTGTCGTTTATGCTGGGACAAATGAAGGCTCTTTTCAAGAGGTCATCGAACTCATCCTCAAGGAGTTCGTTCGACTCAAAAAGGAACCTTTTAAGGGTGGGGAATTGGAGACTGCCAAAGAACAATTGAAAGGGAATCTTCTGCTCAGCCTCGAGAGTTCGGACAACCTGATGACCCGACTGGCGAAGAACGAAATCTATTTTGAGTCATACCTTCCGGTAGAGAAAATTCTCGAAGGCATTGACGGAGTGGGGGAGGAAATGGCGCGAAGTTTGGCAAGCGATATTTTCGACGAACGCTTCTTCTGCCTGACCGTTTTGGGACCGATGGATGGCAATGGTTTGGAAAAGGGCTTATTGAAATTGGATCGATGGAACAAGTAAGAATTTGTATCAAACGCTTGAGGAAAGATCACCCGGTGCCCATACCCCAATATATGACCGAAGGATCATCTGGAATGGATCTTTTCGCCTCACTGGATAAAGAAGTGATATTGGGACCTGGGGAGAGGCGGCTCATCCCTACCGGAATTTCTATAGCGATTCCTTCAGGTTTTGAAGGTCAAATCAGGCCTCGCAGCGGGTTGGCCATTCAGAAGGGAATTGGCATTGTCAACGCACCAGGGACGATTGACGCTGACTATCGTGGAGAGATCGGTGTCCTCCTGATCAATTTTGGCAAAGACCCCTTTACCATCCGTGATGGAGAGAGGATTGCCCAGATGGTCATCTCCCAAGTGTTTCAAGCGAGTTGGGAGGAGGTCGATGACCTCCCCGCAACGAGAAGGCAAGGGGGAGGATTTGGCCACACTGGCATCTGAGGAGGGTCCAGGACGATTTAGGGTTACTATCAAAGCAGAGGTCGCTCTTCCTCTGCTTTTTATTTGGTTCCCCCTGTTGCAGAGGGACAGTGAGGATTGAACAGAATAGATGTTTTAGCGGGCGAGTTTTCAAAAGAATTGCAGGTTTTGATAAGTAAACCCCGTTAGAAAGATGGGGCTCTGACCCCGCCTTTACATGGAGCTGATGCTTTCCATTTATAACATTCCCGGCATAGATGCCGGGGTTTTCTAACGGGGTAAATGTTTTCCAAGGGCATGGTGACCCTCTCAACATAGGAAATACGATGGATCAGATGTTGGATCAATTTCTCCATTATCTCATTGTTGAAAAGGGTCTTGCCAAGAATACGATCGAGGCTTACAGTCATGATTTGAATCGATTCTCAGATTATCTGAAAGCGAAAGGGATTCAGGATATCTTGAATGTTGGCAAATTCGATGTCAGGGCTTTTCTTCTCGTTTTAAAGAGACAGGGGCTTTCGACCAAGACCATTTCCAGAAATTTGGTTGCCATTCGGACGTTCTTTAAATTCTTGATTCAAGAGGGAATCTTGGAGGCGAATCCTATTGAGGAGGTAGGGTCTCCAACAGTGGCAAAAACCTTGCCGGAAATTCTGACGTTGAAGGAGGTAGAGGAATTATTAGAACAACCTAACATCAAGACTCCCTTAGGAATTAGGGATAGGGCGATGCTCGAAATGCTTTATGCTACGGGGATGAGGGTTTCTGAGCTGACTCGGCTTCCGATGAATCAGGTTAACTTGGAAGGGGGATATGTCCTCATTTACGGAAAGGGTTCAAAGGAAAGGATGGTCCCTCTTGGAAGCGAAGCGATGAAATGGCTGGCACTTTATCTGAGGATGGCCCGAGGAAGGTTTGCAAAAAGGAAGGAGAGCAATGCCCTCTTCATCAGTCGTTCGGGCAAGGGGATGAGCCGCCAACGGTTCTGGAGGAGTCTTAAGGAGTATGGTCGAAGGGCTGGTATTCGGAAAAGAATAAGCCCTCATCTTCTTCGTCACTCCTTCGCAAGTCATCTTTTAGAAAGGGGAGCTGACCTTCGTTCTGTCCAGATCATGCTCGGCCACGTAGATATCTCCACTACACAGATCTATACCCATGTGACAGGGGAGAGATTGAAGAAGATTCACCAACGTTATCACCCGAGAGGCTGAAAAAGATCAATGCAAAATGATCAATGGGCAATTACCAATTAACAGTGAAAAGCAAGAAAATGGATGGTCTTCCATTGCTCATTGCAAAATGATAATTGGCCATTGCTAATTGATAATTGAGTTTTCTATGGATGTCATTACGACCCATATCAATGCGGACTTTGATTCCTTAGCCTCCATGTTGGCCGCTAAAAAACTCTACCCCAACGCGGTCTTGGTCTTTCCGGGGTCTCAAGAGAGGAGTCTTCGGGATTTCTTTATTCATTCCACCCTCTACGCTTTGGAAGTAGAACGGATTAAGAATATTGATCTCCAAGAAGTGAAACGATTGATTTTGGTGGACACTCGCCAGATCAGTCGTATTGGAAAGTTCTCAGAAATTGTCTTAAAACCCGGCTTAGAAATTCATATTTATGACCATCATCCCCCATCTTCTGATGATATCCATGGGACCTTGGAAGTTGTCTCCGAAGTGGGGGCAACCGCTACCCTCCTACTAAATATCCTTCGCGAAAGAGGGATGGAGATCAAACCGGATGAAGCGACAGTGATGTTGCTCGGCATTTATGAGGATACCGGAAACCTAATTTTCCCTTCCACCAAAGAAGAAGACTTTCAAGCGGCAGGGTACTTAGTCCGGAAAGGCGCTAATCTCAACATCCTTTCGAATGTGATCACAAAGGAACTCACCGCTGAGCAGGTCTTTTTGCTGAACGATCTCATCCAATCCGCCACCCGCTATCATGTTCACGGGATCGACGTAGTGATCGCTCAGGCTTCTTTAGACCGATACATCGGAGATATCGCTGTCCTCGTCCATAAATTGAAAGACATGGAAAACTTGGATGTTCTGTTCGTTCTGGTGCGTATGGAAGACCGTGTCTACCTGATCGGGAGGAGCCGCCTCGAAGAGGTGAATGTCTCAGAAATTGCGAGCGAATTCGGGGGTGGGGGACATCCCACCGCCGCCTCGGCGACGGTGAAAGGAATGACCTTGATTGAGGCCCATGATCGATTGGTGAAAACGTTGAGAGCGGTGGTCAGGCCTAAAAAGGCTGCAAAAGATGTCATGCTCTATCCGGTCAAGACCATTGAACCGGGGAGGACCCTGGGAGAAGCTGGGGAGACACTCACCCGATACAACCTGAATATCCTCCCTGTCGTTGAGGATGGTATGGTGGTCGGTTTGATTTCGAAGAAGGAGGTGGAGAGGGCGGTCCACCATGGACTGAAAGCGTCTCTTGTGAAGGAGTTCATGACCACAGAGTTCTCCGTCATCTCTCCTGATGCGGCCTTCTCTCGAGTTCAGGAATTGATCATTGGACAGAGCCAGAGCCTGCTCCCTGTTATCGAAAAGGATCGATTGGTAGGAACCATCTCTGTTGGGGATGTCATGCGAGTCCTGCAAGAGGAGATGATGAAATCGGTCAAGGGAGTTTCTGGTTTCGAAACCCAACCCCTCTATGGCCGGAAAAAAATGATCTCTCAAATGATGAAAGAGCGGTTTCCTGAACGGATACAGAACCTGCTGATCGAATTTGGTAAGGTAGGGGACGAATTAGGATATTCTGTCTATGCCGTAGGAGGGTTTGTAAGAGATCTCCTGATGAGAGTCGAAAACTTCGATTTGGATATTGTGGTGGAGGGGGATGGAATCCGGTTCGCCGAGGAATTCGAAAAGAAGTTTCCATGCCGAATTCGAACTCACAAAAAATTTGGAACGGCCATCATTCTTTTTCCGGATGGTTCGAAAATCGATGTGGCGACAGCTCGCTTGGAGGTCTATGATTCGCCAGCTGCCTTACCCACTGTTGAAAAAGGCTCGATCAAACTGGATCTCTACCGTAGGGATTTTACCATCAATACACTGGCAATCCAGCTGAATCCCAACGGGTTTGGAGAGCTGGTCGATTTTTATGGAGGGGTGAAGGATATCAAAGAAAAGGCGATTCGAGTTCTCCACAATCTTTCCTTCGTCGAGGATCCCACGCGAGTCTTTCGGGCAATCCGTTTCGAACAAAGGTTGGGGTTCCAAATTGGGAAACATACTCAGAACCTGTTGAAAAATGCTGTAAAGATGGGTTTCATGGAACGCCTTTCAGGAGGGCGAGTTCTGTCTGAAATCATCCTCATTCTTCAAGAAGATAATCCTCTTCCGGCCCTAAGTCGAATGAAAGATTTCGATCTCCTACGTTTTCTCCATCCTCGCCTCAGGTTGGATGAGGAGATGGTGGGCCTTTTTGAGCGGATCCATCATGTCGTCTCTTGGTTTGACCTTCTCTTCCTAGAGGAGCGATATGAATGCTGGCTTATTTACTTCTATGGCCTCGTCGATGTTTTGCGGGAGGGAGAGATCGTAGAGGTATGCCAACGATTGGCAATGAACAGTAAGGTTCACAGGAAGGTAGTGGATGGGAAACGTCAGGCAGATCAAGCACTCCTCCAGATCTTCTCTTGGATTAAGGCGAACATCCAGCCGAAACGGTCGGAGATCTATGCTGTTCTCGATCCTCTTCCTACCGAGACAAAACTCTTTATGATGGCCAAGACAACCCAGATGGCAACCCGCCGGTATATCTCTCTCTACTTCACTCAATTAAAAGATACGAAGCCGCTATTGAAGGGAATGGATTTAATTGGAATGGGGGTCAAACCAGGCCCTTTTATCAGAACGACATTGTCTGATTTACTCAAAGCCAAATTGGATGAGCAGGTGATGACGCGACAGGATGAGGTGGAATATATTTCCAAAGCTCATGGGGTGGGATGATGGCTGGAAACGGTTCTTATCCAGAAGAAAGAGTTCCCTATACCTTCCGATTGGAGATGTTTGAAGGTCCTCTCGATCTCCTGCTTCATCTCATCAATAAGAACGAATTGGACATTATCAATATCCCCATCGCCCTCATTACCGATCAGTATTTGGAGTTTTTGAAATTGATGAA
>Ga0315273_10004190_pt1 | contig 17583 bp, 10 predicted proteins | sample YL17G02_0_MG_FD_205753 | JGI IMG/M metagenome (GOLD analysis project Ga0315273, IMG submission 205753) | Sediment microbial communities from Yellowstone Lake, YNP, Wyoming, USA - YL17G02_0 | ecosystem: Environmental > Aquatic > Freshwater > Lake > Sediment | place: USA: Wyoming | collected...
TCGCGCGTGCCGCGCCCGCGCCACAGGCCGTAGGCGACGAAGACGGCGAGCGTGGCGAACAGCACCGCCCAGTCGAGTGCGGTCATGCGTCGCGCGCGGACCGCGCAGAGCGGTGGCGAGCGGGGTGCGCGCCGGAGGTCGCCACCCGGCTCACCGCGGTGCGCTCACCAGGTTCGCGAACAGGCGCCACGCGCCCGGCACGCCCGCCGGCAACTGGCGGAAGAGCGCGAGTGCCGTGTAGACGAACACGCCCTTGCCGTAGCTGGCGCAGAGCAGGCCGCCGTCCCGCGGCGGCTCGCCGGGATCGTTCGCGGACAGCACCGTGTCGTAGCGCGGGTCCCAGGGATTCGCGTAGTTGAGCCCGCGCTCCTGCACCCAGCCCTCGAAGTCGCGCGCCGTGATCGCGTTGGGTGTGCGCAGCAGCGGGTGCGCGGGCTGGAGGAAACGCATCTCCGCCTCCTCGACCGCCACGCGGTCGCGCGAGAGCCGCAGCGGCCAGGGTCCGAGCCGGTCGTTCAGCGCGTCGTCGTTCGTGCAGTACTGCACCACCAACCGGCCGCCGTTCTTCACGTACTCGAGCAGGCGCGGCTGGAGCACGCGCAGTCGCGGCCGCGTGTTGTAGGCGCGCACCCCCGTGACGATGCAGTCGAAGCGCGACAGGTCCGCGTTCTCGACCGCGTCGTCGTCGAGCAGCGTGACGTCGAAACCCATCTGGCGCAGCGCGTCGGGCCCCGAGTCCCCGGGGCCCATCAGGTAGGCGATCCACTGGCCGCGCTTCAGCAGGTCGGTGTGCACCAGGCGCGCCTCGCAGGGGGAGAGCAGCGCCTGGATCGGGACGTGCGGGTAGTCGATGCGCGAGAGGCTGCTGGTGTAACGCCGGCCCTGGAGCTCGACCTCGCCGCCGAGGACGGCGGCCTGCGGTCCGGGCCCCGCCGTGACCCGGAAGCGCACGACCTGCTCGGCGCCCGCCTCGAGCGTCACCGGCACCTCCGCCGGCACGGCGCTCCAGCCCGCGGGCAGTCGCAGCCGCGCCACGCCCGAGAGTGCGGCGCGGGTGCTCTGCACCGCGAGGCGCACCTCGCGCGGCCGCGGCTCCGCGAACAGGTAGGCGCTCTGGTCGAACTGGCAGGTGACGGGTGGCAGCACCTCGACCGCGCGGTAGCGGTCGCCGTAGACGCGGTCCGTCCACTTGAAGGCGACCGGCACCTCGAAGGTGACGGGCTCGCCCGCGAAGTCCACGGTCACGCGCGCCACGAGCGCTGGCGCGTCCTCCGCCTCGGCGACGAGTCGCGGGTCCGCGACCTCGAAGGAGCCCGCGAGCGGGCGCTCGCGCAGCCAGAAGGGTTGCGTGAAGGGCAGGTCCGCGGCGAGGACCACGCTCGCCAGGGCCACGGCCGGTCTCTGGGGGACGAGCACGCGCGCCACGCTGTCGGCGGGTGCGGAAGGGTCAGCCTGGGGCCGCGCCGGCGCAGCGCCCGGGCCGGATGGGGGCGCGGGTGGCGCCGGGAGCGCGTGGTAGGCGCGCGCGCCGAAGGGAAGCTCGACGCGCGTGAGGGTGAGCGGAGCGGGCGTGCGATCGATGGCCGTGATGGTGATCCGCAGCGTGTCGCCGGGCGTCGCGGTGGGTGTCTCGGCGAGCGCATCGATCCAGAGTCCGGCGCAGGAGCGCATTACGTTCTCCAGTTCGCTACGTTTCACGCGCACCAGCGGATCGTGCTGTACTGCAGCCATCGCCCGGCGTGCGCGCGCCAGCGTCGGCAGGATCTCCCAGGGCCGGTCGGGATCGAAGCGCGCCTCAGCCTCACGCAACAGTGTGGTCAGCGCCGGCCCGTCCGCGATGCGCGACCAATCGAGCGCGACGCCATCGAACAGGTCCTTCACCGCCGGCTCGCCATCCAGGTGCTGGAAGGTCTCGGTGACGGCGCCCCGCCGCTCGCGGGTGCCCGCGCCCTGGCTGCGGTTGAGGCTGCGCGCCCTGCCACCCAGCTCGGAGTAGGAGAGGCCCAGCTCGGGGTCGTAGGCGCCCGCATCGAGCGTGACCGGTTTCGGCGCGTTCGGTTCCTGGCTCACCATCCAGGTGTTCCAGACCAGCCGCTTCGCCTGCCAGGTCGTCACGAAGCGCAGCTGTTCGGGAAACCGGGCCGAGTCGGCCGCGGCGCGAAACGCCTCGCCCGCGAGGACGGCCGAGGCGGTGTGGTGGCCGTGTCCGCTGCCGCTCGCGTCCGTGCCGAAGCGCGACACGATGACGTCGGGGCGGAAGCGCCGGATGACCCAGACGATGTCCGCCAGGGTGCGGTCGTGTCCCCAGAAGGCGAGCGCCTCGTCCCCGCTCTTCGAGAAGCCGTAGTCGAGCGCGCGCGTGAAATACTGCTCCGCGCCGTCCACGCGGCGGGACGCCAGCAGCTCCTGCGTGCGCAGCACCCCGAGCGCGTTGCCGGTCTCGGGGCCGAGGATGTTCTGTCCGCCGTCGCCGCGCGTGAGCGAAAGGTACGCCGCGCGCACCAGGCGGCCGCGCGAGAGAACCGCGAGCAGCGAGGTGTTGTCGTCATCCGGGTGCGCGCCGATGTAGAGCAGGCTGCCGGTCACCTGCAGCCGGCGCAGGGCCACGCGCAGCTCGCCGGCGTTCAGAGCGTCCACCGGACGCGGGTTGGCGCTCGCGCAGAACGCGGTCAGGGCGAGCAGGAGGGCCGGGAGTGAAGCGATGAGAGTGCTCGGGAACCTGCGCATGCCGGAACGTCCTTCGGAAGAGCCGGTGGCCCTCTCGGGCAGCCACCGGGCAAGCCTCGCCGCGGCCGACGAACGATTGGAGAGGCGGCATCCTACCGCAGGATCGGCGCGCCGGGCGAGCGCGGCTGGCCACGCTTGGCAACGTCATGACACACCGCTGCACGCCCGTGCCCATCTGAATATAGGTTCAGCGCGACCGACCATTGCGCAACGTACCTTGTCGGACTCCGAGACCCGGCGTGCCCCGTTGCGGTGCCGGAATGAAGGCGACCGTCCCCATGACCAATGCCAAGTCCGTCCTCGAGATCTCCGGGCCGCTCTCGACCCACTGGGTCGGGAACGGCTTCCCCGTCCGCGCGCTGCTCTCCCCGCAGGTCCAGGGCCAGGGCAGCAGCCCGTTTCTGCTGCTCGACTACGCCGGTCCCCGCGAGTTCGCGCCGACCGGGGAGCGCCGCGGCGTGGAGGAGCATCCGCACCGCGGCTTCGAGACCGTGACCATCGTTTACCAGGGCGAGCTCGAGCATCGCGACTCGGCCGGCCACCACGGCCGGCTCGGACCCGGCGACGTGCAGTGGATGACCGCCGCCGCGGGGATCGTCCACGAGGAGTTGCACGAGCGCGGATTTGCCCGGCGCGGCGGCATCTTCGAAGTGGCGCAGCTCTGGGTGAACCTGCCCGCGGCGCAGAAGCTGTCGCCGCCTCGCTACCAGGAACTCTCCGCCGCGCGGATTCCCGTCGTCACCCTGCCCGGCGGCGCGTACGTGCGCGTCATCGCCGGGGACTGCGGGGGCATCGCGGGCGTGGCGCACACGGTGACTCCGCTCAACGTGTGGGATGTCCGGGTCGCCGCCGGCCGGCGTGCGGACCTGGAGATCCCGGCGGGGCACAACGCGATGGTGGCGTTGCTCCGCGGCGAAGTGGCGCTTGACGGCCAGGAGCGGCTGACCGGGCCACAGATGGTGCTGCTGGGCCGCGACGGCGACCGGGTCGTGCTCGAGGCAAGGAGTGATGCCGGCCTGCTGCTGCTGACCGGCGAGCCGCTGGACGAGCCGATCGTGAGCTCCGGACCGTTCGTCATGAACACCGAGGCCGAGATCCGCCAGGCCTTCGAGGACTACCGCAGCGGGAAGATGGGGCGGCTGGCGGGGTGAACGGCGACGGCCGCCTGGCGCGGAGGGCGACGGGGGCGCGTGGGGCGTCCCGTGCCGCCGCGCGGCTCGCGGTGACGGCTCAGCCGAAGAACAGGTAGCAGACCAGGATCGCCGCCATCACGCCGGCCGCGTCGGCCGCGAGGCCGCAGCCCAGCGCGTGGCGCGTACGCTTGACTCCAACCGAGCCGAAGTAGACCGCGAGGATGTAGAAGGTGGTCTCGGTGCTGCCCTGGATCACGCAGGCCAGGCGGCCGGCGAAGGAGTCGGGCCCGAGCGTCTTCATGGTCTCGACCATCAGGCCGCGTGCCCCGCTGCCCGAGAGCGGCTTGATCAATGCGACCGGCAGGGCGTCCACCCAGCGCGTGTCGAGCGCGAGCGCGCTCACGCCGGCGCGAATGCTGCCGAGCAGCGCCTCGAGCGCGCCGCTGGCGCGCAGCACCCCTACCGCCACGAGGATCGCGACCAGGTAGGGCACGATCCCGATCGCGACCTGGAAGCCCTCCTTCGCGCCCTCGACGAAGGTCTCGTAGAGCGGGACCCTGCGACGGGCGCCCGCCGCCAGGAACAGCACGATCACGCTCAGCAGCAGCGCGTTCGCAAGCAGGGCCGACTGCCGGCCGACGGCCGCGGCGTCGAGCCGCGCGAAATACCAGACCAGCCCGCCCACCACCGCGGTGAGCAGGCCGAGCCAGCCCACCACCACGCGGTTCCACAGGTTCAGCCGCTGCACCGCCGCCGTGACCAGCAGGCCGCACATGGTGCTGCAGTAGGTGGCGATCAGGATCGGCACGAAGACGTCGGTCGGATCGGCCGCGCCGAGCTGGGCGCGGAAGGTGAAGATGGTCATCGGCAGCACCGTCACCGACGAGGCGTTGATGACCATGAAGAGGATCATCTCGTCGGTGGCGCGGTCGGGCTCGCGGTTGAGCGTCTGCAGCTCGCGCATCGCCTTGAGTCCCAGCGGTGTCGCCGCATTGTCGAGGCCGAGCGCGTTGGCCGACAGGTTCATCACGATGGCACCCGCGGCCGGATGCCCATCGGGCAGGCCGGGGAAGAGGCGCCGGAACAGCGGCCGGAACGCGCGCGCGATCGCCTCGACCACGCCGCCCTTCTTGCCGATGCGCATCAGGCCGAGCCACAGGCTCATCACGCCGGTCAGCCCGAGGGCGATCTCGAAGCCGGTCTTCGCCGAGTCGAACAGCGCGCCGACGACGTCGCGGAAGACGTCCGGCCGGCCGAACACGACGGCCTGCACGATGGCGGCGGCGAAGGCGACCACGAAGAAGGCGGCCCAGATCCAGTTGAGCATGGGCGGCAGCATAAGCGAAGCGGGGGCTCAGGTCATGCACCCGATGCCAGCGTCCCGTGCTGGTGCCGGGAGAGGCTCGGAGCGAGCGCATGGTGCCTCTGCTCGCCCCGAGCCTCTCCCGGCGCCAGCCATCCCGGCGCCAGCCATCCCGGCGCCGAGAGTGGTGCGCGGTCCGGTGCGTATGCCGGGGGCGGTGTGTGGTCGGGCGCGGGCGCCAGTAGAGATACTGGGGGTGGTGCTCTTTCCAGCGCGGACGCCGGGGACGGCGTTGGGCGAGCAGAGGCACCATGCGCTCGCCCAACGCCGTCCCCGGCGTCCGCTGCCTCGGCGTCCGCGCTTGTCGCCGCGCGTTCGTCGCCACACGAAACGCCCCCGGGGCTCCCCGAGGGCGTTCCGAGCGAATGATTCCCCGGCTCAGGCCTTCGCGCCGGCCTTCGTGGCTGCCTCGACCGCGGGCTTGATCGTGTCGAGCGCGAATTGCAGCAGGGTGGTCGGCGTCGTGGTCTCGGGGGTGCGCGGCTCCGCCTGCTGGAACACGCCGCTGCCCATCGCGCCGTACATCTCGACGTAGGCGTCGGCGATGTAGGCCGGCAGTCCGCCGCCGAGCATGGCCTGCTTCGCCTGCTCCCCGGTGACCTGCACGAAGTTGACCGGACGGCCCAGCGCCTCGCCTATGTTCTGCGCGGTCTGCTCGTAGCTCAGATCGGCAGGCCCGTGCAGGCCCAGGATGCGCTGCCCGGTCCAGGTGCCGTCGCCCAGCAGCGCTGCTGCCCGCGCGGCGATGTCGCGCGTCGCGATCTGCGGGAAGCGCACGTTCCCCGCGATCGGGGCGAAGATCGCGCCCATCGCAGCGATGCTCGCGATGCTGGCGAAGTGGTTCTCCATGAAGAACGTCGGCCGCAGGATGACCAGGTCGGCGAACCCGGCCTGGAACTCCCGCTCGACCTGGTGAAGCGACGAGATCGGACCGACTCCCGTGGGCACCTGGGCGCTGATGCTGGAGAGCATCACCGCGCGCTTCACGCCGTTCCGGCGGGCGGTCGCGACGGCGAGCTTCGCGAGTTCCTGGTTCCAGCGCAGGTAGTCGGGGTTCGCCAGCCCGGGCGTGATCCAGAAGAGCGTGTCCACTCCCTGGGTGGCGCGGTCCAGGATGGCGGGGTCGTCGAGGTCGCCCTGCACGACGGGAGCGCGGGTTCCCAGGTCGTCCAGTTTGCCGGGGTGGCGCGCGATCAGGGTGAGGTCATGTCCGGCGTCGAGCAGGTTACGGGCGACGAGGCGACCGACCTTGCCGGTCGGCGTATTGACGAGGATGCGCATCGGCAGACTCCTGTGGTGGCGTGCGTTGCGGCGCGAAATTCGCGCAGAGATTCAATTCGGCCGCCCGGGTCGGGCCGATGGCCAGACCGGTCAGGCTGCCCCATTCAGATGCGGCAGGGTCCACGACGATTGCACGCGATGGCAGGTTGCATGGCTCAGGGGCCGGCGTGCTAGGTTTCGCGCCACGAACCGCGGCTGCCGGCGCGCGATCCACCTTGGAGGCTCCGACATCCCATGAAGTACGCCATCGTCCTGCCCGACGGAGCGGCCGACGAACCGCTCGCGCAGCTCGGCGGGAGGACCCCGCTGGAGGCCGCCCGCATCCCGCACATGGACTGGGTCGCGGAGCAGGGCAGGCTTGGGCGCTTTGTGACGATCCCGGAGGGGTTCACGCCCGCGACCGACGTGGGCACACTCTCGGTCCTGGGCTACGACCCGCACGCCTGCTACTCCGGGCGCGCGCCGATCGAGGCCGCGGCGAAGGGATTGTCGGTGCGCGCGGACCAACTGATCTTCCGCTGCAACTTCGTGACCGTCCTGGACGGGCTCATGAAGGACAACACGGCCGGCCACATCGCCCAGGCCGAGGCCGACGCGCTCATCGCCGACCTGCGGCGGGAACTGGCGGACGAGGGCTGCGAGTTCCACGCGGGCGTGACCTACCGCAACCTCATGCTGCTCTCGGACGCCGCGGAGCTGACGCTGCGCTGCGCCCCACCCCACGACATCATCGACCAGCCGGTCGCCGCGCACGCGCCGCAGGGGACGGGCGCCGGGCGGATCGCGAGGATCGCCGAGCGGGCGCGCGCCGTGATCGCCGCCCACGACGTGAATCGCCGGCGGCGCGAGCAGGGGCGCGCGCCGGTCACCGACATCTGGCTCTGGGGCCAGGGCCGGCCGGCGCGCCTCGAGGCGTTCGCCTCGCGCTTCGGGCTCCGCGCCGCCGTGATCACGGGCGTGGACATCCTGCGCGGCATGGCCCGCCTGATGGGCATGGAGATCATCGAGGTGCCGGGCGCGACGGGCTACATCGACACCGACTACACCGGCAAGGGCCGCGCGGCCGTGCGGGCGCTCGACGAGTTCGACCTGGTCGTCGTCCACGTCGAGGCGGCCGACGAATCCGCGCACCTGGGCGACGCGGGGGAGAAGGTCCGCGCGCTCGAACGGATGGACGAGGCGATCGTGGGGCCGCTCCTCGAGAGACTGGCCGGGAGCGCGGCGTGGCGCGTGCTCGTCGCCGTGGACCACCCGACCCTGACCACGACGCGGGGGCATTCGGCCATCCCGCCGCTGTTTGCCTTCGCTGGCACTGGCATCGAGGCCGTCGAGCGCGCCCCCTTCACGGAGCCGGCGGCCGAACGTGGCGGCTACTGGGTCACGCCCGGGCACCGGCTGATGGACATCTTCCTGCGGGGCTGAGGCAGTTGTCTTTGGCTGGCGGCTTGGATGCGAACGGGGCCGGGGAGTGTGCTCTCCCCGGCCCCGCAGCATTCCGACCGACCGCTACTTCTTCTGCGCTCCCAGCAACGCGCGGTCGAGATCGGCGATGATGTCGTCGGGATGCTCGGCGCCGACGCAGAGCCGGATCAGGTTGGGCGGGATGCCGGCGAGCTTGCGGCCGGCCTCGCCCTGCTGCTGGTGGGTCGAGATCGCCGGGATGGTGGCGACGCTCTTGATCCTGCCCAGGTCGGTCGCGCGCCAGATGCGCTCCAGGCCGTCGAAGACCTTCCGAGTGGTCGCGACTCCTCCCTTCACGCAGAACGACATCAGGTGACCGTAGCGGTTGACCGGCTTGCCGTAGAGGTCGTCGTGCTCGGCGTCCACCAGCCACAGGTAGCGGCTGGCGAGTTCGTGCAGCGGGTGGTCCGGCAGGCCGAGGTACTCGACGCGCTCGACCATCGGGTGGCGCGCGAGCCACTCCGAGATCTTCATGGTGCTGCGGCTCATCAGGTCCATCTTCGAGCGCAGCGTGCGCATGTCGTTGAGCGTCATGACCGCCTGCAGGGGGTGCAGGTTGGGGCCGTAGTCGCGGTTCGGCAGGTACTTGATGTAAAGCGCGAAGTCCTCGCGCAGCGCGTCGATCGGGATGTTGGTCACGAGCCCCTTGCGCGCGATGACCGCACCGCAGATCCCGAATCCGCTCGAGGACAGCGTCTTCGAGGCCGACTGCACCACGATGTCCGCGCCGTGGCGGATCGGGCGGAGCAAGGCCGGTGTGGCGATCGTGCTGTCCACGATCAGCGGCAGCCCGTGCGCGTGGGCGAGGTCCGCCACGGCCTGGATGTCGAAGAAACCCTGCTGCGGATTGCTCGGCAGCTCGCCGTAGAGGAAGCGCGTGTGCTTATCGATCTTCCGGGCCCACTCGTCCAGGTCGGTCGGATCCTGGATCCAGCGGCACTCGATGCCGCGCTCCTGCTGCAGGCGGACGCTGAACTGCTGGAAGGTGCCGCCGTAGCACTGCGCGGTGGCGAGGAAGTTGCGCGGCTCGTGGACGTCGTGACGGGCGTGCAGCAGGAACGGCTGGACGGCGGTCATGATCGCCGCCATGCCCGAGGAGGTCGAGCAGCAGGCGGTCTCGCCGTCGAACCCGTAGCCCTCGAGCAGCGCCAGCGCCCACTCGTAGTAGTAGGTGGACGGGTTGGCGATCCGCGAGTAGGTCCACGACGGGATCAGGTAGGCGAGTGCGGCCGCCATCTCGTCGGAATCGCGGAAGGCCTGGGAGGTGGACATGAAGATGGGCTCGATGATCGAGCCCTGGTAGTCCTCGATCGCATCCTGCACCGAGTAGAGGCCGTGCACCGCGATGGTGTCGAAGCGCCACTTCTTCACGACGTCGCGGATGTAGCCGGCGCGCCGGGCGAGGTACTCGTTGTTCCGGTCGATGTAGCGCTGCATCCCGGGCGTGATCTCGGTATCTCGGTCGGCCATGGAGCACCTCCGGCGGCGATTCTTGGAGTGAACGCGAGAGCGTGTAAGATACCTCAGTCGGTCGGGCGCGACGAAGTGATCCCCCGGCCGGCGTGGCGGGGCCCGTCCCGCGGAAGGTGTCAGAGATGACCAGCAACCCGATCCTCTTCACCAGCACGAACCGGAACGTGCCGCCGACCGACCTGCGCGGTGCGCTGCTGCAGGGGCAGGCGGCCGACCGGGGCCTGTTCATGCCCGTGACGATCCCGCCGCTGAGTGCCGACGACCTCACCGCGCTCGTCGGCCGCTCGTACGCGGAGATCGCGTGGTTCGTCCTGAGGCGCTTCACGGGCGGAGTGCTCGACGATGCGAAGCTGCGGGCCCTGTGCGCGGACGCCTACGACTACGACGTGCCGCTCGAGCAGGTCGAGGGCCGCCGCTGGCTCATGCGCCTCGACCAGGGGCCGACCGCTTCGTTCAAGGACTTCGCGGCCCGGATGATGGCCCGTTGGACGGGGGCGTTCATGGAGGGGGGCCAGGAGGACCTGGTCATCCTGACCGCCACCTCGGGCGACACCGGCAGCGCGGTGGCCCACGCCTATCACGGAGTGCCGCGCGTCCAGAGCGTCGTGCTGTTCCCGGCGGCCGAGGTCTCCGCCCGGCAGCGCCGCCAGATGACGACGCTGGGCGGCAACGTCACGACCTTCGCCGTGGACGGCAAGTTCGACGACTGCCAGGCGATGGTCAAGCGCGCCTTCGCCGATCCCGACCTGGCCGGCATCCGGCTGAGCAGCGCCAACTCGATCAACATCGGGCGGCTGCTGCCGCAGTCCGTCTACTACGTCTACGCCTACGTGCGGCTCGCCGACGTGGCGGCCCGCGAGCCGATCGTCTTCTCGGTCCCCTCGGGCAACTTCGGCGACCTGATGGGCGCGGTGCTCGCGACCCGCATGGGCGTGCCGATCTCGCGTATCGTCATCGCGACCAACGCGAACGACGAGGTCCCGCGCTTCTTCGCCACCGGCCGCTACGAGAAGATCGTCCCGTCCCGCGTCTGCATCTCGAACGCCATGAACGTCGGGCACCCTTCGAACCTCGCCCGCCTGGTGGACGCCTACGGCGGCTGGATGGACGAGACCGGCGCGCTCCGCGAGCCGCCCGACCTGGCCCGGCTCCGCCGCGACTTCTACGCCGTGAGCATCTCCGACGACGAGACCCGCACGACCATCCGCGAGGCCTGGCGGCGACACTCGGCCCTGCTGGAGCCGCACGGCGCGGTCGGCTGGGCGGGACTGGAGCGCTTCCTGGCGGAGCCCGGCGCGCCGGCCGATCCGCTGGCGGTCTCGATCGAGACCGCGCACCCGGCCAAGTTCCCCGAGGAGATCCAGGCGCTGCTCGGGATCGATCCCGTCCTGCCGCCGAGCCTCGCGGGGATCGAGTCGAAGCCCGAGCAGGTCGGACACCTGACCACCGAATACGTTCCGTTCCGGGATTTCCTGAAGGAGCGTTTCCTCAGGGCCTGAGACGGGAGACACCGGGCGCGGCCGCGCCGTCCGCCCATCGCGAAGGAGCATGCATGTCCGTCATCAAGCCGTTCCGGGCCTACCGGCCGCGTCCCGATCAGGCGGGGGAGGTCGCCAGCTTCCCCTACGACGTGCTCTCCTCCGCCGAGGCGCGTGAGCTGGCGCGCGGGAACCCGCTCTCGTTCCTGCACGTCTGCAAGCCGGAGATCGACCTCGACCCGTCGGTCGACGTGCACGACGACCGCGTCTATGCCCGGGGACGCGAGAACCTCCGCCGGCTCATCGCCGACGGCGCGCTGGCGCGGGACGCGAGTCCCTGCCTCTACGTCTACCAGCAGCGCATGGGGGACCACGTCCAGGCGGGCCTCGTCACCCTGTGCAGCGTGCGCGAGTACGAGCAGGACCTCATCAAGAAGCACGAGCACACGCGCCCCGACAAGGAGGACGACCGGACGCGCCACGTCACCGAATCCAACGCGAACGCCGAGCCGGTCTTCCTCGCCTACCGGTCGCGCAAGGAGATCGACGCACGGGTGGACGCCGTGCGCGCCCGTCCGCCCGCCTGCGATCTCGTTTCCAGCGACGGCATCGGGCACACGCTCTGGGTCGTGTCCGATCCGGCGGAGATCGCCGCACTCGTGCGCTTCTTCGTGGAGGTCCCCGCGCTGTACGTGGCCGACGGCCACCACCGCACCGCCGCCGCCGTGCGCCACGGCCAGAAGATGCGCGCCGCGCACCCGGGCGGACGCGGCGACGCGCCCTACGAGTCCTTCATGGCCGTCGTCTTCCCGCACGATCAGCTGAAGATCCTCGACTACAACCGGGTCGTGAAGGACCTGAACGGCCTGGGCGCCGGGGCGTTCCTCGCGAAGGTCGCGGAGCGGTTCATCGTGGGGCCGGGAGAAGCCATCACGCCCGCCGCACCCCGCAGCTTCGGGATGTTCCTGGGTGGCAGGTGGCACCGGCTCGAGGCCAGGCCCGGAAGCTATCCCGCCGCCGATCCGGTGCGCGGACTCGACGTCTCGATCCTGCAGGACAACCTGCTCGCTCCCATCCTCGGGATCGCCGACCCGCGCAAGGACCAGCGCATCGACTTCGTCGGTGGCATCCGGGGCCTGAGCGAACTGGAGAAGCGCTGCCGGGAGGGCTGGGCGGTCGCGTTTGCGATGCACCCCACCTCGCTCGACGAGTTGATGCGGGTCGCGGACGCGGGGGTGGTGATGCCGCCCAAGTCGACCTGGTTCGAGCCCAAGCTGCGCAGCGGGCTGACGGTGAACGTGCTCGACGAGGCATGAATCGTCCGGGTCTGACGGCCTTCACAAACCCTTCACACAAACCCTCAGCGGATTGACGCATCTGCCGGGCCTCTCTACACTTATTGATGCTTGAAGATGGATGGTGTCCGGTAGCGGCGTTTGCGTTCGCGGGAGGGAGCAGGGTGATGTTCTGGTTGCGCTCCGTGCGGGTCATCGCGCTCGCGCTCGCCGTAGTCTGCTGTTCGACGACGGTGGCCGTGGTGTCCGACGCGAGGACGGAGTTGCCTGCTGCAGCTCATTGCGATGGCGACCAGTGTCCCGAATCCGGACCGGACGGCGCCCCCTGTGCGACCGGCTGCGCGTGCTGCCCCGGGCGGATCCCCGTCTTCCTGCCACTCGAGATCGGTGTGGGATTCAGCGCCATTCCAGTGTGGCGTCACGCTGCGCTGCCCGCCGACGAACTCCAGCCCGACGATCTCGTTCAAAGCATCTTCCATCCTCCGCGGCGTCTCACTCCAGCCTAGGGAGCGGTGTCGGACGCGCTCAGCCGCGTCCGCGCCAGAGGCGTAAACGGGCCGCCCCCGAGGGTCGCCCCCACGCGAAAGCAGGTGGATCCAGATGCGATCGTCCATTGCCAGGGCGGTCTCGGTGACGAGACCGGGCCTGGCCCTCCTGACCGTCCTTGTCTTTCACATCACCGATGCCATCCCGGCCCGTGCGGCGTCGGCGCCGGCGCTGCCATCCCCGCCGTCGCGGGCGAGCGCCACCGCGGACACGATCAGGATCGGCTGGCCGGACATCGTCCGCCTGGCCGACCAGCATCCCGGCCTGTCCGTGGGGCGCTGGGGCGTGGCCACAGCCCGTGGGGCAGCCGACGCAACTGGAACTCTGCCGAATCCCTCGCTCGACGCCACGCTCATCCGCGATCAGAACGCAGAGCGTTCCGGGGACCAGCCCGAATGGGACCTCGGGCTCACCCTTCCGTTGGGCTGGATCACGCAGCGCCACCACCTCGTGCGTGCCGCGAGCGCGCAGGTGGACGCCAGTCGCGAGGAGGCGAGAGCGATTCGGCGCGATGTCCTGCTCGAGCTTCGCGTGCTCTTCTGGAACCTGGCCTGCGAACAGGCCCGCGTGGCGGCGCTCGACACCCTGCACGGCCAGAGCGCGGAACTCGCGCGGCTGGTCGCCCGGCGCGTCGAGCTGGGCGAGGCCCGGCCGGCCGAGGCGACCCGTGTCGAGATCGAATTGGAGAAGGTCGCGAGCGAACTCGAGTCGAGCCGCATCACCCTGGATGCCCGCCGGGATCAGCTGAAGTTGTGGATCAGCGGAGAACGCGGCTGGGTGGTGGTGGTCGAGGCGGAACTCGGCAACGTGCCTCGGATTCCCGACCTGGACGCGGCGCTCGCCACGGTCCGTTCCCGCCACCCCGGGCTCGGGGCGGCGCGCGCACGGGTGCGGGCGCTCGCCGCGGAGGCCGGAGTCGAGCGGATGGCGCGGGTCCCGGGCATCGAGCTTCGGGGAGCCACCACCCAGGAACTCGCGCGCCGCACCTGGAGCGGCGGCATCGCCCTCGATCTGCCGCTCTGGGACTGGAACTCCGGACGGATCGCGCGTGCGGCAGCGCAGCTCGAAGCTGGCAGGAAGCAGCTCGAGTGGGAGACGCGGCAGGCCGAGTCGGCGGTCATCGAAGCGCACGCCGAGTGCCTGGCCGCGACCCGCACCGCGGAGCGCTACCGGGAGCGGATCCTCCCGCGCGCCGAGTCCGTGGCCACGATCATGGAGAAGACCTACCGGCTCGGCGAAGCAGGACTGCTCGAGCTGATCGACGCGCGGCGCGTGCTGGTGGAGACGCGCCTGCGCTACCTCGCGACCCTCGTCCAGGCCCAACTCGACTGCAGCCGTCTCATTGCCCTCACCGGGCAGGAGGACACCCCATGATGAACACCATGCGCGCCACGCTCTCCATCGCCGGGCTCCTCCTGGCCCTGCTCACCGCGTCGTGCGGCGGACCTGCCGCCAGCGCGGCCCGTAAGACCGCGTCCGCCGGGGACGCGCCGGCGGACAGTTCCGCCCTCCCGGCGGCGAAGGACGAGCCGGCGGAGCCGTCGGACCTCGACCGTCCGCTCGAGGAGTTGTTCGCCATGACCTGTGAACACCAGTTGAAGACTTTCGAGTGCGCGGAATGCCGCTACGAGACAGGTGTGGTGTGTGCACCGGCGAAGCTCTTCGCCGGCGGACTGCTCCAGACGCAGAAGGCCGTCCGCGAGCACGTCGCGATTCCGCTGCAATTGACCGGCGAGGTGCGTTTCGACGAACGGCGGGTCACGCACCTGAGCACCCAGGCCGAGGGGATCGTGCGCGAGGTCCACGTCGCGCTCGGGGACCGGGTGAGCGCGGGACAGGCGCTGATCGAGCTCGAGAGCGTGGCGGTGGGCGAAGCCGAGGGCGCCTGCTTGGAAGCACAAGCGGTGCTGCGGCTGGCCCGGCGCAATCACGAGCGGGCGCTCGCGCTGCGCAACGAGGGGATCTCCTCGGAGAAGGAATACCTCCAGGCCCGCCAGGAGTTCGAGACTGCCGAGATCCACGCGGAGTCGGCGCTGGGCGTGCTGACCCGGCTCGGCATGTCCGCGGCCGATGCGCAGAAGCTGGGTGCGGCGTCCGCGCGCGGCCGCCTGACGCTGCGCGCTCCGGCGAACGGCACGGTGCTCTTCCTGCACGCGGTCCCCGGCGAGGTCGCCCGGACCGAGGAGTCCCTGGCGACGCTCGGCGACAACGCCACGGTGTGGGTGTGGGCCGATCTCTACGAGCGGGACATCGCCCGCTTCTCCGGCAAACAGATCGAATCGCGGATGGCCGCGACGGTGACCGTCAAGGCCTACCCCGGCGAGGAATTCCGCGGCACCGTGGACCTCGTCAGCCCGGTGATGGACGAGGCCTCGCGCACCATCCGGCTGCGCATCGCGGTGGCGAATCCGCGCGGGCGCCTGTTCGCCGGGATGTTCGCCGATGTGAAGGTCTTCCTGCCGGGCGAGCAGGAGGCGCTGGCGTTGCCCCGCAACGCCGTGCTGGAGGACGCGGGCCGCTCCTTCGTCTTCATCCACCACCACGGCGACTACTACGTGCGCCGTCCGGTCGAACCCGGACGCTCGTGGGGGGACAGGATCGAAGTACTCCGGGGACTCAAGGGCGGCGAGACGGTGGTCGCCGACGGCTCGTTCCTGCTGAAGTCCGACGTCCTGCGCTCGAAGATGGGCGCAGGCTGCGCGGACTGAGCGGCCCGCCGTGCGGCTCGTGAACTGGCTGCTGCACAACCGGCTCGTCGTCCTGCTGACGACCGGGATCCTGGCCATCGCCGGTGTCGTTGCCTGGATGCGCCTGCCCATCGACGCCTTCCCGGACGTCACCAACACCCAGGTGATGATCCTCAGCAAGGCCGCCGGGCTCGCCGCGGTGGATGTCGAGCAGCGGGTGAGCTACCCGATCGAGCAGGTGATGCGGGGCCTGCCGCGGGTCACACAGGTCCGCTCGATCTCCAAGGCCGGATTGTCCCAGGTGGTCATCGTCTTCGAGGACGGGGCAGATACGTACTGGACCCGCCAGGTCGTCTTCGAGCGGCTGGCCGCCGCGCGGGAGGAACTCCCGGAGGGCGTTGAGCCGGAACTCGGCCCCATCAGCACCGGCCTGGGCGAGATCTTCCAGTACACGCTGGAGGGCAAGGGGCAGGACGCGATGGAGCTGCGTACCATCCAGGACTGGCTGGTGGCGCCGCTGCTCAAGCCGATCCCGGGCGTTACCGAGGTCAACAGCTTCGGCGGCTACGTCAAGCAGTACCAGGTGCTGCTCGCCCCGGAGAAGCTCCTCAAGTACGGACTGACCTCGAACGAGGTGGTCGAAGCCATCGAGCGGAGCAATGCCAACGCGGGCGGTGGCGTGGTCGTGCGCGGCTGGGAGCAGGCCTACCTGCGCGGCGTGGGACTGCTGCGGGACATCCCGGATATCGAGCGGATCGTGCTCAAGTCGAGCATCGGAGCGCCCGTCTACCTGCGCGACGTCGCCGACGTGGTCATTGGCGCCGAACCCCGCCAGGGAGCGGTCACGCGCGACGGCCGGGGCGAGGTCGTGGCCGGCATGATCATCATGCTCAAGGGCGAAAACTCGAAGGAAGTGGTCGGCCGCGTCAAGCAGGCGATCGCCAGGATCCAGGGCACGCTCCCCCCGGGAGTCCGCATCAACCTCTTCTACGACCGCACCTCGCTGATCGAGGCCTGCATCCGCACGGTCCTGGAGGCGCTGCTGCTGGGCGGGTTGTTCGTGGTGGTCGTGCTGTTCCTGTTCCTCGGCGAGTTCCGCACCGCCCTCATCGCCGTGATCTCGCTGCCGCTCACCTTCCTCGTGACGTTCATCGTCATGGGGCGCGTCGGCCTCACGGCCAACCTGATGAGCCTGGGCGGGCTGGCATTCGCGGTGGGCATGGTCGTGGATGCCTCCATCGTCGTGGTGGAGAACGTGCGGCGGCACCTCGCGGCGCAGCGGGATCCCGCGGAGAAGCGACTCGTGGTCGCCGGAGCCGTGATGGAGGTCGCCCGGCCGGTCGCCTTCTCGGTGCTCATCATCGCCATCGTCCTGGTCCCGCTCCTGACGCTCCAGGGGGTCGAGGGGAAGATGTTCGCGCCGCTTGCCATGACCATGCTCATCGCCATGCTCGTATCGCTCGGTGTGGCGCTGCTCCTCGTACCCGTGCTCTCGGATGCCCTGCTGCGACAGACCCCCGAGCGGACGTCGCGCATCGTGCAGTGGATTCGCCAGGGCTACGCTGCCCTGCTCGAGCGAGCGATCCGGCGGCCTGCCGTCACGATGGGAGTCGCGATGGTCGCGGTGCTGTTCGCAGGCGCCCTGTCGCCGCTCATCGGCACCGAGTTCATGCCTTCGCTCGACGAAGGCTCCATCGCGGTCAACGTCGTGCGCCTGCCGAACGCCTCACTCGAAGGCTCGGTCAAGGTCTCCGAGTTCTTGGAGAAACGGATGCTCGCGTTTCCCGAGGTGCAGACGGTGGTCAGCAAGACGGGCCGCGCGGAGATCTCCGAGGACCCGATGGGTCCCGAGCAGACCGACCTGTTCATCATGCTCAAGCCCCGCCACCAATGGGGCACGGGTCGGAGCAAGGCCCAGTTGGTGGATGCCATGCAGAAGGACCTCGGCCAGATCCCCGGCCTGCGGTACTCCTTCACGCAACCCATCGCGCTCCGGGTCAACGAGCTGATCTCGGGCGTGAAGGGCGACCTGGCGCTCAAGGTGTTCGGGCCGGACCTGAACATCCTCAAGGGATTCGCCGACCGTGCCGCCGTCGCTGTGAACGGGGTGCGGGGAGCGCGGGACGTGAAAGTCGAGCA
>Ga0315273_10004191_pt1 | contig 17581 bp, 14 predicted proteins | sample YL17G02_0_MG_FD_205753 | JGI IMG/M metagenome (GOLD analysis project Ga0315273, IMG submission 205753) | Sediment microbial communities from Yellowstone Lake, YNP, Wyoming, USA - YL17G02_0 | ecosystem: Environmental > Aquatic > Freshwater > Lake > Sediment | place: USA: Wyoming | collected...
TCATCATTGATGCAATGGATATTCATGGTGGGAAGGGCATTATTCTTGGCCCGCGCAACTACCTTGGCCGCGCGTGGCAGGGCATGCCCATCTGGATTACGGTAGAGGGCGCCAATATCCTGACCCGGAGCATGATGATATTTGGCCAGGGGGCCATACGTTGCCACCCTTACCTGCTGCGTGAAATGGAAGCCGTGGGAATTGCGGACCCGGTAAAGCGCATCGACATGTTCGATAAGCTGCTGTTTGCGCATATCGGCTATTCCATTCGCAACGCAGTGCGCAGCCTGGTGCTGGGAATGAGTTTTGGCAAATTTGCTGCCGTGCCCAGGGACAGACGCACGGCAAAGTATTACCAGAAACTGTCGCGGTATTCTGCATCACTGGCTTTGGTTTCCGAGGCTGCAATGCTCATGCTGGGGGGCAAACTCAAACAGAAGGAGCACCTGTCTGCCCGCCTGGGTGATGTGCTCAGCCAGTTGTACATCTGCTCGGCCATGCTCAAACGTTATGAAGCCATCGACCGGCCAGCGGCAGACCAGGCCATCCTGGCCTGGGCATTTCATGACTCCATTTACAAAATACAATTGGCCTTGCAGCAGGTGCTGGACAATTTTCCCAACCGTGCGATGCGTGGGCTGTTGCATGTTCTGGTTTTTCCTTTTGGACGCCGGGAGCGCATGCCGGGCGACCGGCTAACCCACAAGGTTGCGCAACTGTTACTGGCGCCATCTGATACCCGCGACCGTCTCACCCACGGCATCTACAAGTCTGCCCGCACCGGGCATCCGGTAGGCCTGATGGAGGAGGCGTTGCCGCAGGTCATTGCTGCCGAACCCCTGGAACGCAAGTTGCTCAAGGCATTGAAGGGCGGTGAAATCGACGGCATCACCTGGGACCAGCAACTGGAGGCGGCGGTTACCCGGGGCATCCTCAGTGCACCGGAGGCGGAAATCATGGTTCGGGTCAGGGCACTGGTAATGGAAATCATCGCGGTTGATGAATTCCACAGTGAAGACATTCGCCTCGGGCAGCAGCTGGATTCCCGGCTGGGTCAACAGCACGCGGCCTGACGTCTGCTGCTCGATATCACCCGGCTGGTTCCGCACAATCTGCGGCTTTTGCCGCAGATACGTGCTCCGCGCATAATTGAACTGAGGCTGCTTAAGCCCTTCCCCGCAACGCATGCCGCTGAACCGCCTCGGGAACCATTTTCCCGGGCGCGTTTAAACCATTTCTTGGGAATCCCGTCTGATACGTCATGGGAGGAGTCGCCAGGGTGAAAGCGTGGAGCGCGGCGAATACAGGCCACGACGAGGACCAGAACCTGGTTACGTTGGCGCTTGGCGGTGACGTTGCGGCATTTGAGTCGCTGTATCGCCGTCATCGCGACCGCGTGCATGGCCTGGTATGGCGTCTGTGCGGATGTAACCACGCCCTTGCCGAGGACGTGTTGCAGGAGACGTTTGTGCGGGCCTGGACCAAGTTGCATTTGTTTCGTGGCGAAAGCCTGTTTGGCACCTGGTTACACCGCCTGGCGGTAAATGTTGCGCTGAGTGATCGCCGCATTCGAGTTCGCCGGGCGAGATTTGAATCGAGCCTCGATGAAACGGCGGAGCGGACAGCAATCGGTCATCGTGATGTTCACGCCGCGGATCAGCGGGACCTGGAAAGGGCGATCGCCGGGTTGCCTGAGCGCGCCCGCACGGTACTTATACTGTTTGACATTGAAGGGTATGGACACGCTGAAATTGCCGATATTACGGGTATGGCCGAGGGGTCTTCAAAAGCCCAGTTGCACAGGGCGCGAAAACTGCTGCGCGAGGTACTGGATTCATGAATCAATCGCAAACTGAACAGGAAATGCTGCGCAAAATTGGCCGCCTGCCGCGAGAACTGGCGCCGGTAAACGACCCATGGCCGAAAATCTCTGCCCGCATAAACGCCATCTCCCGTGACCCTGTCGCTACCCGGGCACACGCACGCCTGTGGCCTTTTGCTCTTGCGGCAACGGCGCTGATCCTGGTCGCGACGGCGCTGATTGTTGGGCCGCCGCGGAATTCGTCCTCACCCGGGAATTCGTCATCCAATTATCCAGACACGCCCGAACTGGCGCAGCAGTACCCTGCTGCCGCGACGACCGCTGCAAGCGAGGCCGAATACCAGGCTGCGTTCAGGGAGTTCATGACATCGGGTGCGGCGCACGCATCGCCTGCGCAACCGTCCATGGACGCTTTCGGTGCCGGGTGGAGCGCCTTGCGCCAGGCAGAAGTTGAATTGCAGATAGCGCTGAACCAGGAACCTGACAATCAATTTCTGAACTCGCATATGCAGGCCTTGCGGGCCCGCCAACTGGAATTGCTACAACAGATATCGGCAGCAGATATGGCCGCCTGGAGAGACACTATATGAACATCGGCCCCATGAAGCTCAGCCCCATGAAGCTCAGCCCCATGAAGCTCAGCCATGTGAACATCAGCCGTATGAAGGGCAAACTCCCGCTCCTGGCTTGCATGGCAGTGCTGTATTTCCCTGCTGTCGAAGCAAAAACCCCCATTGAGGAAAGCAGGCCAATCGCTGCGGATGGGCTGGTCGAAATCGACAACCTGGCGGGACGCATAGAAATCACCGCCTGGGATAAACCCGAAGTGCATATTTCCGGTGAGTTGGGTGAGGACGTGGAGAAGTTGGAAATAGAGGAATCATCAGCGGGGGTGAAAATCCGGGTTCGCAACCGCCAGGACCAGCGCAATGTGGACGAAACATTCTTGCGCTTGCAGGTACCGGCGACCGTTAGCGTGGAAGCGGAAAGCGTCAGTGCAGACCTGGCTGTCCACGGATTGACTGGAGCAAGCGTGGTCTTTAACACGGTGAGCGGCGATTTAGTTGCGGAGGTGCAAACCCAACGCCTGGAAGTGGAAACCGTGAGCGGCGATGTACGTTTTGCAGGCGCAACGCCACGTGCCAGCGTCGAAACCGTAAGCGGGGAAATCAATTTGCGCGGCATCGAAGGGGAAATAGCCATCAGCACCGTTTCCGGTGACGCAAGCATGACGGGCAGTCACATTAGCCGGGGCAGGTTCGAAACGGTCTCGGGAGACCTGCAACTGACCCTCGACCTTGCCGAAAGGGGCCGCCTCAATGTTGAGAGCATGAGTGGTGACGTCCAGTTGCATCTCCCCTCCGGGCAGCAGGCTGAATACACCGCACAAAGCTTCAGTGGTGACATTGAGTCGGATTTTGGCGAAGTGTCCGGGAATTCCCACGGACCTGGCCACTCCCTGTCATTCCAGGCAGGCGACAACGGAGCCACCATCCAGATTGAAAGCTTCAGCGGTGACATCAGCATCACTGGCCCCAATATCACTGCACCTTGAGTTTCAGCCCCCTCACGACCCCTCACTCCCCCAAGTCTCACCCGATCTCCTGCCTGCAACTGTGTACGGCTTTATTCGTACTCAATAGCTTTACTGCGGCGCAAGTTCCTATGAACCAGGCCGTGATTCATGCGTAAAAGCGTGTTAATTCCCCGTTAATAAAGACTTTCCAATCCATTATGATTGGTGATACTATCCCGCCAAGCTCGGATATAGCATCTGCTTGACCTGTGTCTGTTGACCTAAGTCAATGCCACCTCGAATCCGGGTTGACTTGGGTTAAAAGACAACCAAACCAAAATAAATTTTGGAGAGTTTTCATGACAAATAGCCGTAATCCTTTGTACCAGGCACTGCAGTACGCGCTGGTTCCTGGCGCAATGGCGAGCTTCGCTCTCGCCTCGTCAACCGTTTTCGCACAGGACAGTAGTGACGAAGAAAGTAGCACCCTGGAGCGTGTCCAGGTAACCGGTTCGCGCCTCGTCCGCCTCGACGTTGAAGGCGCCAACCCGGTAACCGTGCTGGATCGTGATGATATTAAACGTACCGGCGTAACCGACCTGGGTGAATTAATCCAGGACCTGCCGATGATGTCTGGTTCACCAACTTCCTCTCAGCAAAATAACGGTGGCAGCGGTCGAGTAGCCGTAGACCTCCGCGGATTGGGGACCAACAGAACCCTCGTACTTATCAATGGCGACCGCTTGCCTGCACTGTTCAATGACTTCTCGACCATTCCCACTGTAATGGTGGAACGCATTGAAATCCTGAAAGATGGCGCCTCGGCCATTTACGGCGCCGACGCCGTGGCCGGTGTGGTGAACATCATCACGCGCCGCGATTTCCAGGGCGCTGAATTCCAGGCCCAGTACGGCCAGAGCTTCGACCTTAAAGGCCCGAACTCCAGCCTCAGCTTTATCACGGGTGGTAACTCCGACCGCGGTAACTTCGTCGTTGGTGCGGAATACGTGCGGCAGGAGGAAGTTTTCCTGGCCGCTTATGATCAGAAGTATCTCAAGGCATCCGTGACCGTTTATGACCCGGTGGGATTTCATGAGTATGGCTTCTCCGGTGACTCCAGAACAGACCTCAACGGCAACGGTATCAATGAGTGGGCAACTTTCGGTTCGTCCCGCATACCGTACGGCCGTTTCGACCTGAGCAACGCGATCCCTGGTGCAACCTCCTGGACCGTCTGCCAGAATTCTGCCACGGGCGGTGCTTCGGTTTCGGATTACGGACCGCGTAGCGGCCCTGATGCGTGCGGCGACGCCACCTATGACTTCGCGCCGGTAAACTACATGCAGACCCCGTACGAGCGTTCCAGCTTCTTCTCCCAGGCGGACTATGAGCTGTTCGATAATGTGACGGCCACACTGGAAACTAGATTCGCCAATCGCAGATCACAGCAAATATTGGCTTCTCAGCCCTATGACAGCCGTTTTGACCCGGGTTATGGGGATATCGAACCCGGCGTTGCCATTTCCAAAGACAATTATTACAACCCGTTCGGGGTGGACATTAAGCAATGGCGTCGGCGTTTTATTGAAACCGGCGGACGTGTATTCGATCAGAATGTCGACCAGTGGCAGATCGTTGCCGGTCTGGAAGGCGAAATTAGTGAATCCTGGACTTGGGATCTGAGCTACAACTATGGCAGGGTTCGTAACTCATCTACTGACTATGGTCAATTTGCCGGCGGAAACCTGGCCAACGCCCTGGGGCCCTCGTTCATGGATGCAGATGGAAATATCGTCTGCGGTGTGCCGGGTAACGTGATTCCGGGTTGCGTTTCCCTCAACGCGTTCACCAACCCGGATACCAACCCAATAACGCAGGACATGCTGGACTACTTTGCCGTTCCACTGAACGATCTTGTCACCAACACCCGGCAAATCACCGACTTCAATGTGGTGGGTAACGCATACGAATTGCCGGCTGGCCCGCTCGGGGTCGCTGTCGGCTTTGAGCGCCGCAGTGAGAATTACGTGTTCATTCCGGACTCTGGCAAGACCCTCGGCATTGTTACCGGTAATACCGGCCAGGGTACTGATGGTGCGTATAACGTTGACTCATTCTACGGCGAACTCAACATTCCGATTCTTGCCGGCGTGACCGGCGCGGAACTGCTCGAAATCGGGGTCAGTGCTCGTTATGATGATTTCTCGCTGTTCGATGCATCCACCACCTGGCAGGGAGCGTTTCGCTGGAAGCCTGTAAACAGTCTGCTGCTGCGCGCAACCGCCGGCACGGTGTATCGCGAACCGAATATCTCCGAACTGTTTGCTGGTGTCGGCGACAGTTTCCCGAACGCGAGTGATCCGTGTTCCAATAACGGTGGTAACCCCGGATGCGAAAATGTTCCTGTGGGTTACACTCAGGGCGATGCCCAGGTAGCCTCCCGCATAGGCGGTAACATCAACATTACGCCGGAAGAAGGCGATACCGTTACTGCGGGCTTGGCTTGGTCACCCGAGTTTGCTTCTGGATTGACCATGACGCTTGACTGGTGGAAGATACAAATCGACGATTCGATCAATACTCCATCTGCCAACGTGGTCCTGGCAGGCTGTTTCTCTGGTGCCGTACCGGCGTTCTGTGACAACATCGAACGGTTCGGGCCAGAGACGTCAAACTATGGTGATTTGAAGTCAGTTCTGACGCTGGTGCAAAAAGTGGGCCCTGAATCCGCCGAAGGAATTGACTGGCAGGTCGGCTACAACTGGGATACCGAGATTGGTTTGTGGGACTTCATGTGGTATGGATCCTACAACATTAGCCGCAAAGAGCTGGTGTTGAAGGATCCCGATGGCGATGGCGTGGATCAAGCATACCTAGGTGAGGTGGCGGGTTTGTTTGAACACCGCAGTTTGGGCGGCACCAAAGCTTTCCCAGAGTGGCGCTGGCGGTTCGATACCGACTGGTCCCTGGGTGATTGGGGTGTGAGCCTGAGCGTCGAGTTCATCGACGGTGTTACCGAGTGCGGCAGCCCGACCCAGGCCTACACCGGGGTTTATTGTCCGGATGACTCGGAAATCGTCTCTCTTGCTCCGGAAGATACTGTTTACGGTCTTCCACCCATTGAGACCGCCTGGATCAACACCACCGATGATGTCTATTATTTCGACCTCGTGGGTAACTACACCGTTCCGGGTTGGGGTACAGAGATATCTATGGGTATTGTCAATCTGACGGATGAACCACTGCCGTTTATCAATCAGGGCTTCAACGCCACCACTGACGAAAACACATTCCGCGCCGCCGGACGTTCATGGTTCGTCAGTTTAACGCACAGCTTCTAAACATCAGAAGCCTGGTTGTTGAGCCAAGGTAAGTAGCAAAGGCCCCGCACAGCGGGGCCTTTTTTTTGGATTCCGACCGCGCGCCGTGGGCTCGCCAAGGCGACGTTCGCGGCTCAAACACCGCGGCCTCCTCAGGGTTATTTCAGTACCGCCGTATGATTATCTCCCACAAGTACCGCTTTATTTTTATCAAGACCCTGAAAACGGCGGGAACCAGCGTCGAGGTCTACCTGTCACCCCATTGCGGGCCTGGAGATATCCTGACGACCATCAAACCCCCGGTTGCAGGGCATGAAGCCCGGAACCAGGGCCGTTTCTATAACCATTTCTCTGCCTGGGGCGTTCGCCAGGTGGTTCCGCCGGAAATCTGGAGCAGCTACTTCAAGTTTTGCGTGGAGCGAAATCCCTGGGACAAAACCGTTTCGGATTTCTGCATGCTGCGGCACCGCAGTGGAGGTAGTTTACGTTTTGCAGACTATCTCTCAGCTGGCAGGTTCTGCCGCAGCTGGGATTTGTACACGGACATGGATAACCGGACACTCCTGGTTGACCGTGTTCTGCGTTACGAGCAGCTGGACCGGGATCTGGGCGAGGTATTCAAGCAACAAGGCATACCCTGGAAGGGGAGTCTGGACGTTTTTGCCAAATCTGCTTATCGCACAGACCGGCAGCCCTATCGCAACTGGTATTCGGCGGCACAACAAGCGCTGATAGGCCAGGTATTTGCCGATGAAATCAGGGAATTCAACTATGCGTTCTGAGGGGAATTCCAGCCAGAGGAAAATCCACCCAAAGGTACGCCCAAAGCTGCGTATTATCCACCACATGGCGCGCACCGGCGGCACTGTCATCAGCCGATGCCTGGCTTCAATGCAAAGCATTGTGTTGCTCAGTGAAATTCACCCTCTGGGTATGCACAGGTTCAACCCTTTGCACCAGGCCCATGCCTGGTATGGCCTGCTCAATAGTACAGAGCTGGAGTCTGCCCGTGGTGGCCAGCTGAACTTCCCGGATGCCATTCAACTGATCTGGCGACGGTGTGGTGACCAGGGCAAAACCCTGGTGCTGCGTGACTGGAGTCACCTGGATTACACCGGCGTGCCTTTCACCCAACCCAGCTACCGTTCCTTGCTTGCAGAATCGCTCCAATCATCCTTCACTTTGGTACGATACTCATCTGTCCGTCATCCCCTGGACCAGTGGTTGAGCCTGGCACAGCTACCTGCCTATCGCGATCGCCTGGGGCCGTCGCGTTTCCTGCGCGGCGCCAGCCGCTTTGCGGAATCCGCGGTAGAGACCGGTTTCATCCGGTTTGAGGATTTTACCCGTGACAGTGATCGAACACTGCGGCAGCTATGTAGCGGGCTGGAACTGGAGTTCGATCCGGAATACCGTGACAGTTGGCTGGCACACACTCATATCACCGGCGATGTCCTGCCGGGGCGGGCTGGGGCAAACATCGCACCCTTGCCTCGCCGACCAATAGGTGTAGCGGAACAACGAAGATTTTGCTCACTGCCGCATTATGAGCTCACCACCACCAGGCTCGGATATGTCGATTGATACCAGGGAATTCCCACGGGCGTTGTACAACGAATTTTCGCGCAAGGTTGTGCGCATTAACCATTTTTGGCCGAGTTTTACCGGGCGGCCATGATGCAGTGATCGTGCGTCCGGTGCGCCTGTAGAAGTGACGTTAAAGTGCAGGGTTGCCATCCCGGTTTGGTAGGTGATGGACAGCCCACAATGGTCATATACGGTTTCGCCGCCCGCATCGGGTGCTTTCAGGCACAGCAGAAATGTCGCCACGCGCTGTCCGCTGAAATCCTTCAACACCTTGCGGTTATGTTCGATTTGTTCGAAGCCGAAAAAGTCTACATGCGGGTGGTATTCCTCGCCTGGTTCATAGGCAATGATGGAACAAGGTTCGATCGTGTCCACCGTGTGCCCGGAATGCTGCGCTATGCGCTGTTCAATGGTGCGAACGACTGCATCCGAACTCAGGGCTCCGAGCGGACATCCGCGACCTGTGAAATGCGAATTCTCGGTCAGCCCGCTGAGTGTCTTGCCAGTGTATTGCTCAGGCTGCGCCAGGGCACCCGCGGCAATATAGATGAGATGAGCACATTCCTCCCGGGTCGCAAAGTTTCGACTCACGGCTACCCTCGGGCGCTGCGCCAACTGTTCCCAATGCAATGCTGCAGTTTTAACAGACGTACCCCCCCCGGCTTTCACCTCCAGACGGCCAACCGCGTTGCGGTAGAATTGAGGATGGCCCAGGGCGGCAAAATAAGACTCCACCTTGGCTATCAATGGCTTGAGCGAGAAATCGATGGTAAGGCCGTCTTGCAGGAGTTGCTGCAGCGTGGGCTTGGCAGCAGCATGATTCTGCTTCAGTAGCTCATACCAGGACTGCGCAGAAAGACTGCATTCGTTTTGTGGCGCCAGTTCGTCAGCAGCAGCCAGCGCATCAGGATAGCCAACATCGTTGGCGCGCAGCAGCAGAGCACGGGCAAATCCAGCATCATGAGTCACGCCCGCTCCCAGTGCAAAGCGCAGGCCCAGCGAGTAGTAGGCGGGTGGATAAGCCAGGGCACAGGCCCTGGCAAATGCCGTCGCGGCGGCAGCATCCCCGTTGTCCTGGCTGAGCAGATAACCCACATCCCATGCGGCTCGTTGGAAACCAATATCAGCCAGTCCTTGCAGCAGGTTCAGGGCATTAGCACGGGAATACGGCACGCCCAAACCGCGTAAATACAGATTCGCCAAGCGATCAATTGCCGGGGCAACTCCAGCAGTTGCCGCGCGTTCCAGCCAGTGAGCAGCTTCGGCATGGGCGCCGGGTAGCGCTGTGGTCTGAATATAGTAGATTCCCAACAACCATTGCGCTGCTGCACCATGGCACCCTTCGGCGGCTGCCCTGAGTATATTGAGCCCACGCTGACATTCGGCGGAATCAGCCGGATATTCAATCAACCTGTTGGCCAACTCAATGCGTTGCTGGTCATCACCATCGAGCGCGGCCTGTTCGAGTGCATCTAGATTCGCCCCAGGCATGAAAGTTGATATTTCCTTTATCCGTGAATGCGGAGTGAGCAGCTGAAAAGTATCTGGATGTTTCGGAAGTATACCCGAAAGGGATGGATACCCGGCATGACTGTACGAAGTGTTTTATACTGAGATCAGAGGATTAATTAAGGGAACAAAGGGTGGCCGGTCAGGCCATCGAGCCGAATGAAACTTCCACGCGAATTTATCCAGCTTCCGCTGACTTTTGACGTAGACAGGATGGCGGAGGAAGTTCGGGCATTGCCTGAAAGTGCCTGGCAAGCGCACCCGACGGGTTATGCGGGAAATCGTGCCGTCCCGCTGATTTCGGTAGATGGTGAAGCGAATGATCTTTTTGCCGGGCCCATGGCAACGACTCCGTGGCTAAAGCAGTCACCGTATCTGTGCCAGGTGTTAGCGAGCTTCCAGACGGTGTTTGGGCGCTCGAGGCTTATGGGGCTGGACGGGGGCAGCGAAGTTCCCATTCACAGTGACATCAACTATCACTGGTACTCACGCGTGCGAATTCACATACCCGTTATTACTTTTCCGGAGGTAGCGTTTTATTGCCATGACCAGGCAGTTCACATGGCCGCAGGGGAAGCCTGGGTTTTTGACAATTGGAAAATGCACCGCGTGGTTAACCCGACAACGCAGCTCAGGGTGCACCTGGTGGCTGATACCGTCGGCTCCTCCCTGTTCTGGAACATGGTTCAGGAGTCACTGAATACCGGGGAAAATGAACTGGCCAGGCGATTGGTTGCGTTTGATCCTGGCGTTGCACCCAAGCTGAAAGTGGAACGTGTCAATGTGCTGGACGTGATGCACCCGATCGAAATGGAGACACTTTCGGAGGACTTGTTGGCCGACTTGATTGCCGCTACTGCAGAAAACAATACGCCCGAGTCAGTGCAGCGATTCCTGACTTCGGTGCGTGGCTGTTATCAAGACTGGAAAAGCCTTTGGGCAGTTTACGGAGCTGATAAATCCGGTTGGCCTTTATATGAGCGGCGGCGCAATCGAACTCTCAAGGAACTTTATTCAATACAACCGCCGCTGGTGTTGCACAGTACTGGCGCGGCGGCGCTGAAAACGATGGAGGCCCGGGTGCTTGGGTCGTGCTTGCGCACACCTCTGCCATCCTCGTTCTGAAATCCGGGTTCCAGAGAATGAAACCAGCGGATACCGATTTAATTTACTCAATTTGCAGGGCAGAGAAAGTGATGGAAGATCTATTTGGAATTTACGAAAAGGCACTCAGCCCCGGGTTTTGCCAGGATGTTGTGCAACGGTTTGAGAATGACCCGCGCAAGACCAGGGGCAAAGTGGGTGAGGGCTACTATCGGCCCGAATTCAAGGGTACGATGGAAATCGATTTTGCTGACATCCGGCAAGGTTGGGAGGACGTGATCAACATCGTTGATCAGAGCCTGATGTTTTATTTGCGCCAATACATGAACAAATGGGGTGAAGCGTTCAAGACGGTGGAAGTGCACCACGAAGGGTTCCGCATGGCGCGCTACAACCCGGGGGAGCAGTTCAACTGGCATTCAGACAATATTGGCAGTTCACATACCCGGGTAATGACCGCCATGTGGTATCTCAATACAGTGGCAGAAGGGGGTGAAACGGACTACAAGTGGATGGGGCGAGCCATCAGGCCGGTCGAGGGCCGGTTGATGATCTGCCCGGTCGGATGGCCTTATTTTCATCGTGGCGCTGCGCCCGTTTCGGGGCCAAAATACACCATCATCACCCAGCTTCATCAAAAACGGCGGGCTGTCATTCCGGGCGCAAAGTGAACCTGGCCAGTCCGGACTGGATGCTCGCTGGTTTCGATTCAACAGGAGAAATCTTCCAATTCGCGCAGGTATCGCGCCAGACCTACCAACAGTCTTCATTCCTGGATCATCGCATCCAGCCTATGCCGGAACGGTTGGTAAGCGCATCCGGTGCCGAGGTCGATGGTGTTTTAACCGGGTGCGAAAGCAAGCCTGCCGGGTACATTTTTCACAGCGCTTTTTGCACATCGACACTGCTAAGCTTCTGCCTTGACCATCAGCCAAAAACTCTGGTGTTGCGTGAACCCATGGTGCTCTCCCGACTTGCCAGCCACAACCGCGGGTTGGCCTCGGCCGATGGCGCACTCCCGGCGCTGTTACGCCAACGCGTTCTGGGCTTGCTTGAGCGCAGCTACGCCGCAGAATCCGTTATCATCAAGCCTTCCAATATTGCCAATGCGTTGATTCCGGGAATCTTGCAAACGGCACCAGGGCAGCCTGCCCAACGCAGGTGTGTGCTGCTGAGCTGCAGTTTATACAACTTACTGGTCTCCATCCTGAAGAAAACTGATGAAGCCCGTGGCCTGCTGCCGCGCTTCCTTGCGGCTCTGTTGAAAGACAGCAATTACCTGCAGCGTGTGCAACTACCTTCTCTTGAATCACTGGATTTGCTGCAGCAAAGTGCTGTGTTCTGGCATTGCCAGCGTTATCTGTTCAACACGATCCGCGCGGAATTCGGTGCGCAGCAGGTGCTGCCGCTCAGCATGGAGTTTTTTCTGCGCGAACCGCTGCAAGCCTTGACCGCCATTAATGATTTTCTTGGCCTTGGTTTGGGTGTAAGTGAATTGGAAACGACGGTTACAGAGGGTGCGTTTCTCCAGCACGCCAAGGCCGGCACGCGTTACGCGCCACAGCAGCGCCAAGAAGAAGCCGAACAGGTAGCAAGGCGGTATGGCCGCGAAATTGAATCAACCCTGGCATGGATGCAGCCGACGTTGCGCAACATCCCCGTTGAACCACTTGATGTAGCGGAAAATCTGCTGACTTGAGCCGGAAAGATCCGGTTATTTCAGGTCTGGGCCGTCCACCTGAAACTACAGTTCGCCGCTACGGTAATGCGCGGGGCCTTGCCAAAATAAGGGGTCACTTCATGTTGCACGAATGCAGGGAACACCAGCAGGTCGCCCGGCCTCATTTCGTAGTTTATGGAGCCAACATGGTGGGGTTTTTTCCAGTTATCGTTGCCCGGATCACGGTACATGTTGGCATTGGTCCTGGGATCCTTGAAATTGAGCATTCCGCCTTTTGGCATATCAGCGGGTTGCTCGCCCGGATCGACCATGTAGACCGCCGACCAGGAAGCATTGGGATGCGTATGGCTGGAAATGTAGCCGCCAAATCGCGTGACGTGATACCAGGCATCCGTTATGACTTTCAAACGGTCGCACTCCTCGATTGAGTACCCGTTGGTTGCAGTGACCGCATGCACGATGCCGTGCAGGAAAAACATTTTCAGTTCCTGTATGGCCCGGTTCGGGTCTTTGAACAAATCGAACGAGCTTTCGAATATCCTCACCTGGTTGCTGGGGATGTACTCCGGGTTGCGGTATTTCTCCCCTGCTGACTCCTGCCCAAGGACGAATTTCTTCAGCTCAGTGTTGAGTAGACCCGGCTGCGGATAACGCGACGAAAACACGGGTGTCGAAAAGTCTCCCCAAGCAGTAATTTCGGGTTTTGCTGACGGGTTTGATGCTGGCGGGTTTGACATCCGGTCACATGCTCCTCTGCCTGGTCAAACTTTCAAGGCTGCGCTGCCAACTGTCAAGCACTGATTGCAGCCATTCTTCACTTCCCGGCCTGTAATGGAACCTGTGGCCGGAGTCGAAACGGGTCGCAGGCGACGGGCCAGCGTTGCACAAACCGGACGGAGCTTGTACATTTCGATTGAGGCCGCCGCGCGCCTTTGCACCTGTAGTACACATGACAGGGCTTATTTAATGGCAGTGCGGTGGCCAGCCTGACCGGGGCTTTGCAACAAAGTCTTATGCCGGTTGGCGCCTGCACAAGGGGAACCCAAATGCAGGGCAGGTCTTTTCAATCGTTCGGTCCCGGATCACTTTTGCGCTTTTTAGCCCGGGCTCTGCTTTTCTGCCGTACCCATATTTTTTCTGCTGCGCCGGCTGCAGGAAGCGCACAGACCCTTGGCCTGGACTTGCTCAGGCATGAACTGCGTACACCGGTTACCGGGATACTGGGTATGTGCGAACTTCTGCAAAAATCGGAACTCACGGGCGAACAGTTCCAACTGGCCAGTGCGATGCAAGAGTCTGCTAAACAACTACTCAGGTTAATTTCCGGGATTGGCTCCGGATTTGGCTCGGGGTTTGGCTCTCGGTTTGGCGCGGGGTTTGACATCGATAGACCTGGAACCGTTGCGGGTGGCCAGGCCGGGAAGCAAGTCCTGAGTGGCACTATCCTGATGGAGCAAGTCATCCGCGCACATTGGCCCGCTGCTCACAGGAAGGGTATCGGCCTTTTTCTGCACTATGATCATCGTTTGCCCGCGTGCTGGCATGCGGACATTGTGTGCCTGCGACAGTTGCTGGATAACCTCTTGACCAATGCCATCAAGTTTACCCACCAGGGGTACGTGCTTGTGGAAGTTTTGCAATCGCGGGTCAATTCATCGGGGCGGGCGGATGTGGAACTGAAAATAAGTGACACCGGCATCGGAATTGCGCACCGGGATGCCCGCCGGATTTATTCCGTTCGCGAGCAGGGGAGTGGGGACATTGCTGACCGTTTTGGTGGTTCCGGCCTGGGTTTGTATGTCTCCAGCCGTATGGCTGCCGTGCTGGGAGGGTGCATTACGCATGAATCAACGGGATATGGCAGAACCTGCTTCCGGGTGGCTCTCCCGGACCTTGCCGACCCGGGAACTGAGGATTTCGGCTGCCTGCAACCCGGCTTGCTGAAGGACTTGAAATGCCTGTTGGCAATGAAGCCGCCACTGGCTGCGGTACTGGAGCAGCTGTTGCTGCGAATTGGGGTGCAGGTAACGTTAAATGCTGAGCCTCGGGACAGCCGGATTCCCGCCGGTGCAGACGTCGTTATTTGTGAGCAGGTGTTACTGCATGTGACTAAGGGCCACGCGGAAGGCACCTCGGGCCAGAGCACCCTGCTGTTGCTTTCTCCCGCGTATGCGCCCGATCCGGCGACTTTCGACGCTATGCAAGGGGCTGCTGTTACAGAGCTGCCTCAACCCATTTTACGTTCGAACCTGGAGCCCTTGTTGCTGCGCGTGGCCTTACAGCGGAAGCTGCAAAGCGGTGTCCCCGGAAACTGAACCCTGGGAAAGGGTCAGTGAAAGGACGGGCTAAGCTCCCAGACGGTATTGACCAGGGCTTGCAGGTGGTCCGGGTCTACATCGGGGGTAATGCCGTGGCCCAGGTTGAACACGTGCCCGGATCCGTGGCCAAAGCTGCTCAGCACCTGGCTGGCCTCGTGTCGAATCACTGCGGGGGCCGCCAGCAGCACTGCAGGGTCCATGTTGCCTTGCAAGGCAACCCTCTGCCCGACCCGGGAGCGAGCTTCGGCCAGTGACATGGTCCAATCAAGGCCCAGGGCATCACAACCCGTGTCTGCCTGGGCTTCCAGGTGCGCATTGCATCCTTTGCAAAACAGTATGACCGGCACGCGCCTGCCGTCATGTTCCCGCTTCAGACCAGCGACAATTCGCCCCAGGTAGCGTACGGAAAACTCCTTGAATGCATCGGCCGACAGCACTCCGCCCCAGGTGTCGAAAATCTGCACCACCTGGGCGCCGCTTTCGATCTGCGCGTTGAGGTAGTCAGTTACCGTGTCGGCGAGCTTTTCAAGCAGCAGGTGTGCCAGTGCAGGCTGGTCGTAGATCAGTTTCTTGATCTTGCCGAAAGACTTGCTCGGCCCTCCCTCGACCATGTAGGTCGCCAGGGTCCAGGGACTCCCGCTGAAACCGATCAATGGAACGCGGCCGGCCAGTTCATGCCGCACCAGCTTGATTGCGTCCATGACATAGGCCAGTGATTCATGGACGTCCGGTCGCGGAAGATTGCGAATGTCTGACCCGGTTTGCAGGGGTTTCTTGAACTTTGGACCTTCGCCCTCGGTGAAATAAAGCCCAAGGCCCATGACGTCAGGGATGGTGAGGATGTCAGAGAAGATGATAGCTGCGTCCAGGTTAAACCGGCGCAGCGGTTGCAGGGTGACCTCACAGGCCAGTTCCGGGGTCTGGCACAGTTGCAGGAAGCTGCCCGCTTCGGCCCTGGTCCTGAGATATTCCGGCAGGTAACGCCCGGCCTGGCGCATCACCCACAGGGGAGTCCGATCCACCTGCTCCCGGAGCAAGGCCTTGATGATCAGGTCATTGGTAAGTTCCATCGCTGTTGTCCTGTGTTCAGGCGTGCGGGCGAAGCGGGCGGCACAGTTCAATTGCGGCCGCCATTTCTTCATGGGTTGACTCAGTATCAACCAGCGCTTTTCCGGTTCTTTCCAGCAAGATGAGCCTGGGGCCGCTGGCCACTGCTTTTTTGTCCAGCTCAAGTGCCGCTATCATCGCTGCGCCGCTCACCGACTCTGGCAATTCAACCGGGAGGCCAAAATCATGCAATAGCTTGCCGATTCGATTCGCGACGCCTGTGGGGCACAATCCGCGTAATTCACTCAGGCGGGTGGCGATGGTCATGCCAATCGCCACTGCCTCTCCGTGAAGAAACTGGCGATAGCCCGTTAATGTCTCGAGCGCGTGCCCAAAACTGTGGCCGAAATTGAGAATTGCCCTGATTCCCGCTTCCTTTTCATCCGCGGCAACGATTTGGGCCTTGTTTTCCACGCAACGGCGAATGAAATAGTGCAAGGCGCCTGCCTCACGGGCTTTGATGGCCCCCTTATTGATTTCCAACCAGTCAAACAGGGCAGGATCCATGATGGCCCCGTACTTCACGACTTCAGCCATGCCGGCATTGAATTCGCGATCCGGCAGGGTGTTCAGCGTGGCCGTGTCAATGACGACCGCGTCCGGTTGATGAAAAGCGCCAATCAGGTTCTTGCCAGCCGGGTGGTTAATTCCCGTTTTGCCGCCGATCGAGGCATCAACCTGCGCCAACAAGGTGGTGGGTACCTGCACGAAGTGAATCCCCCGCATGTAACTGGCTGCGGCAAACCCCGTGATGTCGCCAACCACCCCGCCACCGAGTGCTATGGCGGTTGTATCACGGCGCGCATGCATCGCAACCAGGCAATCGATGATTCCGGACCAGGTTTCCCGGGTCTTGCAGTGCTCGCCATCCCCAATGACGTGCACGGAGACGTCCCGCCCATGCAGGGCTGCTTGCAGCTGGTGGAGATACAAGGGAGCAACAACTTCGTTGCTCACGATCAGTGTTTTCCCCCGGCCAAGGTGCCGCTTCCACACCTCAGGATCAGAAATAATGTTGTGCCCAAGGTAGACCGGGTAGCTGCTCCTGGCAGGGTTAACCAGGATGGTTTGCATGTCAGGCTGGATGATTTGCATACTGGCCCATGTGTTGGCAGATCACTTGGTAAATCTGGGTAATGGTGCTGTCAAGGTTGCGATTCTTCACGGGAAACACGAGGTCCGCTACGGATTCGTATAAGGGATTCCTGATTTCCGCCATTTCACTCAGTGTGCGTTCTTTGTTCATGTCTTGTAGTAAAGGCCTTGAGCGGTCCCTGCGCAGTCGCTCCATTTGTTGCCTGACGGAGGTACGCAGATAAACCACGACGCCGCTTTTCTTCAAGAGCTCCCGGTTGGTTTCACTCAAAACAGCACCGCCCCCGGTGGCAACCAATACGCCTTCCCGCACGGACAGTTCCTCCAGCATACGGGTTTCACGTGCGCGAAAGCCAACTTCTCCTTCAATTTCGAAGATCAGGTTGATCCTGGCTCCGCAGCGGGCTTCGATTTCATGGTCGCAATCATAAAACTCCAGGTCCAGTTTACGCGCCAGGCGGTTCCCGATAGTGGTCTTCCCGGAACCCATGGGGCCCACCAGGTATATATTTTTCTTGCCCG
>Ga0315273_10004193_pt1 | contig 17580 bp, 17 predicted proteins | sample YL17G02_0_MG_FD_205753 | JGI IMG/M metagenome (GOLD analysis project Ga0315273, IMG submission 205753) | Sediment microbial communities from Yellowstone Lake, YNP, Wyoming, USA - YL17G02_0 | ecosystem: Environmental > Aquatic > Freshwater > Lake > Sediment | place: USA: Wyoming | collected...
CTTGCGGCCGTTGCCCCACCCCCCGCCTTTTGGTATTCTCAGGACATGGCCAAACAAAAGTTCCAGACCGAGGTCAGCCGTCTGCTGCACCTGATCGTCCACTCGCTGTACTCCCACCCGGAGATCTACCTGCGCGAGCTGATCTCCAACGCCTCCGACGCCCTGGACCGCCTGAAATACCTGACCCTGACCGACGAGCAATTCAAGGGCTACGCCTTCATGCCGCGCATCGACATCGCCTTCGACCCCGAGGGCGGCAAGTGGCTCAGCGTGTCGGACACCGGCATCGGCATGGACGCCGAACAGCTGACCCTCAACCTGGGCACCATCGCCAACTCGGGCACGCGCCAGTTCCTGGACACGCTGGGACAGGACGCGAAGAAAACCTCCAACCTGATCGGCCAGTTCGGCGTGGGCTTTTATTCCTGCTTCATGGTGGCCGACAGCGTGGAAGTGACCAGCCGCAGGGCCGGCCAGGACAAGGTCTACCGCTGGCTGAGCGACGGCCAGGGCGAGTTCGAGGTCCAGGAAGTCGACGCCAAACAGCAGGGCACCACGGTGAGGCTCGCCCTCAACGAACGCGGCCGGGAGTACGCCAGCCGCTGGCGCATCGAGGGCATCGTGCGCAAGTACTCCAACCACATCGCCTTCCCGATCCACCTGCACTTCAGCGAGGACAAGAAGGAAAAAGTGGAGCAGATCAACTCCGCCTCGGCTCTGTGGCGGCGGCCCAAGGGGGAAATCAAGGACGAGGAGTACAACGAGTTCTACAAGACCCTCAGCCACGACCAGGAGGACCCCCTGGCCTTCATGCACACCCGGGCCGAGGGGGCCCTGGAGTACACGACCCTGTTCTACATCCCCCGCCAGGCGCCGCCGGACCTGTTCTGGGTCAACTACCAGCCGGGGGTCAAGCTGTACGTGAAGCGGGTATTCATCACCGACGACGAGAAGGAGCTGCTGCCCACCTACCTGCGCTTCGTGCACGGGGTCATCGACTCCGAGGACCTGCCACTAAACGTCAGCCGCGAGATGCTGCAGGAGAATCAGGTGCTGCGCAACATCCGCGCCGCCGCGGTCAAGAAGATCCTCGGGGAGCTGGAGAAGATGGCCCAGAACACGCCGGAGAAGTACCGGGAGTTCTACAAGACGTTCGGGGTCTGCATCAAGGAGGGGCTGTACCAGGACCAGGCCAACCGGGAGAGCCTCCTGGCCCTGGTGCGCTACAAGTCCACCACCCAGGAGGGCCTCACCTCGCTGGCAGCCTACAAGGAGCGTATGGGCGCGGCGCAGAAGGCCATCTACTACCTGGCCGGCGATCGGGAGGAGAAGCTGAGAGCCTCGCCCCTGCTGGAAGCCTACCGCCGTAAGGGCCTCGAGGTGCTGCTCATGGAGGACGGCATCGACGAGCTGGTGGCCGCGGCGGTGGGCCGCTACCAGGACACCGAGCTGAAGGCGGTCAACCGCAGCGGCGCCGGCGAGGACCTCGCCACCGACGCCGACAAGTCGCAGGCCAGGCAGCTCGCGCCCCTGCTGGCCAGGGTGAAGAAGATCCTAGGCGAGGAGGTCAAGGACGTGCGCGCCTCCTCGCGGCTGGCGGACTCGGCCTGCTGCATCGTGATGGATGACAGCGACCCCACCGTCCAGATGCAGCACCTGGCCCGGGCGCTGGGCCAGAAGGACCTGCCGGAGGTGAAACCCATCCTGGAGCTCAACCCTCAAGCCGAGCTGGTGCGCAAGCTCCAGGGGCTGGAAGACGAGGACCTGCTGGCCGACGTGAGCCGGCTGCTGTTGGAGCAGGCCCTGATCCAGGAGGGGGCGGAGCTCAAGAACCCGGCGGAGTTCGCCAGGCGCCTGACCCGCGTGATATCGAGGGCCTTGTAGCGCCCTGCCGGGGCGAATCCTTGACCGGCGGGAGCCGCCGCCCCTATAGTGGGAGCGGCCCGCCCAAGGCCGGCCGGAGTGGTGGAACTGGCAGACACAGAGGACTTAAAATCCTCTGATCCGCAAGGGTCGTACGGGTCCGAGTCCCGTCTCCGGCAATCCAGGAGGTCCGGGGCATGAGCTGCGACCACTCCACGATAAACCTCAAGACCTGCAACTGCACCTACCCCGGCTGCCCGCGCCACGGCGTGTGCTGCGAGTGCCTGGCCTACCATCGCTCGACCGGCGAGCTGCCGGCCTGTTACTTCAGCGCGGCGGAGGAGCGGACTTACAACCGTTCCGTCAGCTATTACGTTCAGAAGCACGGTCGCTGAAAAGCCACTCCCGAGCCTCGCGCAGGATGGGCTGAAGCAGCGTGATCTGCGGGTTGCCGCCCCCCGCCTCCAGCCTCCTGCGCCACTGTTCCGGGGTGGCCTTCCTCGCCAGCTCCGCGCGGCCCCGCTCGACCAGTTCCCGCAGCTCCAGGCGGCTTTCGGCTAAAGAGCTCAGCATGTACAGGGCCAGCAGGGCGAGCTCGGGGGCGGGGCGATCCCGCAGCAGGCCTTCGAGCTCCGAGCTGGCCTCCTCGCGCCTCTTCAACTGCATCAGGCTAAAGGCGTAGTTCCAGCGGATCCAGCCCCGGTCCGCCACGCCGCGTTGCGCGGCCAGCGGGCCGAAATAGGCCGCCGCCGCCGCCGGCTCCCCGCGCAGCAGGTAGGGCAGCCCGAAAGGCAGCGCCAGGGCCGGCAGCAGCCCGGGTGAGTCCCGGCGCACCCGGGCTTCCAGGGCGGTGATGGGCTCGGTGTTGGCCGTGATCAGGTAGGCATTCAGCAGCAGGCGGCAGGAGGCCTTGCGCAACCGGCCGCGCCGGTAGATCGAGTCTTCCAGGAGACGGATCAGCCCGGGCCAGTCCTCACGTTCCAGCAGGCGAAAGAGCTTCCAATTCAAGGCGAAATAGCCGTTAATGATGATGAGCGTGACCAGGAAAAGAACGGCGGCGATCCAGTTCTTCTGGGCGAATAGGCGGAAGTAATCCACACCCAGCAGCGCCAGCGGCAGCAGAAAAATGAACAGAAAGGCAACCACGATCACCGCGTTGAACAGGATGTACAGGGTTTTAAATTTCAAGCAAAGCTCCTATAATGCCCGTGAGTCTATGGGATACCGGGGCCCGGGTCAACAGCGAAGGAACCTACCATGAAGAGCATCCCCCTTTCCGAGCTGCGCCAGAATCCGTATTTCGACGCCCCCGTGTACCTCGACGACCAGTACATCCTGCTCTCCCCGGACGTGCACGCCACCCCGGACCTGCTCTCGCGCCTCGAGCGCTGGGGCTACGAGGTGGTGTACTGCGACGGCCGCCCGGTGGAGGCGCCCGCCTATCTGGCCACCGGCAAGACAACCGCGGCCAATTCCACCCTGGAGCTGGACGTCAAGGAAAAGCAGCAGACGGAGAAGGCCCGTAAACTCTACTACGGGCTCATTACCTTCATCGTCGATACCTTCAACCGCTTCCTCGAGGCCAACCGTCTGGACCTGGCGGCCATCGCCGAGCGGTTGAAGGAGCTCATCGAGCTGTTGAAGTCCAGCCGCGACACCATCCTGCGCCTGCCCGAGTACATGTACATCTCCGACAACTACCTTCACCAGCACAGCCTCAACTGCGCGATCCTTTCCCTGGCCATCGGGGACTCGCAGCGGCTGCCCCCACACCGCCTGATCGAGCTGGGTATCAGCGCCCTGCTGCACGACATCGGCATGCTGAAGATCCCGGTCGGCCTGTACATGGCCGCCCGGCCGCTGAGCCCCAAGGAGTGGCAGATGATCAAGGCCCACCCCATGCTGAGCTACCGCATCCTGAAGGGCTTCTCGGTGTCTGACACCATCGCCCACACGGCCTACGAGCACCACGAGCGCATGAACGGGACCGGCTACCCACGGGCCCTGGCCGGGGAAAAGATCACCCTGTACTCGCGCATCCTAGCCGTGGCCGACTCCTACGAGTCCATGACCACCAAGCGGCCCTTCAAGACCAAGCGGGAGGGGCATGCCGCCCTGGTGGAGCTGTTGAAGGGGCGCGGGGTCTTCTACGACGAGGCCGCGATCCGCGCCCTGATCTACTGCCTGTCGGTGTACCCCCTGGGCACCACCGTGCTGCTCTCCAACGGGGCCATGGGGCGGGTGATCCGCACCAACCCCCGGTCGCCCAAGACCCCCATCGTGCAGATCCTGATCGACCGGGACGGCAACCGCCTGGCGGAGTTCGCCGTGGCCAGCTCCTCTGAAGCAGGCACGGAGCAGGAGCCGGCCATCCGCCGCAACCTGAGCTGGAAGGAGGTGGAGGCCCACAACCTCTACTGATGGACATCGCGGTCACCTTCCCTTCCGGGGCTACCCGCTCCTTCGCCGCGGGCACCACGGCGGGGGAGATCCTGGCGGACCCGGAGTTTGCCCAGGTCCCCTCGCCGATCGTTGCGGTCCTGGCCAACAACGCCCTCTCCAGCTTGAGCTACCCCATCGACATCAACTGCCGGGTCCAGGCGGTGCTGCTGGCCTCCCGCGAGGGGGCCATCATCTACCGCCGCTCCCTGTGCTTCCTGGCGGCCATCGCCGCCAGGGAGCTCTTCCCGGAGCGCCGCCTGATCCTCGGGCATGCCCTGGGGCGGGGCTACCTGTACTTTTTCGACGGCCTGGGGGAGGTTCCCGAGCAGGACCTCGCCGGGCTGCGCTCTCGCATGCGCGAGCTGGCTGCCCGCAGGCTGCCCATCCGGCGGCAGGTCATCGCCTACGCGGAGGCCGTCCGCCACTTCGAGGCCAACTTCCAGCCCGACACGGCGCTGCTGCTCAAGAACCGCAACGACCCCAAGGTGCCGGTCTATTTCTGCGGGGATTTCATGGACCTGGCGCACGCCCCGTTGGTGCCCGACACGGGCCTGCTTGCGGTGTTCGAGATCGCGGCCTACCCCCCCGGTTTCCTGCTGCGCTACCCGCCCTGGAACCGCCCGCAGAGCATGGGGGAGTTCGAGGAAAACCCCGTGCTGGCCGCGGTTTACCGGGAGTACAAGGACTGGGGCAAGATCCTGGGGGTGAGCTGCGTCGGGCACCTGAACGACCTGATCGCCGAGCGCAAGGTCCGGGAGTTCATCCAGGTGGCGGAGGCGCTGCACGACAAAAAGATCGCCATGACCGCCGACCGGGTAAACGAGAGGCGCGACCGGGTGAAGGTGGTGCTGGTCGCCGGGCCCTCCTCCTCGGGCAAGACCACCTTCTCCAAGAAACTGGCCGTGCAACTGCGCGTGCTCGGCAGGAACCCCGTGCTGATCTCCCAGGACGACTACTTCGTACCCCGGGAGCTCACCCCGCGGGACGAGGAGGGAAACTACGACTTCGAGGCCCTCGCGGCCATCGACGTGCCCCTGTTGAACGAGCAGCTGCTGGCCTTGGACGCCGGGGGCGAGGTGGAGATCCCGCGCTTCGACTTCCACACGGGACAGCGGCGGCCCGCAGGGGCCCGCCTGGGGCTGCCCGGCCGCTCGGTGATAATCCTCGAGGGCATGCACTGCCTGAACGACGCCCTGACCCCGGCGATCAGTCCGGAGGCCAAGTACAAGATCTACGTGTCGGCGCTCACCCAGCTCAACCTGGACGACCATACCCGGATCTCCACCACGGACAATCGCCTCCTGCGCCGCATCGTGCGCGACCACCAGTTCCGCGGGCGCGCGGCACCCGGCACGTTGAGTATGTGGCAGTCGGTGCGCAACGGCGAGGACCGCAACATCTTCCCGTTCCAGAATACCGTGGACTCGGCCTTCAACTCGGCGCTGGACTACGAGCTGGCCGTGCTGAAGGTCTACGCCGAGCCGCTGCTGAAGATGGTCAAGTCCGACCACCCCCAGTTCCACGAGGCGCTGCGTCTGCTGTCCTTCATCGAAAACTTCGCGCCCATCCCGCCCGGCTGGGTGCCGGACTACTCGATACTGCGGGAGTTCATCGGGGAGAGCGCGTTCAAGTACTAGGGGGGATCAGGCGAGCTTCTTCTGCACGATCTCGATGAAGTCGGGGTCGGGCGAGGTGAACATCAGGCCGAAACCGCTGTCGGTCAGCTCCCCCTGCTTGGACAGCACCCGGGCCGAGCGCACCACCCGGGCCCCGCCCTTGTAATACTTGTGGCCGTCGTCGTCGATCAGGATCTCCAGCTCCTCGCCGAGCTGGAACAGGCTTAAGTCCTCGGTGGACACGAAGATCCCCCCGATGCACAGGTCCCGGCTGCGGAACTCCATGATCTCTACCTCGTCGTTGTCCTTGCGTTTGCGGACCGTGGTGGTGATCATGACCCTCTTGCGTCCGCCGCCCCTGCGATCCTCCATGCGCCACCTCCCTCGTCCTGGCCACCAGTATACCCTCCGTCTGCGAAGCCGTCAAATACGGAAATTTGACAGCAGGGGAGCTCGTAGTATATCGTACTATAGGAGGTAGGCGATGAAACGCATGCTGTGGGTGGGGTTGCTCGTGGTGATGGCCGCCGGCGCCGCGTGGGCCCAGTTCTACGACCGGCTCGGGGCCGAAGAGCGCAGAAACCTGGCCGAGGCCTACTACCTGGTCGGCCGGCAGTACTCCGAACAGGGCGAGGGGGTCAAGGGCAGCGACTTCGAAGGCATGGCCTACAACATCTACCCGGGGCTGGACCCCGCCGCCATCGCGTCGGAGGCCGAGCCCCCGGCCGCGGAGCTCATCCTGGCGGGCAAGGCGGTGGCGCGTGAGGACCCTGAAGCGGTGGCTGTCCTGTTGAAGAGCCGCTTCCTCCGGTTGGTGTCCGCCTTCCTTACCGAAGACACCCCAACCCTGCTGGCCATGATGGACGGCTCCGTCTGGTTCACCTGCATCGGAGGCGAGCTGGAGCGCGAGGCCATCCGTGACGACCTGGAGGCTTTCTTCGCCAGGGCCAACCTTTCCGGGGGGCTCCCCCCTTCCGCCGTGTACGACCTGGAAAGCCTGGAGGTGAACGCGGATGAGGCAGCAGCCCCTTCATGGGGTTCGACCTACGCGGTGCGCATCAGGGCCCGCGCGGATTTCGCTGACGAGGTGGCTTTCTGGGAACAAGAGCAGCAGTACCTGTTCCACCGCAGGGATGGGCAGTGGCTGCTGTTCGCGGTGGGCTCGGGGCTGCCCCCGGGCTCCTGGGCGCCCCGGCCCCCGGCCTCCCCTGTGGCCGCCGCGGCGGCCACAGCAGCCCACGTGGACGAGCTCAAGGCCATCCGGGAGGCGTTCTTGGCCTCCCTCGAGCATTTCCTGGCCAAGCAGACCGACGAGGCCTCCCGCTACTTCAGCCGGGAGATCCTCATCCTGCGGCTGAACGCCACGCTGACCCGCGAGGAGATGGCCGCCACCTTCGAGGGCTACTTCGAAGGCAGCGACTTCAGCGGGGTGGCCGCCGGGGACGTGGTGGACACCGCGAGCATCAGTGTGGAGCCCTCGGAGCGCTTCGCTAGCCAGCAACCGGGGTCCGTGTACCTCCTGAGCGTGCGCACGCGCCTGGACCTTTCCGCCAAGATCCCCTTCTGGACCCGCTTCCAGGAGTACTACTTCAGCTCGGTCGAAGGTGACTGGAGGATCTTCGCCATCTTCTGAAAACGCGCACGTACCCGCAGGACTCCGGGAGGTGGGAGGAGAACAGGGCGTGAAAGACGGTCAAGCGCCGGCATTCCGGGCAGACGCGGAAACGCCGCTCGTACACCCGGCATAAGCGGGTGTCCTCGTCCAGGTGGCGGCAGGGCAATCTATAATCCACGAACAGGCCGCGGGAGGTGTGACGTTTCTCGAAGCAGCAGGCGCCGCAGCGCCGGCAAAGCTCTTCCCAGCGGGCAGGCTTCATCAATCGGACAGGGGCGCGAAGTAGCCGCTTTCGGCCCGGCCGCTCCTGCGGGCGAGGGACGCCTCCACCTGGATGTCCAGGTAGCGGCGGCCGAAATCGGAGTCGGCACGGCTCTTGTAGCGCAGGGTGTAGAGGGGATTGCTGCGGCCGGAGGCCGCCGCCGGCAGCGGCTCCAGCCCGCGGGGGCCGAAATAGAAGTAGCTCCCGCCGCCGGTCTCGGAGCAAAGGAAAGTCAGCTCCCCGGCCAGCTCGGGGGAGAAGTGCACGGCGTAGAAGGCGATCCCGTTGTTAGCCAGGTAGCGGGCGACCTGGGACAGGGAAAACTCGCCGAAGGCGGTCGGGTCCAGCCGGCCGCTGCCCAGGAAAACCACGGCCCGGCGGGCGTAGCGGCCGGCCAGCGGGGGCACCGCCAGGCGCACCGCCCGGTCGAAGCGCCAGCGGGGGCTCCAGGCCTCCAGAGTTGCCGCGCTGACCGTGCCCAACCGCGTGCCGGCGAAAGCCCCCTCCAGGGCGGGCTTTTCCCCCGCGCTCACGACGGCCAGCTCGCCGAGGCGCTGGCCGGACACCAGGGCGTACAGGCGCTCTACCGCGGCGCCCAGCTCCTCGGCGTAGTCCTTCATGGCCAGCGATTTCTCCACCACGAGCACCAGCGCGAGGGGCGCCGTGTCGCCGGCTACCAGGTCCGGCTCGTTCACCTCGGCGTAGCGCTCGGTGACCAGGAAGTTGTCCCGGGTGAGGCCGACCATGGGGTTGCCCCAGCGGTCCCGGACGGTCACGTCCACGAACACCTCGGGAAAGGAGTCGGCGATCACGCGCTCCACCTGCACGGCGAGCCCCGTGTACATTGAGCTCATCTCCGAGAGCACCAGGATGCGGCTGCGGTCGAAGTCCACCGCGTACAGGTCCCCGTTCGGGGTCACGGACAGGTGGGTGATCCGCCCGGCGTCCCCCGACAGATCCGCGAGGGTTTCCCAGGTCTCACTCTCGATGCCGAAACTCATGAGGCGGTGGCCGTCCGCCACCAGCAGCGTGCCGGGGTCGCGGAAGGCGAGGCCCTCCGGACCGGCCAGGCCGCCCCCCCGGTACTCGCGCAGAAAGTTGCCGCTGGAATCGAAGCGCAGGATCGACTTGCGGGCGCGGTCGGCCACGAATACCTCCCCTTCCCGGGCGGCGATGCCGGTCGGGCCGGCCAGGGAGCCCTTGAAGGACAGGATGAAGCTGCCCTCCAGGTCGTACTTGGCCACCCGGGCGTTGCCCCAGTCGGTCACGTAGAGGTAGCCGCCCGGGTCGGCAGCCAGGTACTGGGGACCCAGGAAGGCCCCCGGGCCGCGCCCGGCGGAGCCGAACTCCCGCAGTCGCTCCCCGCGCAGGTTGGCCTTGAGCAGGCGGTTCCCGCCGTACTCGGTGATCCACAGGAAGCGCTCGCCCGTGCGGGGGTCGGCCACCTCCAGGCAGTCGTACGGCCGGTCGTAGCCCTTCAGCCCGCCGCTCAGGACCCGGCGCACGTTGCTGTTCACGTCCAGCTGGGCGATCTCGCCGGACCCGAAAGCCACGAGGTAGGCGCTGCCGTCCGGGCGCGAATGTACGGCCGAGGGACGCTTCAGGGGATAGGTCTTGCCCTTGCCGAAGGGCAGCTCCGCGGCCACCACATACTGCGGACGCCGGCCGACCTCCCGCGCGACCCCCCGCCGCAGCTCGCTGAGCTGGAGGCGGTTGCGGAGAGCCGAGTTGCCGGGGTCGCGCTGGAGGGCCTGGCGCCATTCAGCCAGGGCCTCCTCCTCGAAGCCGTTTTTGTACAGGGCATTGCCCAGCCACACCCGCGGCAGCACCGCGGCGGGTTTGCGGCTCAGGGATTTCTCTAGTGAAAGGATGGCGTCGCCGTAGTTGGCGTCGTGAAAGGCCCGCACGCCCCAGCGGAAATCGTCGTCCGCGCGCGCCTGCTCCATGTCGATGGGCTGGGCCATCGCGGCCGGCGCGCTCAAACCCAGGAGGATGGCCCCGCAGGCCGCAAGCCTGATCATGCGGGTACTATACACGAATCAGGCGAAGGTATCTATCAGATGCCTCTCAGCGGCCAGAAACTCCCCCTTCATCCCGAGGTAGATGATGGACTGGATCTCCTCCAGCCGGATGACCGGCGGTTCGGGGGTGGCGGGAGTCGGCCGTGAATCAGCCTGCGGCCAGGCGGGTGAGATGTTTTCGATGTTCATCACCGTCTCCACACTCTCAATATCGGCCGATCGCAGGGCGATCTTTATGGGGGAGCGGCGAAGGAGACCTGACGGTAGCGGTCCTCGATCTCGTGGTTGGCGGGGTGGATCAGAATCGGGGAGAGAGAGATCGCCCCCTGCTGGATGGCCCGGTAGTCGGTGCCGGGCTCCTCCCGGGCTTCCGGCTGCTGCCCGCCGAGGAAGCAATACAGCTCACCGTTGGGGGCGTTGAAGCGGACCAGGGTGTCCTTGTACACGCGCCGGGCCGGGAAGGTCACCTCCGGGCGTGCCGCCCCGGCGAGGTTGGGGAAGTTGATGTTCAGGAAGTGGTCCTCGGCCCACAGGGAGGCGAAGAGCTCCAGGTTCCGGGCCAGAAAACGTGCCGGGAAGTCCAGGTGGTACGGGGGGGCGTAGGCCGCGAGCGAGCAGGCCACGGCGGGCCGGCCCATGAAGGCCGCCTGCCGGGCGGCGGCGGCCGTGCCGGAATACAGGATGTCCGTGCCCAGGTTCGGCCCCAGGTTGATACCCGAGAGGACCAGATCCACCGGGCCGGGCACCAGTCCCATGAGTGCCACCAGGACGCAGTCCGCGGGGGTGCCCCAGCAGGTGTGCTCCCTCGCGCCGGTCTGCCGGAAACGGCTCGGCGTGCCCAGGGTGATGGAGTGGGAGCTGCCGCTGCGGTTGGAATCGGGGGCCACGATCCAGACCTCGTGCTCCGGCACCAGGGCTTCCTGCAGACGCCGCAGCCCGGGGTTGCTGATGCCGTCATCGTTTGTGAGCAGAATTCTCATATGCTATCCGCACGCCGCCGGTGGGCTCGCAGACGAAAGCCTCCGGCTTGAAGCTGAAGATGCGCTCGTAGGCTTCCAGGCGCGAGACGTAGACGGGGATCGACTTCTCTTCGACCAGGGTCACCGTGCAGCCGCCGAAGCCCACGCCGGCCATGCGCGAGCCGTAGACCCCCTCGGTTTCCCAGGCCCGCTTCACCAGCCAGTCCAGTTCCGGGCAGGATACCTCGTACTGGTCGCGGAGGCTCTCGTGCGAGCGGTTCATCAGCTTGCCGAAAGCGGCCAGCTCGCCCTTTTTCAGGGCCGCCTCCGCCTCCAGCACGCGCTGGTTCTCCTCCACCACGTGCAGGCACTTCTTGCGCGTCGCCTCGGGGATCAGCCCCATGCTGTCGCGCAGGTCCGAGGGGGAATAGTCGCGCAGGGAACGCCCCGGGCGCTTGGCCGCCAGCAGACTCACGCACTTGTCGCACTCGGCCCTGCGCAGGTTGTACTCCGAGTCGCCCAAGGCCCGGGGGACGTTGGAGTTGGTGATCAGGAACCTGGCCCCCTTCAGGGGCAGCGGCACGTAGCGAAAATCCATGGAACGGGTGTCCAGCAGCATGGCGGTCCCCGGCCTGGCCAGCCGGCAGACCAGGTGGTCCGCCAGGGTGCCGTGCCCGCCGACGAAGCTCTTCTCGGCGTCCTGCACGAGGCGGGCCAGCTCAGTGCCGCCGAGGGTGAGCCCCAGCAACCTCTGCAGCGCAAAGCCCGTGGCCGCCTCCAGGGCGGTGGAGGAGGCCAGGCCTACGGCCTGGGGCACCGAACCCCGGACCGTCAGGTTCAGCCCTCCGACCGGGTGCCCGCGGGCGATCAGGGCGCTCACCACCGCCTTGGGGTAGTTGGCCCAGCGGTCTTCCTTCTTGAAACGCAGGTTGGAGATGCTGGTGCGCTTGCGGTCTTTGAAGTCCACGGAGTAGAACTTCAGGTGCTGGTCCTTGCGGTGCGAGACGGCCACCTGCACGAAATAGTTGATGGCGATCGGCAGCACGTAACCCTCGTTGTAATCCGTGTGCTCGCCGATCAGATTGACTCTGCCGGGAGCCGAGGCGATCAGCTGGGGAGGTTCGCCGTACTCTTCTTTATGGCTGCGCACCAGGTCATCCATGCAAAACTCCGGGGCTATAGTAGGGGAAAAAACAAAAGAAATCAAGAAAACGGACGAATCCTGTCGATGAGAATATTGTATGACCGAGCAGGAACTGCAGTACGGGGAGCAACTGCGCGCGGAGTCCGGCACGATGCTGTACAAGCCCGGAGACCCGCTCAGCGGGACTTCCATCTATTATATCGTCGCCGGACTGGTGCGGCTTGACCTGCCCCTGACCGGCGGGGACAGGCTCTCCGTTTACTTGCACCCGGACTCGGTTTTCGGGCTGGTGGAAACCTTGCTGGCACGCCCGCGGCTCACGGGCGCCTACTGCCTGGAGAGCACCATCCTGTACCAGTGGGACCGGGAAGGCTTCGACCTGGCCTCCAGCGTTTCCTGGGAGCTGGCCTACAACACCATCACCGGCATGACGCAGTACCTGCGCGTCCTGAACGCCGAGTTCAGCAGCCGCCTGCGCCCCTCCGGCGCGGAAGCCACCAGGGTGGGAGCTTAAGGGATGAGCGATAAGGACTACACGGAAATCATGAAGATCGCCTTCCAGGCGGAGGGCGCGATCAATGACGAGATCCGCCGGAAATTCGGGCGCACTTACCAGGACAAGACCATCCTCATCAAGGAGGGGGACATCGGGCAGCAGATCTACTGGATCCTGGAGGGCGAGGTCTACATAACCCGGCGCGAAGGCAACAAGTACAAGGTGCTCAACACCCTGGGCAAGGGCGAGCTGATCGGGGAGATGAGCTTCTTCGACAAGTCGGTGCGCTCGGCCACCGTGATCAGCAAGGGGACCGTAGAGGCCCTGACGTTCTCCAAGGAGAACTTCCAGGACATCTTCGCCGCCAGCCCGCAGTGGACCAAGCGGCTGCTGCACTCGCTGTCCAGCCGCATCCAGTTGATGATCGGAAAGCTCAATTCCTTCCACTGAGCTAAAAAGGCCCGACTGCCGCGGGCGCCCTTTCTGTAGTATCCTGTAACTCGTGGCGAGCGTCGTAGTCCGCTGCTACCAGGAACTGAATGACTTTCTGCCCCCCGATCGCCGCCAGACGTCTTTCCCCTGCCCCCTGCAACGCGGCCAGACCGTGAAGAGCCTGGTGGAGTCCCTGGGCATCCCCCACACCGAGGTCGACCTGGTGCTGGTTGGCGGCCTCTCGGTGGGCTTCCGCCACAAACCGGCCGACGGGGATCGGCTCAGCGTGTACCCGGTGTTCGAGTCGCTGGACATCTCCGGCTCGAGCCGGGTGCGCCCGCGCCCGCTGCGCGGCACCCGCTTCGTGTTGGACGTGCACCTGGGGCGCCTGGCGCGCCTTTTGCGCCTGGCGGGTTTGGACTCCCTGTACGCCAACGACTGGGACGACCTCGCCCTGAGCCGCCTCTCGCATCAGGAGGGGCGCATCCTGCTCACCCGGGACCGGGGGCTGCTCATGCGTGCCGAAGTGACCCATGGCTACTGCGTACGCTCCCCGGACCCACCCGCGCAGCTGGCAGAGGTGATCGCCCGCTTCGACCTCGCCCGCGCACTGTCGCCCTTCACCCTGTGCCTGGTCTGCAACGAGAAGCTCCAGCGCCTGCCGCGGCGGCGGGCGCACCTCGCGGTGCCCCCGCGCGTGGCCCGCCGCTACCGCCGCTTCCGGTCCTGCCCCCGCTGCGGCCGGGTGTACTGGCGCGGCAGCCACTGGGAGCATATGCGGCGGCTCCTAAGGCTCTAGTCCTTGATGTTGTACTTTCTCTTGAAGCGTTCCACGCGCCCGGCGGTGTCCACCAGCTTCTGCTTGCCGGTGAAGAAGGGGTGGCAGCTGGAGCAGATTTCAACCTTGATATCCCTGGCCGTGGAGCGGGTCTCGATCACATTGCCGCAGGCGCAGGTGATCGTGGTCGGCTCGTATCTCGGATGGATTGCCTCTTTCATAAGCGTACCCTCTGTTACTCGTCGGCCGCCCCGGTGTTCATGGAGCGGAGGAAGGCCTGATTATCCTTGCTTTTGCGCATCCTGTCAATGAGCAACTCGATGATCTCCCCGTCGTCCATAGGGTTGATCACCTTGCGCAGGACCCACATCTTGTTGAGCACCTCCTCGGCCAGCAGAAGCTCCTCCTTGCGCGTGCCGGATTTCTTGATGCTGATGGCCGGGAACAGGCGCCGGTCGGAGAGCTTGCGGTCCAGGTTGATCTCCATGTTGCCGGTGCCCTTGAACTCCTCGAAGATCACCTCGTCCATGCGGCTGCCGGTCTCGATCAGGGCCGTGGCCATGATCGTAAGGCTGCCGCCCTGCTCGATGTTGCGCGCCGCGCCAAAAAAGCGCTTGGGCTTGTGCAGGGCGTTGGAATCCACGCCGCCCGACAGGATCTTGCCGGAGGTGGGCACCGTCTGATTGTAGGCCCGGGCCAGCCGGGTGATGGAGTCCAGCAGGATGATCACGTCGCGCTTGTGCTCCACCAGGCGCTTGGCCTTCTCGATGACCATCTCGGCCACCTGCACGTGCCGGGAGGCCTGCTCGTCGAAGGTGGAGGAGACGACCTCCCCCTTGACGTTGCGCTGCATGTCCGTCACCTCCTCCGGGCGCTCGTCGATGAGCAGCACGATTACGAAGATCTCCGGGTGGTTGGCGGTGATCGCGTTGGCGATCTTCTGCATCAGTATGGTCTTACCGGTGCGCGGTGGGGAGACGATCAGGCCGCGCTGGCCCTTGCCTATGGGGCAGAACAGGTTGATCATCCGGGTGGAGATCTCCTCCCCCCGGGTCTCCAGGTTGATCATCTTGTCCGGGTACAGCGGCGTCAGGTTGTCGAAGGGAATACGGGTCTGGGCCACTTCGGGGGCGTCGAAGTTGACGCTCTCCACGCGCAGCATGGCGAAGAAGCGCTCCCCCTCCTTGGGCGGGCGGATCTGCCCGGACACCGTGTCGCCGGTCTTCAGGTTGAACAGGCGGATTTGCGACGGGGAGATGTAGATGTCGTCCGGGCCGGGCAGGTAGCTGTAGTTGGGGGAGCGCAGGAAACCGTAGCCGTCCGGCAGGATCTCCAGCGCGCCGTGGGCGTAGATCTGACCGCTGCGGTCCGTGTGCCCCTTCAGGATGGCGAAGATCAGCTCCTGCTTCTTCAGGGAGGCCACGCTCTCGTGGTTGACCCCCAGCTTGGTGGCCTGGGCCCGCAGCTCGGGCATGCCCGTCAGGGACAGGTCGTTGATCAGCAGCTTCTCACGGCCTTGGGGGTGCACCTTGCCGCGCAGATAAGCGGCGTCGGCGGCCGACGGCGTCTCGCTACGCGTCGTGCCGGAGCTCGTCTCCGGCGTCGCGGCCGTAGGGCCCTCCCCTTCGACCGCCGCCCGTTGCTCGACGTCGTTTTCCGCCGGGACCGCCTCCCGCTGCGCCGGCTCCTTGATCAGCTCCACGCGGATCTTCCGGCGCTTGGGCCTGCGCCGGGAATGGCCGTCCTCGTGCAGCACCGAATCGGTCAGCCGCTCGGCTAGCTCCTCTTCCAACTCGTTTTCCTCCTCCCGGGTCGCGCCCGGGTCCTCCTGCGTGTACTCGAGACTGCCGCCGGGATCCGCCGGGTCCGGGGCCTCCGGGAGACCGGGACCGGGTTCCCACCTAGGCTCGCCGGGGTTCCCGTGGGTTATCTTTCGTCTTCGGATGATTGCCATCTTCCGCTCCACTTGCTGTCTTCGAAAAGGGATTATTGATAAACACGAAAGGCCGCATGAACTGCGACAGATTAGACCGCTGGTTCGGGTTTCAAAGGGACCGTGCGAATACACCTCAAATATAGTAAGAATGCCCCCGGGTGTCAAGCGCCCGCGGACCGGCCATAGCCGGCGCGCAGCCCGCTATTCGCGGCGCGCAGCCCGCTACTGCGGCTTTCACCCCGCTACTGCGGCTTTCACGCCTCCCCGGCGGTTCGGCCGCCGGCCGGGAAAACGGGCGGAAGCTCCAGCCCCGCGAGCAGACACTCGACGGCCAGCAGTGCGGCGACGGCGCTGCGCCGCCGGATCAGGTCGCGCCCGCCCGTGAAGCGGAACAGCCTGGCCAGCGAGCGGCCGTCCCGGTGCAAGGCAGAGATCCATACCGTACCCACAGGCTTCTCTGGGCTGCCCCCTTCGGGCCCGGCAATGCCCGTGACCGCCACGGCGAGGTGCGCTGTCGAGCGCTCCAGCAGGCCGCGGGCCATGGCGGCGGCGACCTGCCCCGACACGGCCCCGTGCGCCTCCAGCGTCGCCGCCGGCACGCCCAGCAGGCGCTGCTTGGCGTCGTTGGAGTACGCCGCCGCTCCCCCCCAAAACACCCCTGAGCTGCCGGGCAGGTCCGTGAGCATCTTGGCGGCCAGTCCGCCCGTACAGGACTCGGCTAGGGCCAGGCTCTCGCCCCGCTCGGCCAAAGCGCGGAAAAGACTCTCGCTGGGCCTCGAAGCCCCACGGCGCAGGCAGGCGGCGCCGAACTCCTTCTGCAGCGCCGCCAGCATGGCCTCGCGCTGTGCCGGGGCGCCCCCCCGCAGGCTGAAGGCGATGTGGTCGTCGGCCACCCGGGTTCCCCAGGTGACCCCCTCGCGGCGGTGCCGCCGCAGCGCGTCCTCCAGCGCCGACTCCGGGATGAGCAGGGCCGTGGCGGCCAGCTCCTCCCCCGCGACGGCGTCGGGAAACGCCGCGGCCAGCAGCGGGACCAGGCGCCGGGCGAACATGGGCTCCAGCTCCGCCGGCGGGCCGGGCAAGGCGGCGATCCAGGCCCCGTGCCCACCACCCGGGCCGGTGAGCCGTCCCCAGAAGCCCGGGGCCGTGCCCCAGTCGTTGGGCAGCACCTCGAAGCCCGCGGGGATGAAGGCCTGCCGGCGATTGGACTCCGGCGGCCGCTGCCCGTAGGCGGCGTAGCGCTCCAGGAGCCGCTGCCAGAGCTCGGGATGGAACTCCAGGGCCACGCCCGCGGCGGGGGCCACGGCCTCCCGGGTCAGGTCGTCGGAGGTGGGACCCAGACCGCCCGTCACCAGGACCAGCTCCGCCGCCGCTGCGTGCGCCAGGGCTCGCAGGATCAGCTCCAGGTCGTCGGGCACCTGCTCGCCGCCAGCCACCCGGAAACCCAGGCTCTTCAACTGAGAGCCCAGGTAGCGGAAGTGGGTGTTGCTGATGACCCCGTCGGTGAGCTCGGTGCCGATCGAAAGCAGCAGGGCGCGGGGCTCAGACACTCTGCAGGGTCTTCTTCAGCTCCCCCACGGGGGCGGAGAAGACGCTCAGGTTCTCCGGGCCTTTGATCATCTCGCACTTGCCCTCGAACACCACCCCGTCGGCGATGTTAAGCTTGGCCGTGCGGATGTTGCCGTAGACCTGCCCGGTGGCCAGCATCTCCAGCCGCTCGCTGGCTTCCACGTTCCCGCGGACCACTCCGCCGATAACGATGGAGCCGACCTTGATGTTCGCCTTGACCACGGCCCCGTTCTCCACGTACAGGAAGCCGGGCGACTCGATCTCGCCCTCGAACTTCCCGTCGATCTTCAGGGACTCGCGGAACTTGAGGATGCCGTGGAAGTTGGTCTCCCTGCCCAGGGTGGTGGAGATTTTTTCGGTTCCTTTGTGATCGTTGTTCTTGGGCATACTTCCTCGAGGTCGGAATTATTTAGTCTTCATCACGAAAACCCCGTCCCAGTCCTCGGGGGG
>Ga0315273_10004194_pt1 | contig 17579 bp, 19 predicted proteins | sample YL17G02_0_MG_FD_205753 | JGI IMG/M metagenome (GOLD analysis project Ga0315273, IMG submission 205753) | Sediment microbial communities from Yellowstone Lake, YNP, Wyoming, USA - YL17G02_0 | ecosystem: Environmental > Aquatic > Freshwater > Lake > Sediment | place: USA: Wyoming | collected...
TCGATGGTTTCTCGTATCCAGTCAATTATTCTTTTACTTTGCCCGGAAACCTGGGCCCTGGTCTCCATACAATACATGTAAAGACATCCGATGGTGGCGACTGCCCGCTAGATTTCAATCTGGGATCATTCTCGTGCATTGAGTATTCTTAGGTTTTTTAATTTTTCTTATATTTTCGGTTTCGAGTCTTGGGTCTAAGGTCTTGAGTTATTAGTTATTCACAAAATGTAGACAAATCATTCACGCCTTGTGAACAAAGAACTCGAAACAGGAGACTGGAAACAGTAAACTTCTACACTCCGTACGTTTCCAGCAGCCTCGGGTCTATGACCTCATACTGCTTCTCTAGCGCTTCCACAAGGTCGGTTTTCTCTCCATGGACAATGAACACGCGTTTCAGGCCTTTTACCCCTTTGATGAACTGGAGAAGCTCGTTGAAGTCCGCATGGCCCGAGAGCCTGACTTCTTCAATTTGAAGCTTCAGCTCAATTTCCTTGTCCCTTAGCATGATCTTGCGCGAACCTTCGAGAACGGAGCGCCCCCTTGTCCCTGGAGCCTGATAACCGACGAATATCATCTTGTTCTTGGGATTATTTCCAAGTTTTTCAAGATAGAACAGCACCGGCCCTCCGGATAACATCCCAGAAGTTGATACAATGATGCACGGCTCTTTCAGCACATCTTCCCTCTCTTTCGATTTCGAGTAGTAGAATGCCTTTGACTTGAACGGGTCATCCTCGGACATGAGTATGCGCTTTTTGATATCCTCGTTCGCATAGTAGGCATTGTGCCTGTATATCCGCATTGCTTTTCCTATCATACCTTCAATGAATATCTTTGTCTCAGGAATCGCGCCGGAACGCATGTAATCATCCAGGATCATAAGGATTTCCTGCGCCCTTCCAACTGCAAATGACGGAATGATCACGTGCCCGCCATTGTCCAGGGTTTTCCGGACAGAATTAACCAGCTTTGTAGCGGATTCCTTGTAGCTTGGGATAATTTCATTCCTCCTCCCATAGGTGCTCTCTATTATCAGGGTTTCTGCAGCAAGCCCCTTTTCGCATGCTTCGAGTATGCGGCTTTTCCGCATGCAGATGTCCCCGCTGTACAGGATCCCATTGCCTGCTGCCACGCGAACCATGGAGCTGCCAATGATATGGCCAGACTGATGGAATGTGAAGGGAAAATCCGAGCCGGATGTTTCTCCAGGTTCCAGGATCCGGGCGTCCTGGAGCACTCCATTGACATCCTTTATTGTGAAGAGCTTGCGCGTCTCCTTTTCCTTGTAATGGATCTTATGGTAATCTGCCAGAAGTATACTCATCAGGTCGCGTGTTGGTTTTGTAAGCCAGATGCGCGGCTTTGCCTTCTTGGAATAAAGATGGGGAAGGTAACCGCAGTGGTCCAGGTGCGCGTGCGTTATCGCAATGTCATGGATCTTGCCCAGTTCACCATCTTCCATCAGGGGGTACTCGGTCTTTTCTCCAAGCTTGATTCCGCAGTCAAGCACTACATTACGCCGGTGGTCTTCAAGAAGGATGCAGGATCTTCCGACCTCTCCTGCGCCTCCATAAAATGTTAATCTCATACTATCACTATATTCTTCCGTAGTTTCTGGTTTTCAGTTCCCGGTTTTGTTTCTTTATTTCATTCCGAGCTTTACTTTAGCCCTCTCGGACATCTTTTCCGGTGTCCAGGGCGGGTCGAAAACAACGCTCACTTCGACATCAAGGTTCTGCAGCTCGTTCAGTTTCGATTCTATGCTGCCAAACAGGAATGTTGCGAGCGGGCAGGCTGGGGTGGTAAATGTCACCTTAACCTCTGCCTTTTGATTCTCCCCTTTTTTCGCCTTGTGGACGTTTACTTCATAAATAAGCCCGAGATCCACAATGTTAATTCCCAGCTCAGGATCGATTATCTCCTTTAGTTTTTCTATTATTTGTTTTTTTGTAACTGTCATTATACTTACATCTCCGAGCAAAACCTATTTAATCTATCTCACTGAATAAACTTTTCGGTGATTTTATTATGAAAGAGCTTATCGTGACTGCAAAGAACCAGGTTGGTACTCTCGCTGCTGTAGCAGAAGCCCTTGGTGGCGTTGGAGTGAACATCGAGGCGGTTTCAGCCTATGGTGCTGGCGAAAAGGCATACTTCAGGATAATAACCGAGGACGTCATCTCAGCAGTCAAGGCACTTTCCAGGCTTCCGGGCCTGAAAGTCGAGGAGTCCGACATCGTTGTTTTGAAGATGCTGAACCGGCCTGGCGAGCTCGGAAAGATCACGAGAAAGCTGGCAAACCGGGGAGTTAACCTCGAATCGCTTTACATAGTTTCAAGAAAGAATGATTACACTGAAGTGGCATTCAAACCATCACTGGCTGATTATGAGAAAGCGAAAGAAGTCCTTGGAATAAAATAGAAAAATAAAAAGAAAAAATTACTGTTTGGGAGTCACAGTCACTTCGGCTACGGTGACGCTCACTCCATTGACAGTCTTCGTTTCACCGTGCTTTATTACGTTGTCAGTGTTCTGTGTGGCTGTCGGATCAACAAGTGCAACGTAGGTTTTGGATGTGTCTACAGCACCGAACTCATCAGTCTTTGCCTGAACAACGACCTTGTAGTTCTTGCTGCCGATGTTCGCAGTTCCTGTGTCGCTGAATTCCTTGGTTTGCCCAGCAACAAGGAGCCATGCACTGACCTCTGTGCACATTGCGTTTACGTTATCCGAAGCGCTGTCAGCCTTCAGGAAAACCGGTCCCACTGTACCGCGGCTTCCGTCATCCTTGAGCGGAAGGCCGAGCGGTGCCTTGAAGGTATCTGACGTGTCTGAGTTGGTTACTGATACTGAGAGGTATACCTTTCCATCGACTCCCCTCACCAGCTTGCATGTTGCTGTAAGGTAAACACCGAGTGTGACCTTCTTGCTCTCGCCTTCGGAGATTACGAACTCCTTTGTAAGGGTCGATGGGAATGTGTCAAACAAGCTGAGAGCCACCTTCGCCCTTCCGGTCGCGTTCGTGATGTCCTGCTCCATTTCAACATATTTCAGGTTCGCGCCAAGGACATCATAGCAGGATCCCTGCTCTACCAAGTTCTGGAACACTGTGCATGCCGGCTCTCCGCCTGCAAGAGCCTTTGTGGCAACCATCCTCGAAGTTCCTTTCGCTGCCTCGAGCGAGAAGTCATCCATGCTGGCTACAACGTAGGCCGCTCCATTCATGCTCACGGATTCGCCTTCTGCAACAGTTCCTTCGCATAAATCCATGCCGCACTGCACTCCCTGAAGCTTGGCATTCCTGCTCACTTCTACCTGTGCATTCGACCTGGACTGGAGTTCGCATGAAACAACACCAGCATCATCCTGGGGTACAGAAGCATCTTCCTGTGGTGCGCCTGCATCATCCTGTGTTACGGGAGCATCAGCTGCAGCATCTTCTTGGACACCGGCATCTGCCTCGCCATTCGGAACACAAACAGGGTATTCTTCAGGTACGCTTGCGTCCTCACCAGTATTCGGTGGTGTATCTGGCACTGTACCTGAGTCTTCCTGAGCCGTACCACCATCCTGCTGAACAGGAGCTGCGTCTTCTTTCTTCTTCATGACCTTTACACATTTATCAGAAGGTGTGCAACTGACTTCATTTGCATCGCTCGTTACGACTTCGCATACAACTGTTTTATCATCACCGCAACCAATAGCTACCGCACTAGTGCCGAGCGCAACACTTAATCCCGCGGCGAGCTTAAGCTTATTTGCATTTCTTGAAAACCAGCTTTTTCCATCCCTGATTTCCCTAGATCTCCCATTTACTTCGTCAGTTCCCTTCACGTCTTTGTGTTTCAATGCCTCTCCCATCCGATATCACCTGTTTTTGTTGTTTATGATTTTATACTAAAGTGTTATTGCAACAAAACATTTATAAACATTTCTTTTAACTCCTCTTATTACCTCCCGTACCAACATTCAATCCTTCATGCTATGGCTTTTTATCTTCTATCAGACTATAAAAAATAATGAAAGAAGTAGTGATGGATACCAATTTTCTTCTGATCCCTTTTCAATTTAAGATAGATATATTCACTGAGCTGGAATATGTCATCGGGGAGCCATTTACGCTTACCCTGTCTTCAAAAGTTTGGAACGAGCTGCGTTCGCTGTCAAAAAGAGTTGGTAAGGCAGGCGCAGCTGCCCGTTTCGCGCTCAAGCTCCTGGAAGCCAGGAAGATGCAGGTCAAGCCTGTCCAGTCTAAGCTGTCAGTAGACGGCTGGGTTTTCGAATACGCTTTGGAAAACAAGGCCGTGGTATGCACCAATGACCGGGAGATCCGGAAGCGCCTTAAAGAAAAAAGGCTTAAAGTCATAGGACTGAAAACAAGGTCAAAGCTGGGGTTTGTCTGATGCTATGGGAGGTGTTTGTCGCAGGGGTAGTTATTGCCTGTATTGTTATTGCGATTTATCTCCTCACCAGGTCGAATGAACCAGTTACCATAACCAGGAGAACTGATGGCGGCCAGGTTTTCATTAAGATAAGGGCAAACAAAGACATAACCAACGTTGTTGTGAGCAACACATCAGAGCAGGGCGAGCTTATTTTGAAAAGAAGCGGGTTGAAGAAAGGGGAAGATGTCGAGTTCCAGGTCCCAATTTCCCGGAATCCGGTCAAGGTTCGAATCGAGGACGAGAAGGGAACCAAATCGCTGGAATTGTCTGTTTGAAAGGTGCTCTTCTGGAAGCAATATAAATATTCACTTCAAAAGTGATTTATGAAGTTTACCATCGAAGCTCCCTCGAGGATGGTGTTGAAGGACAACAACTACACCTCTTTCTTTGGGGGTATTGTGCTGATAATAATCGGAGTTGGAGCAGCATACCTTTTCATAAAACAGAGTCTCATCGCTGCTGCGATCTGCGGGATATTCGTAGTTGTCGGAATCTATATGCTTGCAACAACCAAGATCGTCACAATAATCCTTGATAAAGCAACAAATCGCGGCACAATATCGCTTCGCGGTCTTATGGGAAGTGGAACGAGAGAGATGGGCCTTAGCAAAATTAAAAAAGTCGGTCTGAAAAAAATCGTGAAAGTAACACATTCGAGTAAAGGAGGTTCGAAAACCTCCTATGAATATATTGTATCTTTTGTCATGGACACTGGAGAGGAACTACCATTCGAGCTTGCTACAGTTTCTGCGAGCATAACTGATGTTCTGACCTCCCCGGACGAGAAACAGAAAAACGCAGCAAAGCAAATAGCAGACTTTCTCGGAGTCCAAATGGAGTTCACAGGGCCGCCTTCCATAAAAGAGACACTCACAGCGATCAAGGAAGGGATATCAGAAGGTATAAAAAGGACCGATTACCCTTAAACCCGCTTACACGCTAGTGTAAGTTTTTCAAGCATGAACGAAAGCGATTTAATCTCTTAGGAGGTTTTATCAGTCATGGACTACCCTCTTCTGCTCTACCGGGGCGAGCACTTCAATGCGAATTTCTTTCACTTTTCGAATGTGGACATTGACCATTCCTTTCTTGTAGCCTATGGCAGCGAGCAGACCCTGCTTGTTCCGAGAATGAACGAACGCGATGCAAGGGGGCAGTTTAGCGGAACAGTTCTGCCTTACAAGGACCCGCTTTTGGAGCTGAAGAAGCTCTTAAAAAGAAAAAAGGTAAGCGTTGACGGGGCGAGCATTGGATTTGGGTTCACCGAAAGGCTGAAGAAGTTCTGTTCTCCGATAGATATCTCAGATCAGCTCATGAAGAGGAGGATGATAAAGGAAAAGGACGAGGTGGCCAGGATAAAAAAAGCTGCTGGGGCGACAAAGGAGATATTCGCATCACTGGACATCCGCAAAGGAAAAACCGAGGCTGACATAAAAAAACAGCTGCTCGTTGCAACAATGGACATGGGACTGGACTCTGCGTTCAAGCCCATCGTGGCTGCAGACAAGAATTCCTCTTTTCCGCACTATAAGACCGGGTCAGCGAAAATAAATGAGATGGTCCTCGTCGACTACGGCATTCGTTATGAGAATTTTTCCAGCGACCTCACCCGCTGTTTTTTTGTCAATGGGTCAAAGCAAAAAAAGGTTTACGAGAAGCTGCAGCATATTCTTGATGAGCTGATGGAAAAAATTCCAAGGCTTAAAACCGGCGGAAAGCTGGCAAGATTCTCAGCCGAGCTTTTCAAGAAAAAAGGTCTTCCCGAACTGCCCCATGCCATTGGCCATGGCATTGGCCTTGAGGTGCACGAGTTCCCACGCCTTTCACTAAAATCAAAAGACAAGCTCGCCGGCACAACATTCGCCATCGAGCCCAGCGTTTATTACGAGGAGTTCGGGGTCCGCTTCGAGGAGACGATTTATTTCGATGGGAAAAAGGCAATAGTTTTATAGTAATTTCATGCATACAACTGAAATATATTGTTGTTTTATCGCAGGAGTAGCGACTTCGCCGATCGGCGCTATTGTTCGGCGCTCCGAACAATGGGACCCCTTGAACGGTTCGCCGTTCAAGTGGGCGATCCGATCGTCTGTCGCTACCCTGCCTGAGATGTTCCAACTGGGACATACTGTCTTTCTAACGCAGGGATAGCGAAGTCCGGAAAACGCGAGAGACTTAAGGATCGGCGTTTTCGTTGGTCTTGGACGGATCGTCGTCAAGGACATCTCTTGGCTTAGTGCCTTCGCAGGTTCAAAAGCTTGAAAAGCTGGCGCTTTTCATTTTGCCAGCCAAGCTGTCAATCCTGCTCCCTGCAATTCCTAATTATCCTGCTATATGCATTACTGCTGCCATTGAGGTCGATAGTATTAAAAAGAGGTTGTTATACTTTATGTAAACATGACAACTGACCCAAAAAGCAAAGTAACGATTCCTCCTGCAAGTGAAGGACAAGTGAAAAAAACAAAAGATTTGGAAAAATCAGATTATACAGTGAAATTTGATAGCAGGATGATGGACGAGAGCGAGCTCGGATTCCTTGGCTCACTTTCAGGAAAGCTCGGTTCGCCAGCTGCAGTGAAGAAACTCCTTACAGGAAGCACAATGGTCCAGTGCGATATTGAGCAATTCAGTTTCGAGGTATTCCTCGACCATCTGCGCGGTGCTTCCAGGTTTTCCATAAAGGACAGCAGGACAGGAGAGGTTCATCCTGTGATGGCGGCCCAGACCTCAAGAAACTCGTTTATCATATACAACATTCCAATGGAACAGCTCTACGAGATTCCGGGCCTGACGAGCGCAAACTTCAAGGAGAGATGCATGCTCAGGACCGACAAAGGAAAGAGCCTGAACATGTCGCGGGTTTTCTCCCGCGAGCTAAAAGCAATATTCAACATTGCATTGGAGGAAAAGCAGGCAAAGGCGCCTTCCCTTGACACCATAGTGCCGAGTGAAGGGAGCAGCACAGCTGATTTAAAATTAAAACTTAAGGCATGTGATTATCTTGCAACACTTGAGCCGAATTTCGATGTTGCAGTGTTTGCTGAGAGCATTCGGTTCATTGCGCCTTTTTCTGGCGAGGGTGATTCCGGGCATTACCTGGTATTCGTTGGAGAGAACGAGGATCTTTACAACCTCTATGTCAACTCCCGTCCTCCGCCCGGGGCTGCAGTGAGTCCTATCTGTGTCCTGAAATACGGAAAAGATGAGTGTGTTCTCTGCAGGGAGTCTTAGCTGTAAAGTCTCTATCCGTACATTCCGCCCTCGGATGCGCTCGGGCCTTTTCCGAAAATCTTTGATTTGATTATCTTATCCTTTGATGACTTAACCAGCACTGACTGCTCCTTGTCCAGCTCTGCAGTATCTATCTGGATTTTCAGTATAGAGGAAAGCACCTTGAGTGCCTTGGACGCAGCCCCCGGGTCAAGGAAGTCCTGCGCTGCTTCTGCAAGTATGGTCATCACAGGGAAGCTCTCCAGCGAACCTTTTGTGAGGAGGACTCCGGTAACGCCCGTGGTTGCGCCTTCCCTTATTGGTTTTGCAATTTTTTTGTCCACAATTTCCTTTACCATATCCCTGTTCGTGGACACTACATACACGACATTCTCCTCTTCCTTAAGGGATATCCCCCCAAGGCTTATGATGGAGCTCGCCCGTATGGACTTTGCAAAAGAGAAAATCTTGTCAGCAAGCTCCATGGAGTTCCCTACCGGGATTGCCATCTCCGAAAGTATCACCACAAGGTTGTATTTTTGTGAGAAGTGAATGCGCGCTGCTGGCAGCGGCACATAGTTGTGGATTGCTGCAAGCGGGGCAAAATCCGGGCTGGATATGTAGCCACCGAATTTCAAATCAAGCGCATCCACCAGATGGGATGCAGCAACCGAGCCTACGAGACCGGTTCCTGGAAATCCAAGTACCACAACCGGATCCTTTAGCTTTATCGCCTCAGTCTTTCGGATCTCTATATCTGCCATGGCATTTAATACTCCGCCAAACCTTTTTATACCTATTAGCATAAGATATGCCTATGAGTTTCAAGCAAGAGAAGGTATCCATGCCAATGGCTTCGGCAGGCATTGTCGGTTTCTCTTCAGACATGAAGATCGCAGGTTTTGAGATCGACCCGAAGACCCTGGTAATTGCAGCGTTCGTTTTCGTAGTAGTTGTGAAGATAGCGGACATACTAGTGAAGTAAAGAGGGAACAATCTGTTTAGCATTCTCCCTAAATTTATTGGGCACCAGCACAAGTGTTCTCATCCTGCTTTCCTCTGATTTTTTTAAGGACAGGACCAAGTCTGAGAGCGAAGTTATCTGTTTCAGGCCGGATTCGGTTTTCACCCGAAAACCAACGGTTTTGGAGAATGGCGAGGGCGGATCGATTATAACGTCGCAGCCCAATTTTCTGCTTAGCATTGCTTCGGTTTCATCTATTTTTTTAATTCTACCCTTTTCCAGGGAGTACACTTCTTTGTACAGCCTTCTTCCGAGGATGCCATCGACGTAGGGCTTAGCTGCCTTTGATTTTGCCATTGCGGTGATCGCATCATCATCGGTCAGCTCCCTGAATGACTCTGCCTTGATGGTGCCGTCCTTGAGCGAGGCCCGAAGCGCCCGATAAAGCATAGCCGTCGCGATCCTGACCGTGTGGTGGAGATAAACTGCTGAAAACATCATGAACCTTCCTACGAGAAGGGATTCTGCAGCCTCCAGCCCACCCTGCATTATCACCAGCTCATCGTCCTCGAATGCAAGCGTATGCACTATCCTGTCTATGTCTATTACTCCGTACGCGACCCCGGTGTTCAGGGCATCCCTTTTCAAATAATCCATCCTGTCCGCACCAAGGTCAGAGCTTATTATCTGGCCTTCTTTCTTTTTTCCCAGGCTGATGATCTCTTCCGGTCTGTAGTTTTCCCGGATGATGTCTGAAAGCGGCCCTGATCTCATTAGCTGCTCCCCAATTTTCTCGTGGTCGCCTATTAGCGGCGCAAGTATTGCCTCGCCCTCATGGCTGAACGCGGTATGCCCAATATCATGAAGCAGGCCGTACAGCTTTACTTTGTTTCTCTTGTCCTCATCCAGCCCCAGCCTGTTCGCTATAACCGAAGAGAGGTGCGCGGTTCCGAGCGAGTGCTCGAACCTCGTGTGATTTGCGCCCGGATAGACCAGATTCGTGAACGACATCTGTTTTATTCTCCTTAGCCTCTGGAAATCCGGACTATCGATTATCTTTCTTTCAAGCTCGTCAAATTCGATCATTCCATATATCTCATCTTTTATGATCATCCCATCAGCCCGCCTGCGTCCTCAATTTAAACGATTTCTGCCCCAAAATCCCCAATTGATCAAATTCATCAAACCCTGCCTTTTCCAAGACGCTGGAAAGCGCGTCCTTTTCCTCCCTCTCTACTAGGAAAATCTCCCTTCTTTTGTTGAAAATAAAGATCACGAAGGAGGTGTGCCTGAGGGCGTCCATCACTGTGATTCCGGTTATTGAAGCCATCTCGATTTTTTCCTCCTGGCCTTTGCGTGGAATAAGCCGAATGTATTTCCCGGTCAGGAGAAAATTGTTGTTTTTTCGTGACTGGAACAGGAAAACGTTTCCCAGGTGGGCAAGAATCAGTATTGGGAGGAACAGGACATATAAAAAGGTCGTAAGCATGTTGTTTCTTTCGAAAAATGATACGAAATTCAGCAATAAATAGCCGTCGAAAACAAGGAGCAAAAGGAGTAAGCCAACATCACCTATTTTTGCGAGCAACCCCTTATCCTTTCTTTGCCCAGACTGGAATAACAACTTTTCTGCCATAAACAGAATGGGAACAAGAAAATTAAAAAGCCATTCATTGTGTCCGTCCGGCTACACTGCAGCAAACGTTCCCTTTCTTTTTTCTATTATTTCCCCAGATTCCGCAAGGTGCTGGAGCACTGCGCGCACGCCATCCGCATCCAGGTTGCAGGCGGCAGCAATGGTAGGTGCATCCGCTTCTTTTTCCAGCGCACCTAGAATTGACTTCGATGCCCTTGAGAAGTAATCCCGCGTAACTACGTAGAACGAACCGTCAAACCCCTTTGTGCCCACAACAGACCCGGACTTCATTTCGCTCTTCAGCCTCTCGGAAAGCTCCCTTGCCTCCCTCTGGTCCTTGATAACCAGGAAACCCTGCTTCGCGAGCGTATTTTGGGACGGGTCGCGCGTTGCACTGGTTTCCTGCGGCTTTGTTTCCTTGGCATTCTTGAGGACAGGGTACACCCTGTCGTCTATGTTGTACACCCCGTCCTTGTACTTGTCGCCCCTGAATACGTTCACCATGCCTTTCTTCTCGAGCCGCTTCAGGGTTTCCTTTTCGGGATCGCTGAGTGCCCTCGAGACATTCTCCGGAGTCCTGTCCCCGAATTTGATTGCCTGGAGCTTGTGGAGCACTGCGATCTCGCCAGGTGTTGGTGCTGCGGAAGACTGGGGCTGGGCAGGAACAGCAGAAAGAGGTACAGTGAGAAGGTAATAGCCGTCGCGAAGCGCAAAAAGCTCAACTTCCTCAGTTGAAAGGAACTGTTCAGGAAGCTCGATAAAGCACCGGTTCTGCTTCTTGATGACCTTCGCTCTCGCCATGCAGGTATCTTGATTGGAAGATTATTAAAACTAGTTTCCTCGCTGGTTGGAGTTGAGCCTTTTCCCAATATTGGATATGACGGCAAGGGTCGACGACCTGGCTGCTCTTGCCATGGGAGGTTTCGGAAGATTGAGGTCCCCGTCTGAGAGCGGCTTGGGTCTGATAGCCAGGGTTTTTTCGATCCTTCTTTTTATCATTTCCCTGTGGTCGCCCATCATCCTCTCCAGATTGGGCTCACCTTCGTTAAGTCTCCTCAGCATGCTGGAGAGGACATTATTATAGACACTTTTCTGGTCGTTGTTTGTAGATTTTTCGAGTGCGAACACGGCAGTGTATATCTTCGGGATGTCCCCGCCCTCGCTTCCAGGAAGCCCGTAGGAAACACTTTCCCTGAGTTTATCCAGCGCGTCGATCTTGTCGTATGTATTCAATTCTCTCATCCGCGCGATACCGTCCGCAACCGCTTCTGCGATCCCAAGAAGGGTGCCGTTCCTTACTATCTTTTCCTCGATAAGTATGGCCGTCGCTGCTGAATAAGCCTCCAGCTCTCCAGCAGAACAGGATCCCGGGTTTCTAAGCCTGTATGTGAATGCATCGAGGAAATCCGGTACAAGGCTCCGCACCCACATTATGCCGGCGGTCCGCCTCGCCAGCTTATCTGCCTTCTCTACGCCAGCTGTGTTCCTTCCCATCGCCGCAGCGCAAAGGACGTTGTAAAATTGTGCGGGATAGAGGCTCTCCAGATAGCCATCCACTGATTCGATGGCCTTTTCGTCGCCGTACTTTATCCGGTCGAGCAATCCCTGGTTTACTATGTAGTTTTTCATTTTTTTCACTCATTGTCGCCTTGTTTGATGTTATTTATTATGCATTTTGATGTATTTAAACCTATGCCTTTTCATTTGGGAGAAATCAATCTGGCTGATTGTTTTCTAATCATATTTTACGTCGTTTCTCTTTTTATACCTATCTTTTTAAGCACTTCCAGCCTACCTTTTACTGTGACCTAATATGCCAATCTCGCCATTTGAAGACAGGTATAAGACTGAGATGAACTCCATTTTCGAAGAAGAGAACAAGCTCAAAAGATGGATGGATGTCGAGATAGCCCTGGCGAAAGTACATGCGAAGATGGGAACAATCCCTAAGGATGCGGTCGCGAAACTGGAGGATGGAGCGAAAAAGGTAAAGACAGAGCGTGTGAAGGAAATCGAGGCAGAGATTCAACACGACCTCATGGCCATGGTTAGGGCGCTTTCAGAACAGTCAGGGGATGCTGGCAAGTACGTTCACCTGGGAGCAACGAGCTATGATATAGAGGACACTGCAACTGCGCTGATTTTCCTTGATGCGATCAAGACACTGGACTCAAGACTCGAGACCCTTGGTTCAGTGCTTCGGGAGCTTGCAAAAAAGCACAAGAAGACCGTTTGCATTGGCAGGACGCATGGCCAGCATGCGGTTCCAACTACTTATGGCATGAAGTTCGCGATTTATTATCAGGAGCTATTGAGGAATCGCGAGAGGCTGAAGGAAGCGAAAAAGAGGATCGGCGTTGGGAAGATGTCTGGTGCAACAGGAACAATGGCCACTTTCGGGACAAAGGGAATGGAAATACAGGCAGGGGTAATGAAAGAGCTTGGCCTGGATTCTGCGAAGGTGTCCAATCAGGTTATACAAAGGGACAGGCACGCGGAAGTTTTGTGTGATCTGGCCCTGTGTGCCGCATTGCTTGAAAAGATAGCAAAAGAGATAAGGAACCTCCAGCGAAGCGAAATAATCGAGGTGAGCGAACCGTTTGGAAAAAAACAAGTAGGCTCGTCAACCATGCCACAAAAAAGGAATCCTCACAAATGCGAGCGAGTATGTAGTCTTGCGAGGCTAGTCCGAGCGAACGTGTTGACCGCTATCGAGAACATTGCTCTTGAACACGAACGCGACCTCACGAATTCAGCGAACGAGCGTGCGATTTTTGGTGAGAGTTTTATCTGCGTTGATTACATGGCGCTTGAGATGACGAAGATCCTCAAAGACCTAGAATTCTTCCCTGAGAATATCGAGGCTAATCTCGCGCTCACGCACGGCCTTATCATGTCCGAGAGGCTTATGATCGCGCTCACTGATGAAAGCGTGATGGGAAAAGGAAAAGCGATTGGCAGGCAGGAGGCTCACGAACTTGTTAGGGAGATGGCACAAAAGGCATTCAAGGAGAAAAAAGACCTAAAAGCGCTCGTTAAGGAGAAGAAGCTACTTCCAAACTCGGAACTCGAAACGATCTTTGACCCGCATACTTACATCGGAATGGCGGAGAGGATTGTGGAGGAAGCAATCAGGGATTAGCGAATCGTTGCTGCTCGAGCATCTTAACAACAGTCGGATCGATGATTTGTGAGACCTGGATAGGCCTGGCCAGGTCATGCGTTCTTCCTACCAAATCAATAGTAGACTTCCAAAACCCCAAACCATACCTTACAAAATCATAGGGTCTTTGTATGTCAAGGTGCGAAGCTGCTGACAAGCCCACTACCATGGAATAGATCTCCTGTAGCGGTAGTCGTGCAATATCGACTAATCCTGGATATAATCCTGCGTTACGTGTGTGGCTCCGCCGGACCGCGCATTCCTTTATTGCCAGAGCGCGCATGAGCAAAACAAGTTGTGCTGCAGGATCTGAATCTATTCCAGAAAGCGATTTATTATTCAAAACCTTATGAATTTCCACTCTGTCGATTTCGAAAAAAATCGTGGCACCATCTGAAACATGGTAGTTCGCTTCAGGATGACAGAGCGAATATCCTGCTTTCCGAATTTTTGAGGCGAGCGGACCAAGTTTTGGATTCATTTTTGTTTCGCATCGGTCAGCCGCAGTTATTATCTGTATTTTTTCCTTTGTGCTGGTTTTCCCATAGAACCTGCGCATCGCCTTTTTTCTGCGTGCGATGACGCCATTATCATCACTTACGAAATCCGAATACATCGCCGTGTGAGCGGCACCATGACATCGGAATACGCGGAGCTCGACAGCATTGACGATGTTTTCAGGGAACTTGGATTTTGCTGCTCTCAGGGATAGGAATTTCATTAAGTGATACATGATATCGACTGGGCCGTAATTGACCCCCAGATCCCCAGAACCAAATCTCAAATTGAACATGATCCCCTTGACCTTGTCCTTTTGTGGGATGCTTACTGGCTGCATCCTCTCCACCATCCCGTCGTACTTCAAGAATGGCGCGCGTATCCTGCTCACTGTCGCCTCGTCAGTCCTACACAACAGTTCGCGCTTGCCTTTGACTGGAGGAGCGAATTTGATAAGTGCCATTAGTTATAATAAATGTATAAGAGTTTATAAAGCTTCGGAGAAGATTGTGGAAAAAAGGGATGAAGGACTAGTCCGCCCTATTCTTCTTTCCCGCTCGGAATATTTCTCTCAAATCTTCCAGGTCAAAAAGCCGTACATCTTCTCCTAGATCTTTTCTTTCCTTGAAAGTCTTTGCAAATATCATATATGTCTCTTTACGGTCATGTTTATTCCATTCGACAAAGGTAGTTTTCTCTCTCATTTCACTTAGGATGCCAGCAGCATCGGCTTTGTCCTTCCATTTACATTCCCCAAAAATTATCCTTTTTTCTGTTTTTTTGATCCCGACAATATCTATCTCGGCAGATTTCCTTTCGTTTGTCGCAGTATCGCGATATGCGCCCCACCAGCCACCTAGTGAATCGAAATCCGCTTCTCCTTTTCTTCTCAGCTCATGCATTGCTTGCTTGCAGACATCCTCAAAAACACGGCCCATATACGTATCGAAATCCTTCCTCAGTACTACCTCGATCTTTCTGTAATCCTCTTCTTCGATGTAGCTCCGATTCGGATAGATGAACCTGAACCAGAAATTTATGAAATTGTCCGAAATAAAATAGAGGGATTTCTTGGACCGCTCGGTTTCTGTCACCGGCGTCTTCTTCCCGATAAAACCCAGCCTCTGCAGGTTCGTAAGATATCGCGTCAGCGCAGTGGGGGGCATGCCGACGTGATTTGAGATGTCGTTTTGTTTAGTTTCTCCTTTTGCGATCGCATGCAGGATCGAGAAATACGTCAATGCTTCCGGAAGCTCTTCTCTTATCAATGCCTCTCCTTCCTCAAGCAAGGGCTCCCCTTTTTTCGCGATATACCGAATGACGTTTTCAATAGCTGATTTCTGAAGGTCAAAATTGACTAGATAGAACGGCACGCCTCCGGTTACTGCGTATATCTCAATAATCTTCTCGATGTCCATCCCTTCCCTGAAAAACTCCATCACATTCGCAAAACGCAAAGGCATGAGCTTCCACTGGCCCGTCCTTCTTCCGTATAACGGGCTCCGATAACCAAGCACTTCGCTCTCCATCATCCCTATGGATGAACCGCATAGTACAATGTACACATTTGAGGAAGACAATTGTTCATCCCAGTATTTCTGAAATATCGAAGGTATTGCAGGATTCGCGGTTATCAGGAAAGGGAACTCGTCAAACTCTAGCACTATCCTTTTCTCTTTGCTCTTTTGCGTAACGTATGTGAAAAGATCCTGCCATTTTGTGAACGGCCTGGAGATAAGCCCCGGATCGTTGAAATGGTCAGCGAGTTTATTGGAAAGGAGCTCGAACTGTTCTTTCTCGTTTCCTTTTGAGCAAAGGTAATACATGCCGCCTTTTTCATTGATGAATGTTGATGTGAGGATAGATTTTCCGATCCGCCTCCTTCCGTATACAACTATGAGTTGTGCCTTCTTATTTGCGAATGCATCTTCAAGGAATCTCCACTCGCTTTCCCGGTCAATAAGTTTATGCGACATAACATTATGTTTGGTTGCATAATTATATAAAGATTAGTTTTTCTACCCCCAAAGCCACTCGAGAGCAATTTGGAGGAAGCAGTGAAAGATTAGGCACTTAATCGGTGGCACCGTGCTTTTTCAGCATCTCCGCAGTTTCGGTATGTCCTTGTTTAACAGCCCATATCAGCGCCGTCCAGCCTTTTTTGTCTTTCGCATTTACATCCGCTCCTTTTGCAATCAGCATCTCCGCAGTTTCAGTACGCCCACACATAGCGGCGTCCATCAGCACTGTCCTGCCCCTTCCATCCCTTGCATTGACATCCGCTCCCCCACCGATTAGCATCTCCGCTGCTTCAGTTTGGCCATTCTGAGAAGCACACATCAGCGCCGTCCAGCCCAAATCATTCTTTGCATTGACATTCGCTCCTTTGTCGATGAGTTCCTTCACCTTCATCGTGGACCCTTCACCTATGGCTTTGATGAGTTGCGAGTTGAGTTTCTTCTTTTCTTCAGGATCAAGTCTGGATTTTTTTGGTTTCTTTGGTTTCGGCATTGTTTCCGATTCTGTTTTCTCCTTCTTCACTTCGGCCTTTGTCTTCGCCTCCATCCTTGCTTTCGCCGCATCCATCTCCTGCTGCCTCTTCCATTCAGCGACTCTCTCTTTGGCTTTCTTAGCAGCTTCATCTGGCGGCAATATTTGTATTGTCATGAAAATCACTCGATGGTTCCATGCTTTTTGAGCAACTCGGCGATTTCAGGATGGTTAAACAACTTTGCATGAGCCAAAGCGGTTTTCCCAATTATATTCCTGATATTGGTATCCGCTCCGTTATCGATCAATGTTTTGACAGTTTCAATATGCCCTTTTCTACTAGCCATCATAAGCGCGGTATCACCGGACCGATCTCTCGCATCAACGTGTGCTCCCTTGCTGATAAGAAACTGGATGATCTCAGCGTTGCCCTTTCCTGCAGCGCTCATGAGTGCTGTGCTGCCTCTATTGTCAGTATTGACATCTGCCCCTTTTGCTAGGAGAAACTCTACCATCTCCATCTGCCCGCTCTCTGAGGCAGCCATCAATGCTGTTTTCCTGTCGTTTGATCGATAGTCTATCGGCGCCCCATGGAGAATCAGGATCTCGAAAATCTCCTTGTTGCCTCTCCTGCAAGATGCGGTCACGGGAGTATCATGATCAAGAGAGGGTTTTGGATCTGCATTCGCACCTGCAGCAAGCAATAATATCACGATCTCCTTATGCCCTCCCCTGCAGGCGCATGTCAGCGCGGTCATGGGCGCACAATTGGGCCTGATATCGATTTTCGCCCCGTTCGCAAGGAGAAATTTTACTGCTTCTGCCTGCCCTGCTTCTGCAGCCTGCATCAAGGCTGTCCCGGTCATGCCTCCTGAGTTTATGTCCGCCCCTTGAACGAGCGCTTCTTTTATCGCAGCCAGGTTTCCTGATTTTGCCACTGCCCGGAGCCATGTGTTAAGGTTGCCCTGCTCATGGGGAGGGATCTTCTGTTTCGGTTTTTCCGGAACAGCCTTTCTTTTTTTGCCCTGATTCGGATCTGGTTCAGGTTTTGCCTTCCTGGCTTGCGTTTCCATTTTCTTTTCTTCAGCACGTGCTTTCGTTGCATCTGATTCTTTCTGCCTCTTCCATTCAGCGACTCTTTCACGTGCTTTCTTCGCAGCTTCGTCCGGC
>Ga0315273_10004195_pt1 | contig 17578 bp, 12 predicted proteins | sample YL17G02_0_MG_FD_205753 | JGI IMG/M metagenome (GOLD analysis project Ga0315273, IMG submission 205753) | Sediment microbial communities from Yellowstone Lake, YNP, Wyoming, USA - YL17G02_0 | ecosystem: Environmental > Aquatic > Freshwater > Lake > Sediment | place: USA: Wyoming | collected...
GGTCGCGAGTGCCAGGCCGAGAATGCGCTGCTTGATCTCGTCGGTGACGTGCGGGATCACCTGCACCGTGCGCCCGAGGTAGTCGCCGCGGCGCTCCTTCGACAGGATCGCGTCGTAGATCTGGCCAGCGGTGACGTTGTGGCCGCGAGTGACAGCCGCGGACGTGAAGCGCTCGTAGTGCCCGAGGTCGAGGTCGGTCTCGGCACCGTCGTCGGTGACGTAAACCTCGCCATGCTGGAACGGGCTCATCGTCCCGGGATCGATGTTGAGGTAGGGATCGAGCTTCTGGAGCGTGACGCGCAAGCCTCGCGCCTTGAGCAGCAGGCCGAGCGACGCGGCGGCGATTCCCTTGCCGAGCGATGAGACGACGCCTCCGGTGACGACGACGATCTTGGCCATTGGAGTGCTCCGTCCTTCCGTTGAGTGCTGTACCTACTGCCGCTGCGGTCCGCGCGCCTCCAACTCTGCGAGCTGCTCCGGCGTGTCGATGCCCTGCGCGAGATGGTCGCTCATGTACACTCGGATCTTGACCCCGCGCTCGACCGCGCGCAGCTGCTCCAAGCGTTCCGCACGCTCGGCACGACCCGGGGGCCACCCGGCAAACTCCAGCAGGAACTCGCGCGTGAATCCGTACACACCGATGTGGCGCAGAATCTCCCGACCTTCGCCCGCTGCGGGCGGCCACTGACGGGTAAAGTAGATCGCGAACCCGCCCGCGTCCAACCCGAGCTTCACGACGTGATCGCTCGAGAACTTGGAAACGTCGGTGGCACGATGAGCGAGCGTCGCCATGCGGACGTCTGGCTCAGCGCGCATGCCGGCGAGGAGTCGGCTCACGCCTGCGGAATCGAGCTCCGGCTCGTCGCCCTGGAGGTTCAAGACGATCTGCGCCTCGGGATGCCGCTGTGCGACTTCCGCGACGCGATCGGTTCCGCTCGCGCATTCGGGCGAGGTCATCTCGACCGTCGCACCCCACGCGCGCGCGGCGTGTTCGATCCGGGCGTCGTCGGTCGCCACGATCACGTGATCGAGCCCTTCGACCCGGCATGCCCGCTCCCACACGTGCTGGAGCATCGGCTTGCCCCACAACGTCGCGAGCGGCTTGCCCGGAAAGCGCTGGGCGGCGTGACGCGCCGGAATGACGGCGAGCGCGTTCAGCGGATCCGTCCGCGGCAGCGCGTTCCGGCGCGTGATGCGTCGTGGCGTGCCGTGCGTTCGCGCGCGCGATGGCCGACAGCGCGCGCGCCCCGCACCTACACTCCGACCGCGAGTTCCGCGATCATGTCAGCTACGTCGTTGCCGCTCTTGTGGAGCGCGGCTGTCTCTTCGGGCGAGAGCTTGAGCTCGATCAACTTCTCAACCCCGTTGCCGCCCAGGACGACCGGCACGCCGATGAACAGGTCCCTGAGCCCGTACTGGCCTTCGAGCAGCACCGAACACGGCACGAGACGCTTCTGGTCGGTAACAATCGCTTCGACCATCTCGACCGCCGCCATCGCCGGCGCGTAGTACGCGCTGCCGGTCTTCAGCAGCTTGACGATCTCGGCACCGCCATCACGGGTGCGCTGAATGATTGCGGCGAGCCGCTCGGCCGGGATCAGCTCGCTCACGGCGATGCCGCTCACGGTCGTGTAACGCGGCAGCGGCACCATCGAATCGCCGTGCCCGCCGAGCACCATCGCCTGCACGTCCGCGCCCGAGACACCGAGCTCCATCGCGAGGAACGCGCGGAATCGGGCGCTGTCGAGGATGCCGGCCATTCCGACGACGCGGTGCTTCGGGAACCCGGTGGTCTTCCAGAACAGCCACGCCATCACGTCGAGCGGATTGGTGACCACCACCACGAACGCGTTCGGAGCGTGCGCCTTCACCGCTTCCGCTGCGGGCCGGATGATGTCTGCGTTCGCTTTGAGCAGGTCGGAGCGCGACATTCCCGGCTTGCGCGGGAAGCCGGCCGTCATCACCACGACCGTCGCACCCTTTACCGCCGCGAGGTCAGTCGCGCCTTCGATCCGGGCGCCCTTGTGCCACAGCGGTGCGGACTGCTGCATGTCGAGCGCCTTGCCCTGCGGCATCCCTTCCATCTCGGGCCGGTCGATCAGTACCACGTCGGCGAGTCCACGCTCGGCAATGTAGAGGGCGGTGCTGGCCCCGACGTTTCCCGCTCCGATGACGGCGACTTTGGTTTTCACCTGAGCATCCTCCTGGTTGTGCGTCCGCGCGTTAGCGCGCGACGCGGCTGAGCTGCTGCGGAGCCGCGAAGCTGCGGCGCCGGGTGTGATGGGATCGCCAAGAAATGTGAAACGCCACGTCACCCGCGATCGGTCGGGGCGACGTGGCGTTCACGATTCCTGCGTGTGAGCTAGTTCGCGGCAGCCGAAGCCGCGGCGAGTGGCACGATGTGCACTTTCCTGCGCGTGCCCTTGTAGCGGACGAACTTCACCTCGCCGTCGGTCATGGCGAACAGGGTGTCGTCCTTACCCCGGCCGACGTTCACGCCCGGAAAGAACTTCGTTCCCCGCTGGCGCACGATGATCGTGCCGGCGTGCACTTTCTCGCCGCCGAACGCCTTGACGCCAAGGCGCTGAGCATTCGATTCGCGGCCGTTCCTGGACGATGACTGACCCTTCTTATGAGCCATGGTTCGCTCCTATACCTGGATCGCGGTCACGCGGATGCGCGTGAGCTCGTCGCGGTGACCCTTGCGACGGCGATAATCTTTGCGACGCTTGAACTTGAAGATCCTGAGCTTGGGACCACGAAAGTGGTCGACGACTTCGGCGACGAGGCTGGCGCCCTTCACGTACGGCTGGCCGACGGTGATCGTGTCCCCGTTCGACAGGAGCAGCACGTTCTCGAAGGTGAGCTTTTGCCCCGGCTCGCCGGTGAGGCGCGCAACCTCGAGCACTTCGTCCGGCGTCACACGCGTCTGAATTCCGTTGATGTTTACGATGGCGTACATCGCCAACTCTCCAACGCAATGGGCTTTACAGGTTGAGGAGCCGCCGGAACGCCGCAAAGCGGCGCCGTATGGCAGGCCACGGATCGGAACAGTGACTGCGTTTTGTACCATGCCCGGGGACCCGGGGTCAAGGCGGGTGCTCGGCGGCTCGGACAACCGTGCACTAGACTCCCGTCCGTGCCACGCGCGTCGCATCCCGCTGACGCGCGCAGGCGGGGACGGGAGACGACATGAACGCATGGAAGATCGCCGCACTGCTCGCCGTCGGAATGATGCTCGGGTGCATGGCGAGCGGCCCGCCGCTCACCGCCCAGAACCGGGCCAGCTCGGGCGCGGGAGCGGCCGGCGGCCGCGGAGCGTATCCGCTGCTGCTCGACCGGTCCGATCTGCGCATCGGCACCACCGTGCACTACCGGCGCATGCCTGACGCCGGCGAAATCAACGATCTCCGCCTGGTGCACTCGCTCGCGCACGTGGTGCTGTCGTTGGACGCATGGCCGACGGATGTGACCGTCATCTCTTCGCTGAGCCAGGTGCCGCCCGAGGCGGACGTGATCGTGGTCCTGCCCGGATACCCGCCCTCGCGCGCAGCGAACGAGCTGTGGAACTATGTCGAGGGGCGTGTGCGCCTGGTGATGCTGGTCGACGGTCCGCCGCCTTCCGGCTCGGTGATCGACGATCTCAATTCGACGCGCCGTCTCGAGCGCGTGATCGCCGAGATGGACGACCCGTCGCGCTCCGGCTTCGAGCGGCTCCAGCGCCCGCTCAGCTTCCGCAAGATCATGCCCTAGGTTCCCGGCACCGCCCCCACCACCTGCTTCGAGATGTCTTCCTTCTTCTCGGTGTAGACCTTCATTTCGCCTCGCTTGAGCTGCGGATCGTCCTTGAGATCGACCGACAACCGGAAACGCTTCTCGAGGTCGGCGAAGCGGCGGCCTTCCTGCTCGACGAAGTACAAGGCGATTTCGGGCGCGACTTTCACCGTGACGCGCTTCTCGGTGCCGAGTGCCCGAACGCGCCGCATCGCGCGCTCGAGCTTCACCAGCATCGTCTCGTGGGACGGAACCTTGCCGAGCCCGCCACAGTGCGGACAGTCTTCGGTGTAGTAGTGCAGCAGGCTCGAACGCTCGCGCTGTCGGGTCATCTCGATCAGACCCAGGTCCGACACGGCGAACGCCTTGGTGCGCGCCCGGTCCTTGCGCAGCTCGGTGCGGATCTCGTCCAGCACCGCGCGCTTGTTCGCCTCGATCTCCATGTCGATGAAGTCCACGACGATGATGCCGCCGATGTCCCGCAGCCGGAGCTGGCGCGGCACCTCGTGCGCGGCTTCCATGTTGGTGCGGAAGATCGTGTCTTCCTGGTTCTTCTTGCCGGTGAACCGCCCGGTGTTCACGTCGATCGCAACCAGCGCCTCGGTGTGATCGATGCAGATGTAGCCGCCCTTCTTGAGCCACACCTTGCGCTCGAAGGTCTTCTCGATCTGCGGCTCGATCTCGAACGCGTCGAAGATCGGGTCGGACCCCTTGTGGAGCTGGACCCGGTCGCGCAGCTCGGGCGATACCGCCTTCAAGTAGCTCTGGATCTCGGCGAACGCCTCCTTGTCGTCGATCCAGACTTCGTCGACGTCGTCGGTGAACAGATCGCGGATCAGGCTCGCGGTCATCTCGAGCTCGCGGTGGACGAGCGCGGGAGCGCGCACCGACGACGCCTTGCGGTCGAGCTTTTGCCACATCTTGGTCAGGTGCTTCACATCGGCGGCGAAATCGGGGTCGCCCTTGCCCTCGCCGGCGGTGCGCGCGATGAGCCCGACGTTCTTGGGCTTCAAGTCGTTGATGATCGCCTTGATGCGCTGGCGCTCCGCGCGATCTTCGATGCGGCGCGACACGCCAACATGATCGACGCCGGGCATCAGCACGCAGAACCGTCCCGGCAGACTGAGCTGCTGCGTGACACGCGGGCCTTTGGTGCCGATCGACTCCTTGGTGATCTGCACCATGATCTCCTGCCCCTTCTTGAGATGATCCTCAATCTTGGGGACCGGCGCGCGGCGGCGGCGCTTGTCGCCGTTTTCCTCGAGGTCGGAGATGTCCTCGAGCTCACCGAGCGACTCGGCGAGGTCGGACGCATGGAGAAAACCGGTCTTGAGCAGGCCGAGATCGATGAACGCGGCCTGCATGCCCGGCAGTACGGCGTTGACGCGGCCTTTGTAGATGTCGCCGACATGGCGGCGCTGTTCGGCGCGCTCCACCAACAGCTCCGCGAGCTCCCCATCCTCGAGAATTGCAATGCGCGTCTCGTAGGAATCGGCATTGATGACGATGGTCTGTTTCACTACGGAACCCTTCAGGCGGCTCGTGCCACCGGTGTTCCGCGAAGCGCCGTCATGTCGTGCGCACACTGAGGAGTTCGAGAGGATTCAAGCGTCGGCCGCCTACTTCCGCCCACAGCTCCACCCGCTCGATATCGGTCGTGCGGGCATCGGCATGGGGAATCAGCAGCGTAACCAGCTCGTCGGGACGCACCTGGGCGCGCACGGTGAATCGAATGTGCGCATCCAGGGCGACCGAATCTCCCTCGGCGGCCACCTCGAGTGAAGCGATCGAAAGACGGGCGTCGAATTCGCGGGTCTGTGCCTCGTTCTGCCGGCGCACCAACACGTGCTCCCGGCCGAGCAGCCCTGCCGCGGCCACACGCAACCGATCCCCAAGCGTTTCAGGATCAATGCTGGCCTCGGCGAGGTACGACGCCGGGAACCGGACCCGGTACGACGCACCCTCGAGCTGACTCATGAGCGAAGGCGTCTTGAACAAGATGGGCCGAAACGCGAGAACCGAGAGCCCGTCGGGAACGACGGCATTCAGTCGTTCGGCGAGATCCACCGCGGGTGGCTGTGAAAACTCGAGGTCGAAGGCCTCGGCCCGTGAACGAAATCCCAGCGGCAGCGGTGGCCCGAACGACATTTTGAGGTGCGGGTGATGCCCCTGGGTAAACGCAAGCGGCAGTTGCGAGCGTCGCAGCGCCCGCTCCCACGTGCGCATGAGATCGAGATGCGACGTGAATCGCATCTCCACGCCCTTCTGAAACACGATGCGAAACCGCGTGCTGGTAACGAGCCCGGCAACCGGAGCGCCGGAGCGCGCCGCGCGCGGCGCGACCGGTAGTACCCCCGGATGACGGCGCGAACGCCGGCCGAAACCGGTGTTGGCCGCGACGGTGGCACGGGCCCGATCGAGGTCGAGCGCGGCGTGCGGCTGCTTGACCCACGGACGCTGATTGCATTCCACGACGCCGCACGAGAAACACACGTCCTCGAGACGGCAGTCTTCGGTGATGGCGGCCTGGTCCGCGCGAATCTTCTCGCGCACCAGGAACTTCTTCGTGACCGGGGACTGGACGACATCCCACGGCTGATCGAGATCGGTGGAGCGCTCGAGCAGTTGACGCTCGGGATCCATTCCCAGATCGCGAAACACGTCCAGCCACGTCAGGTAGCGCAGGTGCTCACTCCACGCGTCGAAACGACACCCGCGCCGGAACGCCTGCTCGATCGCAAGACCGAGACGGCGGTCGCCGCGCGTGAACACGCCCTCGAGCAGCGACGTCTCGGCGTCACGGTACTTGAGGGTGACCGACTTCCCGTGCGCAGCCCGGCGCAACACGCCGAGGCGCCGGTTGAGCTCCGCCGTGCTGACCTGCTCTGCCCATGCAAACGGCGTGTGCGGCTTGGGCACGTGCGGCGAAACGCTGACGGTGATGCGGAAGTTGCGGTTCCCCTCGGCGCGGGCGCGCTGGTACGCCTTGTGGCCGAGGTCGAGGATCGCAACCAGATCCTCGTCCTGCTCCCCCGGCAGCCCGCACATAAAGTAGAGCTTCGCGCTGGTGTAGCCTTCGCGCGCGGCGGTGCCGACCGAGGCGAGCAGCTCGTCCTCGGTATGGTTCTTGTTGATCACATCGCGCATGCGCTGGCTGCCGGCCTCAGGCGCGAGCGTGATCGAGCCCTTCTTCTGCGCGGCGATGCGCCGCGCAACCTCGGTGGGAACGTTGTCGGGACGCGTCGAGGGCAGCGAGAGCTGGACGCGCGTTGGGCACAGCTCATCGGCGAGCGCGTTGACCTGATCCACGATCTGGGTGTGGTCGGTGGTCGACAGCGAGATCAGCGACACCTCTTCCATGCCGGTCGCAGCCAGCCCGCTCAGCACTTCCTCGACGACCTGCTGGGCGGGTTTCTCGCGCACCGGTCGGTTGATCATGCCCGCCTGGCAGAACCGGCAACCGCGCGTGCAGCCGCGCATGATCTCAACCGACAGCCGGTCGTGGGTGATCTCTCCCACCGGCAGCAACGGTGCCGCCGGGTAGTACTCGCTCTTGAGCTCGCGCACGTACACCGAGTTCACGCGCGAGGGGAATCCCGGGAGTGCCACCGGCGTGAGCCAGCCCTCGGGCGTGTGACGCAGTCCGTAACCCGACGGGACGTACACGCCCGGCACGTGTGCAAGTGCCCGCAGCAGACGTGGACGCGACCACGAGCCGCGTTTGCCCTCGGCAACGCGATCGATGACGGCGTGGATGACCTCTTCACCGTCGCCGATCACGAACGCGTCGATGAATTCGGCCATCGGCTCGGGGCTGAACGCCTGGGCACCCCCTGCGATCACGAGCGCATGGCTCGCGTCGCGGTCCAGTGTTCGCAGCGGCAGGCCGGCCAGATCGATCATGTTGAGCACATTGGTGTACTGAAGCTCGTACTGGAGCGAGAAGCCGATCACATCGAAGCGGTCGGCGGTCGCGTGCGAGTCGAGCGAGAACAGCGGGATCCCGAGCCGGCGCATTTCGGCTTCGGCATCAGGCCACGGCGCGAACGTCAACTCGGCCGCCGTATCCACACGCTGATTGAGAATGTGGTGGATGATCCTCATCCCGAGATTCGACAGGCCGATTTCGTAGGCATCGGGGAACGCCAACAGAACGCGGACATCCGCAAGCTCGAGCGGCTTGCGCGGAACGTGGAGCGCGTTGCCGAGGTAGCGGTTGGGTTTGGAGACCCGCGGCAACAGTTGATGCTGTATGAGTTCAGTCGTGGCAATCGTCATGATGGACCCGACGTGATCACGAGAAACCGGACCACCCCGCCGGGACCGGCGGAGGCGGTAAACCTAGAGAACACGATTGCGAATGTTCGCGTCCTGCAGCGGGTTGACAGTCGAACGTTTTGGCGGCAGGCAAGTTAACACATGCTATAGTGCCCGGTCCATGCTGCCGGCCGCCGCCCGTTCCTGGCCATTCACGTTCTCGGAGCCCCTCGATGACGTTCGAAAACGACCGTACCTCCGGCTCCAGTGGCGTTGCACTCGGCTTCCTCGCGGCACTCGAACGCTGGGTGGAAACCGATACGTCGCGGACCGCGGCGGCGCTGCGGGTGACGCTGCTCGAATGGCTGCGCGGAGCCCAGGCGGCCCAGCCGACCATGGCGCTCATCCATCAGTTCGCTGCGCGCGCGCTCGAGGTCGCGGACTCCGCCGCGGCGCGCGAGGACTCCGCGGCCGACGCGCGCAAAGCCATCTTGCTCAGCTGTATCGCCGAACGCGCGGACCTTGCGACTCAGCAGCATGGCGTGGCCCAGACCGCGGCGGGGCTCGTCACCGAGCGTGATTCCTGGATCGCGACCCTGTCGGCCAGTGCCGCGGTGCGCGAGGCGTTCGAAATCGCACTCAAGCTTGGCCGCGCACCACGCGCGTTGGTCGCCGAAAGCCGGCCGCTCTTCGAGGGTCGCCATCTCGCGGCCGCGCTCACGACGGCGGGCATTCCCGGCTGGCTCGTCGTGGATGCCGCGCTACCGATGCTGCTGTCGGGTGCCCAGATCGCGTGGATCGGCGCCGACGCCGTCACCGACCGCGGCGTCATCAACAAGATCGGGTCGTTCGCGCTGGCGCTCGCGGCGCGCGAGCATTCGGTTCCGGTTTACGTGCTGGCGATGCGCCGCAAGTTTCTGCCGGCATCGACCGCGGCGCTCAAGATCCTGGAAATCTCCCCGGACGAAGTGTGGGGTGACGCCCCGGCCGGCGTGCGACCGCGCAACGTCTGCTACGAACTCGTGCCGTTCGAGCTGATCCGCGGCATCGTGGTCGAGGACTCGGTGCTCGGAACTTCCGAAGCGCGAACGGTGGCCCTCGACCGCGCGCTGCCCGACGAGCTCGCGCGCGGCTGAGGCGGCATCATCCCGACCAGGTTCCCGCGAGTTGCTCCGCTTCCCGCATGAAGCGACCGGTCCACGATGCCTCGCACGCCTGGATCGTTTCGGGCGGTCCCTCGGCGACCAGTTGCCCCCCGCCGTCGCCACCGTCGGGGCCGAGATCAACCACCCAGTCGCAATTGCGAATCACGTCGAGGTTGTGCTCGACGACGATCACCGTATCCCCGCGCCCCAAGAGGTCGTCGAGCACCGCGAGCAGTTGCTGGATGTCGGCCCAGTGGAGCCCGACGGTGGGCTCGTCGAGCAGGTAGAGAGCAGGACCGGAGCCGCGCTCCGCCAGCTCGCGCGCGATCTTCAACCGCTGCGCCTCGCCGCCCGAGAGCTGGTTCGCCGGTTGGCCCAGCGTCAGATAGCCGAGTCCGACGCGCCGCAGGATGTGGAGCGCGCGCGTGAACCTGGGCTCGGGCGCGAAATGCTCGAACGCCTGGTCCACGGTGAGATCGAGTGCCTGACGCACGTTGAGACCGCGGTAGCGCACTTCGAGCACGTCGCGGCGGAATCGCGCGCCATCGCAGGTTTCGCACGGCACCAGCAGGTCGGCAAGGAAGTACATCTCGACCGTCACCCAGCCCGCACCCTGGCAGGTCTCGCACCGGCCGCCTGCGGTATTGAACGAGAACGCTCCATCCTTGAGTCCGCGCGCGAGTGCGGCCGGCTGGCGGGCATAGATTTCGCGCAACGGTCCATACGCGCCGACGTAGGTGACCGGGCACGAGCGCGGCGTCCTTCCGATCGGCGACTGATCGACGAGCACGGCGCGCTTCATGAGCTCGAGCCCGCGCACCGCGCGATGCGCCCCTGGCGCTTCGTCGGCCCGCCCTTCGAGCGCACGCACCGCCGCGCGCCATAGCACATCCTCGATGAGGCTGCTCTTGCCCGAGCCCGAGACGCCGGACACCGCCGAGAGGCGGCCCACCGGAAAGCGCGCGGTGACATCCTTGAGGTTGTGCTGGCTCGCGCCCTCGACGACGACGAACTGTTGCGGCGTTCCCGCGATGCGGGTACGGGTGATGCGCTTCTCGCCGCGCAGGTAGCGCGCCGTCTCGGTATCGGCCGCCGCCAACTCCGCACCACCCGGCCCGGCATACAGCAGCCGCCCTCCGTTGGTGCCCGCGCCCGGGCCGAGATCGATCACGTGTTGTGCGGCGCGCATCACCATCGGTTCGTGTTCAACCACGACCAGCGTGTTCCCGCGCGCCGCAAGCTCGTCGAGGATTGCGATCAGCCGATGCGTGTCGCGCGCGTGCAGTCCGACCGTGGGCTCGTCGAGCACATACAGGGTATCGGCGAGATTCGCGCCGAGCGCGTTCGCCAACTCGATGCGCTGCGCTTCTCCGCCCGACAGGGTGCGGGTCAGCCGATCGAGCGTGAGGTACCCGAGATCGACGCGTTCGAGGAACCGCAGCCGCGATTCCAACTCGCCCAGCACCGAGCCCGCGATCTCCTGCTCGTGCTCGGCGAACGTCAGGTTGGCGACCCAGCGCGCCACGCCCGCGACGGTCTGCGCGCACACTTCGGCGATCGTCGAGCCGCCGAGCTTGACCGCGAGCGCCTCCTTGCGCAGGCGCGCCCCGTGGCACTCCGGACACTCCGCGGCGACTTGATACTTCTTCACGACGAAGCGGTTGCCGACGTCGTAGCGCTTCTGCTGGAGCCGCTCGAGGAACGGCAGCGCGCCGCGGAACCCGGTCGCGCCTTCGATCAGCAGCGTGCGGTGCGCGGCGGACAACTTGCGCCACGGCACGTCGAGCGGAATCCCCTGCTCCAGCGCGAACTTCTCGAGCTTCGGCCAGAACACGCGCTTCCATGATCCGGCCCACGGACGGATCGCGTCTTCGCGCAGGGTGAGCGACGGATCGGGGACGATGAGTTCGGGCGCGAACGTGAGGATATTGCCGAATCCGCGGCAGGTCGTGCAGACGCCGAGCGGGCTGTTGAACGAGAACAGCGCGGGCGCCGGTCGCTCCGCGGGCGTGCCGCACGCCGAGCACTCCCACCGCTCGCGAAACGGCTCGGGTGGCAGGGTGCCGCGGTGGATTTCCAGCCGCCCCGCGCCGCGGCGAAACGCCTGTTCAGCTGATTCGGCGAGCCGTGACCGCTCGTCCGTCCGCCATGTGAAGCGGTCGATTACGACCCGGATCTCCTTCACCGATTTCTTAAGCTTCGGCAGCGGATCAAGCGCCGTCACGCTGTCGCCGAGCAGGATGCGCGTGTACCCCGCGCGCAACAGGTGCGACGCCTGCTCTTCCCAACTCGGCCCGGCGCGGCGCGCGACGGGCGCCACGATCACGATCGGTTCACCCTCGGTCCAGCGCTCGGCGGCGCGCGCGATGCTCTCGGGCGAGTCGGCGGTCACAGCACGTCCGCAGTTTGCGCAATGCACGATGCCGAGACGCGCAAACATCAGGCGCAGGTAGTCGTGGATCTCGGTGGTGGTGCCGACCGTGGAGCGCGCGCTGCGCGCCGGGGCGAGTTGCTGGATGGCGACCGCCGGCGTCAGTCCCGCAATACCATCCACGGCCGGACGCGGCAGCCGGTCGAGGTACTGCTTGGCATAGGTCGAGACCGATTCGACGTAACGGCGCTGTCCTTCGGCGTACAGGGTGTCGAACGCGAGCGACGACTTCCCGGATCCCGAAACACCGGTGATCACGGTCAGCCGCCCACGCGGGATGTCGACATCGATGTTGCGCAGATTGTGCTGGCGCGCACCGCGCACCTGAATAGTTTCGGGACCAGGGGCCGGGCTCAAGGCTGTCCTCGCGCGAGATGATGCGGGCCCGATGCATCGGGGGGGCGGAGGATGTGTTTCCGGGGCGCGCAATCCACCGGAGAGCATGCCGTCCGCGCAAGAGCGAACTATAGCGGAAGCAGCAAGCGGAATGCGCAAACGGCCCGCCCATCCATGAGCGAGCCGTTGCTACGAACCTGGAGGAAAGACGGCCAGCCCTAGCGCGACCTCCAGCCCCGTCGAAGAATCCGATGCGGCATCGCTCACGGGGAGAATTCAGTCCCTTGCCGAATCCACACCGCCGAGCTGCAAGCGTCGCGATCCTTCGCGTCCGCTGCAAAATCATTCGGGGATTGGCCGACGTCTTACGCCAACCAACCCCCTGAGGACGTGCCAGGTCCAGATAGAACTACTTCTTCTTCTTTCCACCCTTCTTCGCAGCCTTCTTCTTCGTCGCCTTCTTCTTTGCCGGCATTGGAGAATCACCTCCTCAAGTGCTTCGAAACATTCGGCGGGTGGGTTCGCCACCGCCACAAAGTCGCTTTGGCCGCCTAACCGCTCGGCCGTGGCGGCCACGACAGAGCGCTCCCGAGCGCGCTACATGGCCTTGTATTGGAATACAAGCACGCACCGTGCCATGGAGGAGATCCGGAATGGTCCAGATCGTTTAACCATCTGAAGTCAAAGTGATTAACGACGTAACTCTCAGCGAGATGAGATTCAAGCGTGTGGGGATAACGAGGTGGAGAGATCCTCTAAGTGTCTAATTTCGTGGACGCTTACGAGGATGACACCAGTTAACACGTTGGGAACGGCAAAGATGCGGGCAACTGTCCACTTCCTTGCTGGTGTCAAGATACTTGACGGCCGAAGCTCTCTTCGCCCTTGAGGCGGCGCAATTTCTCGATCAGCCCCTGGCGCGAAATGCCGAGAATCCGTGCGGCGCGGCTCTTGTTTCCCGCCGTTAGTTGCAGCACTTCGCTGATGTGATCGGCTTCGATCTGCGCGAGCGTTCGCAACGACAGCGATTCGGATTGCTCGAGCGCGGATTCGCTCGCGATCACTCGGCGGCCGAGGACTTCGGGCGGCAGATGCTCCGCCTCGAGTCGTTCTCCTTCTTCGAGCAGCACGACGCGCTCGATCACGTTGCGCAGCTCGCGCACGTTGCCGGGCCAGGCGTAGGCGTTCAGCAACTGGAGTGCCCCGGCCGAGACGTCTTTGAAGTCCTTCTGAAACTTGCGCGAGAACTCGCGCAGGAAGTGATTGGCCAGCATTAGCACGTCTTCGCCGCGATCACGCAGCGGAGGCAGATGAATGCGGACCACTTTGAGGCGGAAGTAGAGGTCGTGACGGAAGCGCCCCGAGCGCACCTCGGCCTCGAGGTCCTTGTTGGTCGCCGCGACGATTCGGATGTCGACTGCGATGTCCTGCGCACCGCCGACGCGCTTGAAGTTGCGGTGATCGATGAAGCGCAGCAGCTTGGCCTGGGTTGGCAGCTGCATGTCCGCGACCTCATCGAGGAACAGTGTGCCACCGTCACACAGCTCCACCAGCCCCTTCTTGATGTCCGAGGCGTCGGTGAATGCGCCGCGTTCGTGCCCGAACAACTCGTTCTCGAGCAGGTTCTCCTGGAACGACGAGCAATTGATCTCCATGAGCGGCCGTTTGGCCCGGTCGCTGCGGTAATGAATTGCGCGGGCGACCAGTTCTTTGCCGGTACCGCTCTCGCCCGAGATCACGACCGAGGTCGCCTTGCTCCGCACCACCTTTTCGATCAGCCCGCGGACGTCGCGCATCGGCGGCGACACGCCGACAATCTCTTCACCGGTGTAGTTCCGCCACGCCTGGCGGCGGTACAGGTCCAGATCGCTCGCCTGACGGAACGTCTTGCCCGCCGAGTCCACGGCGAGCGCGATGTCTTCCAGCTCGTAAGGCTTGCGCAGGAAATCGCACGCCCCAAGCTTCATCGCGTCGACCGCCGACTGGACGTCGCCGAACGCCGTGATCACGATCACCTGCAGCAACGGGTCCATTTCCCGCACGCGCCGCAGCACCGACAGGCCGTCGGTGTCGGGCAAGCGCATGTCGAGGATCATCACCTGTGGATGGACCTCTGCGACCTTCTCGATCCCTTCGCCGCCGGTGCTCGCAACCTCCACGCGGAACCCGCGCGCGCGCAGTACCTTCGACAGCGACTTGCGGATCAGGAGCTCATCGTCAACCACCATGACCGTGGTTTTCATCGCTATTCCTCGGTCCGGCCCGCGGACTCGGTCGGGACCGGGAACGAGACGCGCAGTGTGGCGCCGCCGCTGGGATTGTTTTTCGCCGTGATCACACCGCCGATGTCGCGCACGATCTGCACCGAGATCGGCAAGCCGAGGCCGGTGCCCATCGAGCGGGTCGTGAAGAATGGATCGAAAATCTTCTCCATCAACTCCTTGGGGATGCCGACGCCGGTGTCGCGAAACGACACGTCGACCATCGAGCGCCGCGTGCGGTAGCGGCGTACCCCGGTCGAGACGTGCAACTCGCCACCCTGGGGCATCGCCTGCAGCGCATTGAGGCTCAGGTTCAGGAACACCTGCTGGGTGAGATCGGGATCCGCGTAGACTTCGGGCAGGTCCGGCGCGTAGTCCTGGAACAACCGCACCTGGGCGTCACCGAGCTGGAGTTCGAGCATGTCGAGCGTCTTCAACAGCACGGGCCGCAGATCACAAGGCTGTGGCCTCGCGCTCGGCGGTTTCGCGAACAGCAGCAGGCCGGTGATGATCTGCTCGATTCGGTCGAGCTCCTTGATGACGTCGTCCAAGTCTTCGCGGCGCGGGTCGCGCGCCTTGAACTTCGATCCGACGAACTGGACCGTCGTGCGAATCCCGGTGAGCGGGTTGCGAATCTCGTGCGCGACGTAGGCTGAAAGTTCGCCGAGCGACACCAACCGGTCGATCTTCTTCTGAAACTCGCCATCCTCGGTCTCGGAGATGGCCTCGGCCAGCACGACCGAACCCACCAGCTCGCCGTCCTCGGCGCGGATCGGCAGCGCTTCGGCTTTGAGCGTGAGCTCGCGATCCTCGGCCTCGAGGCGGAAGTCGCGGCTCTCGTGCGAGGCGCCCTTGAGCCAGCGCGCCTCCGCACCTGGGAACACACGTGAACCCGCGGTACCGATCAGGGCACCCGGCTCGACGCCGAGCAGTTCCTCGATGCGCCGGTTGTTGTAGACCACCTTGCGCTCGCGATCGAGTGCGACCACGGCCTGTTCGAGTGCATCGAGCACCTGGGTCGGCCACGTGCTCGTGCGGCCCGGGTTCTCGGGCTCGACCAGCCGGACCGGAGTTTCACTGCGCATGCATCCCTCCGTTGGACGTCGTGCGGCGCACAGACGACTGGTAGCACAGCGCGCCCTGTGAAGCTACGAAAACCGGAACCGTGGTGACGTATTCACCGAGTCGGAATGCCCGCGCGTCCTGGGGGTTGATCCAGGAGACCCGGGATTCGCCATTGGGGTTTGTACGCGTGGGGCACGGCTGATAGACTTCCCGGCCTCATTCCCGAAGGGCCTCTTTTCAAGTCCACACACATGAATCCGTCCGTGCATGCGGACGGCTGGAGACTAAGATGCTGAATGTCCTGCGCGCCGGCAGCAAACGCACCAAGGCGATCTGGTGGGCGCTGATCGTCATCACCGTCGTGACGTTCCTCGGCGGATTCGTGTTCCTGCTCGGCTCCGGCTTGAGTTCGGGGTTCAATGCCAGGGCGAGCGGAGCGGTCGGCACGGTAAATAACGAAGCGGTGAGCCGCAACGAGTTCATGAACACGGTCGGCGAGCAGCGCGCGAACTACAAGCGCCAGTACGGCTCCGACGCCAGCGACCGTGACGCCAAGATGCTCGAGGTTCAGGCGTGGCGTTCGCTCGTGTACCAGCGCCTGCTCTCCCAGCAGGCCAAGAGCGCCGGCATGACCGTGGGCGATGCCGAGATCGTGCTCGCGCTGAAGACCACGCCGCCGCCGATGCTCCAGAACCAGCCGACGTTCCAGACCGACGGCAAGTTCGATTACGCGAAGTACCAGCAGGCCCTGAACGATCCGAACAACAACTGGGCGCCGTTCGAGCAACTGATGCGCGAGCAGCTCCCGACGCGGAAGTTTCAGGAGCGCCTGCTCGCTTCGGTCAAGGTATCCGAGCCCGAGTTGCTCGACGTGTTCAAGCAGCGCTTCGACCGAATCGACGCGACGATCGTGCAGATCCCGCCCGACATGGGCGGCGAGGCTCCCAAGGTGACTGACGCCGACCTCGAGCGCGTGTTCGCGAAGCACAAGGGCCGCTTCACGGCCTCGGCGCGTACCGAGCTCGAAGTGCTGACGGTGCCCAAGAAGTACGGTGAAGAGGAAATTCGCGCCGCGCGCGAGATGGCGGACGGACTCGCCCGCCGCGCCCGCGGCGGCGAGGATTTCGCACTGCTGGCGCGCGACTACTCCGAGGGACCGGCCGCCGATCGCGGCGGCGTGATCGATCGCGCCTTCACGGTCAAGGACTTCGAGACCAGTATCGGCGCCAAGGTCGCAGCGCTCGCCCCGGGCGACGTCGCCGATCCGTTTCAGGACCTGAGCCGGTTCGTGATCATCCGCCGGCTTCCACCCGACTCCACGACGCCGCCCGAGGGTTTCAGGATCGCCCAGATCGTGGTCCGCGTCCGTCCGAACGAGGAGCAGATGCGCGCGCAGTTCGATCAGATTCGCAAGTGGCGCGTACAGGCAAGCCGCACCGGACTCGGCAAGGTCGCGGCGGCGAACGGTCTCGCGACGTCGACGACCGGTCCGTACGACATCGACAACACACCGCAGCAACTCTACCCGGTGCCCGAGGCGGCCGAGTGGGGCCTCACCGCCAAGCTCAAGGAAGTGAGCCAGGTGTTCGAGGGCTCCGATGACTACGTGATCGTCCAGGTCATGCGCCAGGAGCCCGCGGGTCTCGCGAAGCGCGCGGAGGTCGAGCAGCCGCTGCGGCAGTTCGCCGAGATGGAAGCGCGCGTTCAGCGCGCGAAGCCGAAGGCGGATGCGGTGGCGCAGGCTCTGAGCCAGGGCCGCTCGCTCGAGGAGGCCGCCGCCCAGGCCGGCGTCCAGGCCGCCAAGGCTTCCGGCGTCACGCGGGCAACTCCCGACCCGCGCATCGCGAATGCTCCGGAAGTGGTCGGCGCTCTGTTCGGTGCTGCGCCGGGCAAGGTGGTCGGCCCGTTCGAAACCGTGAACGGCTGGTTCTTTGCGCGGGTCGATCAGGCCATGGCGGCAGATACCGCTGCGTTTGTCACCTCGAAGCCCCAGCTCATGGGCGAACTACTCGAGCGGCGGCAGCGCGCGTTCCTCGGCTCGTTTCTCGCCGAGTTGCGCCAGAAGGCGAAGATCGAGGACCTACGCTCGGACGGCGCGAACTGACGATTGTGCGGCGAAGAATGTGGGGAACACACCGCGCACTCCCCTGTGGGCGGCCTCGGACACTTTTCAGAACGCGCGTTTCAACGCGTGGCGGCGTGGCCGCGCGATCCCCAACGTCCCAATCGCGCGCCGGTAGTACTCCCCCCAGCGGGGCGGTAGTGCGATCTGTGTCGTGAACAACCGCTCTTTCAGCAGCACCCGCGGA
>Ga0315273_10004196_pt1 | contig 17578 bp, 14 predicted proteins | sample YL17G02_0_MG_FD_205753 | JGI IMG/M metagenome (GOLD analysis project Ga0315273, IMG submission 205753) | Sediment microbial communities from Yellowstone Lake, YNP, Wyoming, USA - YL17G02_0 | ecosystem: Environmental > Aquatic > Freshwater > Lake > Sediment | place: USA: Wyoming | collected...
AATCGCGCGGTGTCGATGAGGACGCCCCGCGGCTGACCCGTCTCGAGGTCCTCGAGGTACAGATGCTTCGCGTACAGGTCCGGCATCGAAAAGCCGGCGTCGTGGAGCCATCGGACGGCCGACCCGACCGTCTGGGCCACGTTGCGTCGAAGGGCGGCAGAAGGGACGCCTGGCCCGCTCGCGAGTGTTTCGATCCATGCGGCGAGCGACGGCCCGCGGACCTCGCGGAAGGCGACGAGGGCCCGCAGCCCGGCGGGGCCGCCGCTGAAACCCCACGCCACCGGGGGCGCCGCGGCAATGCCGGCCGCAAGGAGTTTCCGCGAGTTCGCCCACTCGCGGCGCGCCGGGCACGTGGGCCAGCGCAGGCGGAAGAGGTCGCGCCATGAAGCGCCCGCCCTCACGCCCCACCATCGCTTGAGATAAATGACGGCCGGTTTGCCCGCGGTGTCGCACAGTTCGAGCCGCGAGACGCCCCGTCCGCGGTGACCGTCGACGTGCTCGCGATCGCCCGCGGCGAAGAGCGCGTCGAAGTCCGCCAGCCCGCCGGCTTGGAGGAGTTCGCGGTACTCGGGTTGGATGATCAGCATTGCCATCTTCTGCGATCCGAGGAGGCCGTGCGCGGTGGGTCTCCTGACCCACCGCGTCTCGATACATCCTGCCAGTTCCGCGCGGCGGGTCAGCAGACCCGGCGCGCCCAGACTCATCGCCCGCTGCGCACGTCCCTTTGCCGATCTGTCAGCGGTCGAGCGAGTCGTCACTCAAGAGTTCGCGGGCCAGGTCCGACTCCATGACGCGGCGCAGGGCGGCGCGGGCCTTGGCGTTGCCACGCCAGTGCCGGACGCCGCCGCGGCCGAGGTACGCCGTGGCGTGGGCCACGTGCTCGACGTACGCGTGCATCTCGTCGGAGGTCAACCGGATGCCCTCGCAGCCGGCGCCTACGAGCCCGCGGTAGAGAAGCTCGCCCGTCGCGTGTGTCGGGTCCGGCTGCCAGTTGAGGCCGAGTTGCCGGACGAGATCCAGCCGATACACGGCACAGAAGGATCGCGGATACCAGGGGCCCGGCGCATACCGCGGGTTCGGCGGCAGCCCCGCGAGCCGTCGGAAAAGTGCTTTGAGGGGCCGCATGTTGCCGAGGCGCTTCATCCCACGGTACCAGCCGGGATCGGTGTCGAGCTTGTCAGCCCCGATCGCCGCGGCCCTGGGGTTGGCTTGCAGGCGTCCGACGAGCGCGTCGAGCCACCCCGGCTTGCGGACGATTGTATCGGTGTGGAAACTGACAAGCCAGCGTCCGTGGGCGGCGGCCATGCCGATGTCCATCGCCGCGGCGTGAGCAAGCACGGGGTTCGACTCAGTCTCGGCCCCGCGCTCGATCAGGCGGATCCACGCCACGCGGCGCAGGGCATCGAGCGACCCGTCCCCCGAGTGATTGTCGACAACGATCGCCTCGTAGGGGTGATCGGTCAGCCGGCGCATTGCCCGCAAGCACAGGATCGCCAGTTCGGCCGTCTGGTAATGCGGAATGACGATCGACGCCAGGCCCTCCGGCGTCCGCCGGCCGAGACGAATCTCTTCGAGTTCCTGGCGATCGAGCATCGTTGACTCATCATGTTCTGCGCGGCGCGTCTCTCGCCACGGCGAGTCTTCGACCTGACCCGCTGCGCCGGAGTGGGTGAGCTGAACGCATTCTACGCACCGTCCCGCCGAAGGGCCTCGGCCAGCGCGTCGAGCGCCTCGTCGGGCCTGATCTTCCACATGCACTCCGAGGTGCCCGTCGGACACGTCGGCTCCTGGCACGGCCCGCACGGCGCGATCCCCTGGAGGCGGACCTCCTTGCCGTACCACGTCTCGGTCCACTCGATGTGCGTCGGGCCGAAGAGCGCAACCACCGGCCGACCAAACGCGGCGGCGTAGTGCCTGAGGCCGCTGTCGATCGCCACCATGGCCCGCGCGTGCTTGACGACGGCCCGGGCGGAGGCCAGGCTGACGCCCTCGTCGTGAAACGTCGCGCACCCGCCGGCGGCGCTCGAGATGGCCGCGGCGATCGGCGCCTCGGCCGGGCTGCACAGGACAGCCGTGTCGAGCTGGAACCGCTCCTTCGCGCCGCGCACGAGCGCCGCCCAGTGCTCCACGGGCCAGCCCTTCGAGGGGCCGAAGGCGTAGCCGGGGCACACGAGGAGCGTCCGGGCCGGGTCGAGCCCGCACGCACGGTAAGCGGCGGCGGCGGCCGCCTCGTCGGCCTCGGTGGTGAAGAGCTCCATCCGCCGGTCCTCGGCGCCGGCGCCGAGGACGGCGGCGAGAGCAAAGTAGTAGGTGATCTGAGGCGTGGGCACGAAACGGCCGTCCTTCGCGGGCGCCCGCAGGCGGTCGGTCAGGAACACGCCGCGCCCGCCGCGGGCATAGCCGACCCGCCGGCGCACGCGGCCCATCCAGAACAAGAGGGCGCTCCGCACGCTGTTCGTAAGAAGTATACCTGTATCGATATGCTCCTGCCTCAGCAATGCGGCGGCGCGCTTGAGGTCGGCCGCGGACTTGCCCACTTCAACATAGGCGTCCAGCCACGGGTTGGGCTCGAGGACCGGCCGCACGTACGGCCGCAGCACTCCGAGAATCCGCTCGTGGGGGAAGCGGGCCCGGAGGGCCCGGAGGGTCGGCGTGGCCATGACGGCATCGCCTACCCAGTTCGGCAATGCCACGGCCAGGGTCATGAGTTCCTCTCAAGCAAGAGGAGCGACACCACCATCAATTGGAGGAGAATCGCGATCTGAAGATACGTCGCCTTGTCGTCGCTGACCAGCCCGAGCACCAGGCCGCAGAACAAAGCCCCGGCCTGGACCAGGTACGCCATGAGCCGCAGAAACGTGAAACTGCTGCCGGGCCGCGTGCGGCTCAGGCGGCGCAGCTCAACGAGCATCGACCGCAGGAGGTCGGCGGTGTTCTCCGGCAGAACCTCCTCGCCGCCGCGCGGCTGGCGCGCGAGGCACTCGCCGCAAAAGAGGAAGCCGTCATGCTCGCCGGCCGCACCCGACACGAGGTCCGACTCCGACACGTCGCGGCCGCAGCGTGCGCAGGGGCCGCGCACGGCGTCGGGCGCCGGGATTTTCCGCGGGGCAATCACGGGTTCCTCCTCCGTCACCGGTGCAGGCGCCGGCCCAGGTGCACCTGGCAGAGGCTCGGGGACCGGTGCGTCCGCAAGATACACCTCTTCGACCTCGGTCGGCGCCGGGGCGCTTGCGGGTTCCTCAACGGGTGCGGCGGCTTGAGGCTCCGCCGCCGGGGCCTCGGGTGCGGGGGCCTCCGCCATCTGTGGGGCAACTTCGGGGGCGGCGAGGATGATGCCGGCGGCCTCGTCCAGGCCGGGCGCTTCGGCCGTCGGCGGCGCGAGGTCGTCGGGGCGAGGCCCGTCGCGCGGGTCGCCTGTGGGAAGCTTGACCGTCCGCAACCCGGCGGCCTGCCCGGCGGCGATATCCCGCCACGTATCGCCGACGAGCCAGGAACGCGCCATGTCGATATCGAGATCCTTGGCGGCCCTGAGGATCAGCCCCGGCTTGGGCTTGCGGCAGTCGCAGTCGATGGCCAGATCGGGGCGCTGCGCCTGCGAAGCATCGGGGTGGTGCGGGCACGCGTAGTAGGCATCGACGCGGGCGCCCAAGAGGTCGAACTGCTCGTCGAGGGCCTGGTGGAAGCGGTGCAGGTCGTCCTCGGACATCAGGCCGCGCGCAATGGCCGACTGGTTTGTGACCACGACGAGCTTGTAGCCGGCGGCCGAGAGCCTGCCCAGGGCGCGGGCCACGCCGCCGAGGATCCGGATCTGCTCCGGGCGCGTGGGATAGCCCACCTCCTCGATCAGCGTTCCGTCTCGGTCCAGAAACACCGCCGGGTCGGCCACGTCCGGTCACCCTTTCCGTTGGCCCGCCTCGGGCCCGAACATCGCCTCTTCCACGAGGCCGCAGAGAATGTGGAGGAGCGCGAGGTGCCCCTCCTGGACGGCGGGGCTGGAGTCGGCGGGCACGGCGAGCACAACGTCGCAAAACTCGCGCAGGCTGCCGCCGCTTCGGCCCGTCATGCCGAGCACCCGGGCGCCGCGCTCGCGGGCGAGGGCCGCTGCCTTGACCACATTGGGGCTGTTGCCGCTCGTGGTGAGCGCCCAGAGGACGTCGCCCTCGCGGACGAGGGCGGCAACCTGCCGCTCGAAGACGGCATCGAAGTCGTAATCGTTTGCCACCGCCGTGAGGATGCTGGTGTCGGTCGAGAGCGCCACGCAGGGGAGGGGAGGGCGGTCCTTCCGGAAGCGTCCGACCAGCTCGCCAGCGATGTGCTGGGCCTGCGACGCGCTGCCTCCGTTGCCGCAGACGTAGATCGTGCGTCCGGCGCGGAGGGCCGAGACGAGAAGGTCGGCGGCGCGGGCCGTCGGCTCGGCCAGAGCGTCGGCCATAGCGCCGTAAAGAGCGGCGGTCGCACGCAGGCTCTCGCGGATGGAATCGGTCACGGCAACAGTCCCTTAACAAACAAGCGTCCTCGGCGGCCGGTCTCCTGACCCGCTACGTGCAGACGCCGATGCTGGCACCCATCGGCAGCACTCAACGCGGCGGCTCAGGCGAGCCGCCGCGCACAGATTACAACTGGCGGCTAACCGGGCGGCGCCTCAGGCTCGGGCGCACGGATGCGGCGGACAAGCTCGGTGGTGCTCAGGCCCTTGACGAGCGGCGCGAGGACCACCTGCCCGCCGTACGACTCAACAAACTCGCGCCCGACGACGCCCTTGTGGCGCCAGTCCTCGCCCTTGACGAGCGCGTCGGGCCGGACGGCCTCGATGAGCTTCTGCGGCGTGTCGGCATCGAAGATCACGATGTAGTCGATGGCCTCGAGGGCCGCGAGCACGCGGGCCCGCTGCCCCTCGGAACAGATGGGCCGCGTGGGGCCCTTGTTCGCGCGGACGCTGCGATCGGAGTTCAGGCCGACCACGAGGACGTCGCCCTGGCGGCCGGCGAAATCGAAAAACTCGATGTGCCCAACGTGGATGAGGTCGAAGCAACCGTTCGTGAAGACGATGCTCTCGCCCTGGGCCCGGTGGCGGTTCAGGTCCACCCGCAGGTTGTCGAGGGTGCGGAGCTTGTCGCCGCTGCGGCGGGCCTCGTCGAGGAGTTCGGCGATGATCTCCTCGCGCGAGACCGTCTGGACGCCGAACTTCTCGACCTCCAGGCCGCCGGCCACGTTCGCGAGGCGCACGGCCTCCAGAAGCGGGGCCCCGGCCGACAGGGCGAGGGCGATCACCGCGATGACCATGTCGCCGGCCCCCGCCACGTCGTAGACCAGGCGCGGCCGCGTGGGGACCATCTCGCCGGCCTCGCCCTTGGCCGCCAGGTACGCCCCGTCCTTGTCGAGCGTGATGACGAGCGAGTCGAGGTGCAGGCTCGCCAAGAGCTTGCGTGCCGCGCGGCGGATCGCCTCATGCCCGGTCAGCCGGATGCCGCTTGCGAGCTCGGCCTCCATGCGGTTGGGTGTCAGAAGCGTGGCGCCGCGATACTTAAAGTAATCGGGGGCCTTGACGGGGTCGATGACGACGGGCAGCCCGAGGCGCCGGGCGATGCGGATGATCTCGTGGGTCAGGCGCGGCGTGAGGAGGCCCTTGTTGTAGTCGCTCACGACCACCGCGTCGGCGGTCTTCACGGCCCGGGCGAAGCGCGCGAGGAGGCGGTCTTCGACATCGCGCGGCATCGGGGCGTCATCCTCCCAGTCGACGCGCAGGACCTGCTGCGGAATCCGGTGCTGCGCCCGGCCGACGAAACGCGTCTTGAAAGTGGTGGGCCGGCCCCGCACCGCGAGGACGCCGGTGGTCCTGGCGCCCGCGGCCCGGAGTTCGCGCAGGACTTGCTCGCCCTGGGCATCGCGGCCCACGACGCCGAAGGCCGTGACCCGCGCGCCGAGGGTGAGGAGGTTGTTGATGACGGAGCCCGCGCCGCCGAGGCGGGTTTCCTCGCGGGCCGCCTTGAGGATCTGGATGGGCGCCTCGGGGCTGATCCGCTCGGCATCGCCGAAGACGTACCGGTCAACCATGAGGTCGCCGACGACGCAAATCCGCGGCCGGCCCAGGTGCTCGACCAGATGAATCAGTTGTCGATACATAAAACCTTTCTGCTTCGGCCACGCTCTTCCGCACGGCGGGTCAGGAGACCCGCCGCCCACGTAACATCGTACAGCCGGGCCCGGAGGGTCAGGCGCCGGGAAGCTCCAGGAGCACGAGGTGCCTGACGAGCGGCAGCAGAATCTCGTGGTGGCCCGTCAGGGCGATGCCCCGCTCCGTGGGACGGTTGAGCACGTTCTCGCGCGGCCGGTAATGCTGAAGCTGGTCCAGGTTGGCGGTGACCATCTTGTCGAGTTTCGCCCCGAGGTTGGTGGCCACGGCGTACGCCTTCATGAAGACCTCGGGCAGGATGACGGCCGAGCCCACGTTGAGCCAGACGCCGCCGGCCATGTCGGCCACCACGGCGCAGAGCTTCCGGAAGTCGAGGAGCGTAGCCTCGCCGATGGCGGCCCCGTCGGCCTGCGGATGCATGTGAACCGTGTCGGTGCCCATCGCCACGTGGACGGTGGCGGTGCAGTCGAGGCGGCTGGCGGCCGCGAGGATGCTCTTCGCGGCGTGCGGAAACTCCTCGGGGTCCTCGTTCATCAGGTCGCCGATCGCCTGGCCGAGGCCGCGGTGGCGCCCGAGGCGGGCGGCATCGTTGAAGTAGCTCGGCGTCTCCTCGACCATGCCGAACCTGCCGTCGCGCATGGTCTGGGCGGGGTCTTCGCTCGTCTCGCCGTGGTAGGCAAGCTCGATCTCGTGGATGGCGCCCGCGCCGTGCGTGGCCACGGCCGTCACGATGCCGCGCTCCATCAGGTCGATGATCACCGGCCCCAGGCCACACTTGACAACGTGGCCGCCGAACGCGATGACAACGGGGGCGTCGGCTCGGGCGGCCTGGGCGATGGCGCGGGCCAGGTCGCGCAGGCCGGTCGTCACGGGCGTCGTGGGCAGGGAGTCGAAGAACGCGGCAAGGTCGGCCTCGGGCGGCGCAGGGGAGGCGAGGTCCTCGAGGTGGACCTTGTGCCGGCGCTGGGCGATGGAAAACATGCCGAGCGTTTTCAGGTCAATCGGCTGGTACGCCTTAGGTCGGCGCATGCCTTGCTCCCACCAGGTAACCATCCAGCTACCGCCACAGCGCCGCGACGCGGCTGCGGAGAACGTCTTCGCCCTCTGCGAGCTTCATCGTCACTTCCAGGGCGCCAACCTGGACACCCGCCGTCTGCCGGTCGCCCAGCAAGGGGAGCCATTTTACATAATCCTTGCCTGTTGTCACAAGCGTCTTGGCCCCGGCATCCCCGGCCGCCTTGATGAGCCGCGCGAGATCGTCGTGGGTGTAGGGGTGGTGATCGCGGAAAGTTTCGAAAAGCTTGAGCTGGGCGCCCAGGTGCCCGAGGGTGCGGCGAAAGGCCTCCGGATTGCCGATGCCGCAGGCGGCCGCCACGTCCTGCCCGCGCAGCCACTGCGGCGGACGCGTCGAGCCGTCGAGCATCGAGAGCCCCACCGGCTGATGCTGCGCCACGAGAATGGGGGTGGCCGGGCGGACGAGCGGCGCCAGGCCGCGCTTCAGCCGCGCCAGTTCCGTTTCGCCCACAAGTTCCGCCCGCGTGATGATCGCGATGTCGGCGCGGCGAAGGGCCGACCGCGGTTCGCGCAGGAGACCGCGCGGCAGGAGGCGGCCGAAGCCGAACGGGCGGAGGGCGTCGATCAGGACGACGTCCAGGTCGCGGGCCAGTTGCCGGTGCTGAAAGCCGTCGTCCAGAATCGCCACGTCGCAGGGGTGGCCGGCCGTCCATTCGCGGATGGCCTTGAGTCGCACGGGGTTCTGGACGTGCGGCACGCCGGGGCAAAGGCGCTCGAGTTCGCGGGCCTCCTCGTTGGGCGTGCCGGGCCGGCCGCCGTACCCGCGGCTTGCGATGAGCGGGCGTTTGCCCTGCTCCGTCACGAGCCGCGCCAGGTACGCGACCATCGGCGTCTTGCCCGTTCCGCCGACCGTCAGGTTCCCAACGCTGATGACGGGGCAGGGGGCGCGCTTCACGTAGCCGGGCAGGCGGCAGAGGAGGTTGCCGACGCCAAGCGCGAAACGGTAGAGAAGCTCCTGGTGCGTGAGGAAGCACCTTGCGGCGGCCGCGCCGCAGCCGCGTTTCTCGCCCGAGACGATGGCGAACCATCGGGCCTGCGGGTCGGCGGGCGATCGCGTTGGCCTTGGCTCGTTCATAGCCCTCGCCGCATGCGCTTCCGAAAGCACGGTCACGCAACAACGCCCGCCGCGGCGGGCAGGCTGTGGCCGTGCCACCCGCCCCTCTCTTCAGGCTCGGGCCAGTTGGCCGACGATCGCCCGGCCCATCTCGCGCGTGCCGACGGCCGACGGATCGTCGCGGTCGGGCTTGAGGTCGTAGGTGACGTTCTTGCCCTCCGCGATGACGGCGGCCACGGCCCGTTCCAGGCGGGCGGCGGCCTCCTTCTCGCCCAAGTACTCCAGCATCAGCGCGCCGGAGAGGACCAGGGCCGTCGGGTTGACCTTGTTGAGGCCCTTGTACTTGGGGGCCGAGCCGTGCGTGGCCTCGAAGACCGCCCCGTTGTCGCCGATGTTGGCGCCGGGGGCGACCCCCAGGCCGCCCACCAGGCCGGCGCAGAGGTCGCTCAGGATGTCGCCGTAGAGGTTCGGCAGGACGAGCACGTCGTAGAGCTCCGGCTTCTGCACGAGTTGCATGCACATATTATCTACAATGCGATCCTCGAACGCGATGTCGGGATAGGCCCTTGCGACCTCGCGGGCCGTCTCGAGCCACAGGCCGTCGGAGTACTTCATGATGTTGGCCTTGTGGACGGTCGTGATCTTCCGGCGGCCGTGCTCGCGGGCGTAACGGAATGCAAAGTGGTGAATGCGCGAGGTCGCCTCGACGCTGATCGGCTTGATGCTGATGCCGGTGTCCTCGGGTGGCGTGGCGATCTTCCTGGGGCTCAGCTCGTTGATGACCGCGACCAGGCGGGCGAGCGGCTCCGTGCCGCGCTGGAACTCGATGCCCGCGTACAGGTCCTCGGTGTTCTCGCGGACCACGACGAGGTCGATGTTGTCGTAGCGGCTGCGGACGCCGCGGTACGTCTTGCACGGCCGCAGGCACGCGTACAGGTTGAACGCCTGGCGCAGGTGGACGTTCACGCTACGAAAACCCGTGCCGACGGGCGTGGTGATGGGGGCCTTGAGGGCCACGCGGGTCCGCTGGATGCTGGCCATGAGGGCATCGGGCAGGGGCGTGCCGTACCTGGCGAGACAGTCGACGCCGGCCTCCTGGACGTCCCAGCGGATGGCGACGCCGGTCGAGTCGATGACGTCGCGTGCCACGGCCGCCAACTCCGGCCCCGTGCCGTCTCCTGTAATCAGCGTTACATCGTGCGCCATGGTTCTCCTTCCCGTGCTGGATCGGACGGACGAGAGGCGCCTGAAAACTGTCCGTCTACGAAGGACTCAAAGGTAAAGGCATGGTATGACAGCGGGCGCAAGGTTTCAACGAAAATGACCGGGATTCCCTTCCGGCAGACATCTCATGCGGCGGTATCCATATCGCCTCGGAAAGCGAGGTGGCTGCGGTTCCCCGGCCGCCTGACGAGCGCCTCGTCGTCGAGTGTCCCGACGCCTCACTTGGCGTGGTAGAGATGGTTCTTCAGCAGGTAGCCGGCGCCCTGGTAGTAGAAGATGGCCATGTCCAGTTCGTCCGGATTGACCTCGATCTGCGTTTCCGAGCCGTCCGGTCCCAGGGCGACCTCCCGCACTCCGCGCCCCGGCAGCAGGACGACCTGGTGGTTATTCACGAGCAGCGTCGGGTTCAGTTCCGTGCCGACAAACTCGCGGTCGGCCGGCTCGCGGAGAACGTCGCGGCCGAAGAACTTGGTCTGGTAGGAGGCGTTCAGCAAGCCCAGCACCGTGGGCAAGAGGTCGCTCTGGCTGCACAGCGATTCGCACCGTCTCGGCCGGACGATCTTCGGGGCGTAGATGATCGCGGGGATGTGGTACTTGACGGGCGACGAATCGCTCCTGGCAAACCGTCGCGAGCAGTGGTCGGCCACGATCGCGAAGATCGTGTCTTCGAACCAGGGCTTCTCGCGGGCCTCGCGGATGAACCGCCCAAGGGCAAAGTCGGTGTACTTGACCGCCCCGGGAACGCCCGTGCCGGACGGGATGTCGATCTCCTGCGGGTAGGTAAACGGGACGTGGTTGGACAGCGTCAGGACCATCGAGAAGAACTGGCGTCCGGACTGGTGTGTCGCGTCGCACTCGCGGATCACCCGGCGGTAGACGTCGCCGTCGCAGACGCCCCAGGCGCTGCCGAAGTGGATCTCGTCGGCGTTGAGCTTCCGCCTGTCGATCAGTTCGAACCCGCCCTGACACAGGAACGCGTCCATGTTGTCAAACGTGCCCTTGCCTCCGTAGAAAAACAGCGTGCGGTAGCCCATGTCCCGGAACAACCGCTCGGCCGAGAACAACTCGTCGCAGTTGGGGCGCTTGCCGAGGGCCCGCCCGGGTGTCGGCGGCAGCGAGAGGTTCAGGGCCTCCAGCCCGCGAATGGTCCGGTTTCCACAGGCGTAGAGGCGGGTGAACAGGATGCCCTGGCCGGCCAGTTCGTCGAGGTTCGGCGTCAGGCCCTGCGGGTTGCCGAACACGCCGAGGAACTCCGCGCTGAGGCTCTCGACCACCACGATGATGACGTTGTGCCTGGCAAAGCCCGGCCCGTTGTCGATCTTCCGCGTCACATCGTCGAGGTTGTCGCTGACGTATTGGCTGTTGGCGGTTCTCAGCAATCCTCGCAGGCGGGTCATGACCTGGGTCTGGTCACGGGTGAGATACAGTTCCTCCCCGTAGGTCACGTCACGGTTGCACAGGGCGGAGACGAAACTGAGCGCGCCGTTCTTGGCCAGGTTATTGTTGGTCCAGTTGTCGCTGGTGTTGGTCAGCGTCAGTCCGGACACGAACGGAACGGCCAGGCTCATGGCCGCCAGGTAGATGGCCAGGAACCCCACCCGCTGGGCGGCCCGCAGGGGGACTTGACACGATTTCAGCACCGTCCGTGCCAATGGCAGGACGATCAGCAGCGTCAACACCGCCAGCCCGCCGCTGACCGGCAGAACCGGATAATTCTGCCAGACGTAGGCCAAGACCACTCGGAAGTCATGGAGGTAGTCAACGGCGACCAGGTTGAACCGGCTGCTGGGAAACTCTCCCCAGAAGAACCATTCGACCGCCACATCGTAGAGAACGAGGAAAACGCCCAGGCCGAAGAGGAGCAGGCACAACGTGCGGCCGATCCGACCGGCGAGGAAGCGATTGGCCCCCAACACAACCACCACGGTCAACGGCAGCATGAACCACAGACACGTCAGCGCATCAAAGAACACGCCAAGCGCGAAAGCCGAGGCGAGCGCCAAGGGGCGAGTGTCGGCCAGCGAAAACGACCGGACCAGGAGGGCGACCCGCAGGAGGCAGGAAACCGCCACGAAGACCAGGGCGAACAGGAACAGGCCGGCGTATCGCGAACGCAACAGACGCATCGATATTCTCCAGTCGCCCCTTTGGCATCGACAAGATCTCCCCGATGAACTGTTGCCGATGACCGCCGCCAACATGGGCGGTGATTGTACCCTGTCGCGAGGCTCCTGCAAGGTGCTTCTCGACTTCCGAGCCCCTCCGACCGCGATGGCCTCCGCGTTTCGCTACTCATTCGCCAATCGGGCTTCGGACTTCGTCATTGGGTGTCTGCAATTGCGGAACGGCTTGTTCAGCAAACTCCCACGTCCGGGCTTCGCCCACGTATGCCGGGTCGAGCCGGCCGCCGTCCTTGGCGATCGTAAGGTGATCGATGGACTTGCCGTCCTGGTCGAAGACCTCGAGGGTGAGCCTGCCGCCCTCAATGGTGAGAACGCCGAAGTGATGCGCGCTGAGGGCCACGGCGTGGGCCGGCGTCTGGGAGACGGGGTACAGCGGGGCGCCGCCGCCACCGGTGGTGATAAAGGTGACCGCGTGATCGGCGTTGGGCGAAAGCCGGATGGGCTTGAACCGCTCGTAGCCATGGTCGTGGCCGGCCAGGACCAAGTCGACGCGGTGCTTGTCCATGAGGGGCAAGAGCGACCGGCGATCGAACTCGCCGAGGTAGTAAGAGCAGGGAGTCACGGGGACATGGAAGGCAACGACTTTCCACGCGGCCTTCGTGGCGGCCAGGTCCGCGGCCAGCCACTCCGCCACGTCGGCCCCCTGCTCGTAGGAGTCCAGCACGACCACGTGGACGGGCCCGCAGTCGAAGGAATACCACGTGCGGTCGCCGGGCATGTCGAACCATCGCCGCATGTCCTCCGGCATCCCATCATGGTTGCCTCGGGCGACGAACACCGGCAGATGATCGAGGACGCCGCGCAGGGGTGCGAAGAACTCCGATTCCCAGTCCGAGTGCGACTCGCCGTAATCGGCGGCATCGCCGGTGTGAAGAATGAACGCCGGACGAAACCGGTCGAACTGGCGCGCCATGCGCCGGTGCGTCTCGGCGCCGCTACGGGAATCGCCATACGCGATGAACGTGACGCGATCGGCCGTCTCGGGCCACGTCTCAAACACGGCAACCGAACTCCTGGCGTTCCCGCCGGCGTCCCGCTTGTGCACCCCGCGGTAACGATAGGTCGTCGCGGGGGTCAGGCCCGTGAGCTGGGCGCGGTAGAGGTACCCCGTGGTGTCGCCGTAAGGGACGGTCTCGTGCAACTGGGCCGGCGCCGATTGATCCAGGCGAGCGCCGGTCCCGAACTCCACGTGGCCCTCGCCGGGTCCGTCCGTTTCATACACGATGGTGACGGCCGTGGGCGACGGATTCTGGAGCCACGGCTCCTTGGTCAGGTGGTGGACCCAGGGGAAGAGCGCTTCGAGGGCCGACTCGGTGTGCACCGGCAGCGCAAGCCACGCCGTCAGCACACCGGCGGCAGCCACGGCGAGGGCGATTACAGCATAGCGCATGCGTCTCGCCATCATGCCTCCCGTGGCGGCAGAGGGGCCAGCAGTTCGCGCAGACTGTCAATCCGCAGGTCCGGGGTGGGGGTGGCCGCCAAGCGCTCGACCCCCGGCCGCGTCAGGAGGATGGTCCGCATGCCGACGCCCCGGGCGCCGACGATGTCGGCCTCGATGTTGTCGCCGACCATCACGGTGCGCTCGGCGGGCACACCCAGTCGGTCGAGGGCCTCCCGGAAGATGCGCGCATCGGGTTTCCGCACGCCGAAGACGGAGCTGAAGAGGGCGACCTCGAAGAACTCCGCCAGGGCGAACCGCTGGAGTTGATTCACCCAAAGGTACTCCGGCGTGCCCCACGGCGTGTTGGAGATGAGGCCGAGCCGGTAGCCGCCGTCCCTGAGCGCCCGGAGCGTCGGCAGAGAGTCCTCGAAGAGGAGGCCCGGCGCGACCAGCGGCCGCGCGCACGCCTCGGCGATGCGCGGAAGCGTCCGCCCGCTGAGGCTGCGGACGACGCGCCTCAGCCCGATCATGATGCGATGCGCCAGGGCGCTGTCCGGCGCGGCGGGCTGCCGCTGGGCGTTGGCCTCGGCCGGTCCGGGCACCGAGGCCGCCTGGGGCGGACGTTCGCTCTCGGGCCGCACCATGTACCCGTACATCCCGTGCAGGCACTGAGCGGCCATGGTGGGCCATCGCGGCACCGGGTAGTCGACAAGTGTTCCGCCGAGGTCGAAGAGGACCGCCTCGATCTGGAGCAGGAGGGGCATGGTTGCTCAAAAGAGGCGGAAGTTATAGTCGCGGTTGTCGGGATTGAAATCGATATCCTCAAGGCGGGGATTGATCGTCAGGTCGGTATAGGAGTAGTGGCTGAGGAGTCCGCCGCTCCAGTCCCAGGCGTCGGTGCGCACGCAGAGGAGGTACTCGCAGTCGATGTAGATGAGCAGCACCTCGCAGGGGTACTTGTTCCTGTTCGGCAGCACGCGCTTGAACAGATACGCCGGCCGGCCATCTTCCTGCCGGATGCCCTCATACGTGAGGCTGAGGTCGCCGTTGGCTTTGGCCGCTTCGCACTGGGGAACGATAAGGCGGAGCATGTTGCCCATGCCCGCCATCGTGAGGGGCCGGCGGCTGTGCTTGAGGGCGGTCTTCGAGAGCGGATCGATGCTGACCTTCCGGAACAGGAACCCCAGAAGTCCCGACGGGTGCACGCAGGCCTTGCCGTCGTTGACACCGTCGACGTAGATGACCTCCTGACCCTTGGTGACCTCTTCGATCCACTTCACGTACACGCTGAAAGGCTTGGCGCGGAACTTCATCAGCATGGTTTCGGATTTGCGGAGCTCGCCCGCGATGTTCTCCATCTTCACGAATTGACACGAGTAGTCGGTGATGCGGTCATCGTGCCACTTCAGGGCCAGCCGGAGGAACTCCAGCGGGTCCGACTTGGCCAGCGTCTCCATCTCGGCCTGGGGCTTCAGGTAGCGAACCTTCTGCGCCGCCTCGACCTGGGCGGGCGTCGGGGCCTTGCGGGGCAGGGGGGGCGGCGGCAGAGGGATCTCCGAAGAAGCGGCCTTGGGCAGGGCCGGGTCCTTCGCGGCGGCGGCAGCCGACGGATCGGACTTCGCCTTGGCCGCCTCGGCAGGCAGCGCGGCGGCGAGCAACGCCACGGCGGCCAGCGCCGCCACGGCCGCTCCGGTAAAGCGCCATCGGCCGACGCCGGGAACGGCGGCCAGCGCCAGCCGGCCGGCCGCTACGAGGAGTTGACTGCACCGTATCCGCATGGGGTCCTCAAGCACCTACGACGTTGGCGTCATCGGGACGATGCCGCGCGTCAGAAGGATTGGAAAAAGACTGTAGGTCCGTTTCTGCGTCACGTGGCGGAAGCCGGCGCTCCGGAGCATCGCCTGCATCGCCCGCGACTCGCGATGCCAGACGGCGCCGCCTTCCACCCGCGTGATGATGAAGTCGTACACGATGCGGCCGATGAACTGGTCGGGCCATCCATCCAGCAGGAACAGGTGGCCGCCCGGCCGCAACACCCGATACATGTCGCTCACCACGCGCTCCTGGTGCGGATAATGATGGAACGAATTGGCGCACGTCACGGCATCGAAGGCGCCGCCTGCGAACGGCAGGTGCTCGCTGTCGCCGACCGTCAAGTGCACCGAACCGCCGTCGCCGTTCAACTTGATGCGCGCCTGGTGGAGCATCGGCTCACACAGGTCCAGCCCGGTGACGTGCCAGCCTCGCCGGGCCAGGCGGGCCGCCAGCTCGCCCGTACCGCAGCCGATGTCCAGCAAGCGCCCGGCCGGAAGCGCACGGAGCTCCTTCAAAATGAGCGCGTGCGACGGCTCGAAAAGAAAATGATTGAGCCAGTGCGCATCGTACGTTTGGGCCCAGTCGCTGAACTCCGCGTGGGCCTTGCGCTTGTGTTCGTGCACCAAGGCGGTCCACCTCGACGGACTTCCGGCGCTCGCTCTCTCTCGCTTCCCGTGAGAGACTATCGGCAAACGCTATCGCCATTCTATATTGCGTTATGCGAAATTCCAAGGGGTAGAACCGCATTCAGACCTCAAAGCCCGTCGTCCTGGCTATGGCCAGGAGCAGAAACCGCACCGCCATGACGAGCAGGATCACGGCGCAGACGATCAGGAGGCCCTTGTAGACGCGGCCGTCGAGGTAGCGGCGCCCCCTGGACACGCCCAGCGACAGCACGCTGCAACACACGAAGTCGGCGCTGACGTGGCCGACAAAGAACACCGCCACGCCGAGCCATCCTGCGGCGGCCGCACCGATGGTCAGTACGGCCCCCATCGTGATCCACCAGAGATACCAGTAGGGGTTGGCCACGGTGGCGAGGATGCCCGACCCGGTGGCACCGAGCCTCACGGGACCGTCCTGCGGCGCTTCGCCACCCGCTTGACGCGTCTGGCGAAACATGCCGACGGCCATCCACACCATGGCCGCGGAGCCCAGGTAGCCGATCGTTCCGATGACCCAAACGTTGTCCAGAAGCGTCAGCAGGCCCATGGCCAACAGGATCACCACTGGCAACTCCACAAGCCCGTGGCCCAGGGCGACCAGCGGGCCGAACCAGAAACCGTGTCGACGGCTTCCTGCCAGCGTGACGGCCAGCACCGGCCCCGGCATCAGGGCGCCGGAAAACGCCACCACGAAACTCTGCCCCGCAATCGCGGCCAACTCGACAACCATGTCGCGCTCCTCGAAGGCTTGGGAATCTTAGCGTGGACGGGGCTCGGCTGCCAGCCCCGACAGCGGCATGGCGGCAGGTGGCACGGCCACGCGCTTCTGTGTGGCCGTGCAGGTCTCAGCACGCACGGTCGCGCAACGGCGCCCGCCGCGGCGGGCAGGCTGTGGCCGTGTCACCCCGCCGCCGAAGCGCTGCGCCCGGTTTGGCCAAACACCTTGACAGGCCCCGCGAAATCAACTATTATCAACCGCGGTAAGTCACCGATGATTGACGCCAGGGGTTCTTTGGAGGACAAAGGCCCGGCACCCCTCAACTTGGGGCCTGGGCGCCAGCGCTATGCCTACGGTCAACCTTCCGGACGGAAGTGTGATGGAAGTGGCCGATGGGGTAAGCGTCGCCGACGTGGCCAACCGAATCGGTTCAGGCCTGGCCCGAGCCGCCGTCGCTGCCAGGCTGAACGGCAAGTTGGTGGATCTCTCGACGTCCCTCGGCCCCGACGGGTCCTATGACCTTGAGATCCTGACCGACAAAAGCGACCAAGCCCTGTCGATACTGCGCCACTCCACCGGTCATATCATGGCGGCCGCGGTGCGCCGACTTTACGGCAACGTGAAGTTCGGCATCGGCCCCGCGATCGAGGACGGGTTCTACTACGACTTCGACCTCCCGCAGCGGCTGACCGACGAGGACCTCGCGAAGGTCGAGGCCGAGATGGCCAGGATCGTCAAAGAGGCCGCCCCCTTTGTGCGCGAAGAGGTGCCGCTCGACGTGGCCGAGGCGCTCATGCGCTCCGCCGGTCAGGACTACAAGCTCGAGCTCCTGCGCGACATTGCGGCGGCAGGCGCGGTGGCGGGCGAAGAGGTGGCGCAGGCCGATGCCAAGCCCGCGCCCGAGGCCGACCAGCGCGTGTCGCTCTACCGGACGGCCGACTTCGTCGATCTTTGCCGCGGGCCGCACGTTCCGCACGCCGGCAAGGTGCCCGCCTTCAAGCTGCTGACGGTGGCCGGGAGCTACTGGCGCGGCGACTCGACCCGGCCGATGCTCCAGCGCATCTACGGCACCGCGTTCTTCTCGAAGAAGGCGCTCGACGAGCACCTGGCGCGCCTCGAAGAGGCGAAGAAGCGCGACCACCGCCGCATCGGCAAGGACCTCGACCTCTTCAGCTTCCACGACGAGGGGCCGGGCTTCGCGTTCATGCACCCGGCCGGGATGATCGTCCTGAACGAGATGCTGGAGTTCTGGCGCCGCATCCACCGCGAGGCGGGGTACGTCGAGATCCGCACACCCACGATCCTGAGCGAGGCCCTCTGGCATCGCAGCG
>Ga0315273_10004197_pt1 | contig 17572 bp, 15 predicted proteins | sample YL17G02_0_MG_FD_205753 | JGI IMG/M metagenome (GOLD analysis project Ga0315273, IMG submission 205753) | Sediment microbial communities from Yellowstone Lake, YNP, Wyoming, USA - YL17G02_0 | ecosystem: Environmental > Aquatic > Freshwater > Lake > Sediment | place: USA: Wyoming | collected...
AAGCTGATGAAGTATTGAAGCTTCCACACACGATCGTTTTGATGGAGAAAAAATATTTCCTCCTTCTATACAGTTAAGCCCTATACAAATACGACAGTATCTAAAATCTTTACACTTATAACACATCGGCAGTTGCGAAACATTTACAGAACAAATATCCCGCATTTGTGGCGAATTTTGCCAAACTTTGCTAAATGATTCCGTTTTTAGATTGCCACAACCGATAGGAAGCTGAACACATGGGAAAACATCGCCATATGGAGAAATAAAATAACCTAAATTTTTTACCTCGTCTAAACACACTTCAAATTTTCCGCAATTCCAATATTCTCTGTTTTTATCTACGGTCATAATTTTCTTAAAATCCAAAAAGACCAATATTTTTTCAAGTTCTTCAGGATTAGAAATTTTTGTTTCGTATTCCTCGGCGTAAAACTGAGCGCCATTATTGCTATTAACAGACATGTCATATTCAAAAATAGCGCAATCAGGATTTTTTCTTATTCTTAACCATTCACTCGGGTCTGGTTTTTTCGCAAAAAAATCTCTATGGCAAGGAATATAATAATCATCTATCTGCTTTATTGATTTTGTTAATTTCCCAAATTCCGGCAATTTTTTCTTAAACTCTCCCAAATCATCAACTCTAAATTTTATTTCAACTTCAATATTCATATTTTTATTATTAAAAATAACTGATAAATCTCTTTTTAATATCTAAAAACTTTTGCTTTTTTAGATTAAACCTAAAACCAGGCCTATCATTCAAACTCTTTAATAATTTACAAAAATCTTTGTCGTTAAGAACGTCTAACCCTAGTTTTTCGCATTCTATTCCAATTTTTTTATTCGCTTTTTTTACTCCGTTTAAATTAGTTGATATTTCCGCTTCAAAATAATAACCCCAGCCAGGTGCCTCCACCAAAGCTAATTCAATTCCTTTATATAAATAAAGATAAGTTTTTGTTGCCTGCAATACGCCATAATAAAATCCCAATATAAACAAAAATTCAATCATTTCTTCAAATTTTTTTGGATCTATCGGGAATAAAAATTCTTTTCTGGCATCATTTCCGCTCCATTTCCCGTATTTTAAAACCAATTCCGCTTTTTTGTTGGTAATCCTTACTTTCAAATCTATGGGACTTTTTTTGCTTAATTCAAAAGTTTCTTTCCCGCGAAAAGGCGAAAAAATAACAGAAAACCTGTCCTTTTTGCCAAGGAATTTTCCGTTTTGTTTAAAAAACTTATTTAGTAAACTAAATTCTTCTTTAGTTAAATATCCTCTGTGCTCGACTTCAACTTTTGCCATAGTTTTTATTTTTTAAAAACAATTAAACATTATTAAAATCTTCTTCTGCCAATTTTGACTGGCGTAAAATAGATTTAAAAGTTCCGTAAGGAATTTCTTTTCTGCCAGCTGGAACTATAACTGTTAGATTAGAGCCTTTGACGTTTTTGCGAAATTTTACATGACTGCCTTTTTGGGAGATATAAACAAAACCCTTCTGCTGAAGGATTTTTATAATATCTCGAGAAGAATAAAGTTTAGGCATGTTTCAGAAGCAAATTAACTACTTCTGGTTTCTCCACTTTAGATAATTTTAATGTTTTGATATCTTCAAAATACAAAGACAAAGCTTCGTTTAAGTTTTTTAAAGCCTCTTTTTTTGTTTTTCCAAAACTAGACACATCAACATTAAGACACTGAGCTACATAATATTTTCCTTCTTTCCAAACAATATTTTTTAAATTTATTTTTTGCATATTAGTTTTATATTATGTTTTTATTCTAACAAAATATATAAAAAAATCAAGGTTGCTTCGTAAAAATTTATAACGTTACGGACTTTGTCCGCCGAAGTTTCGTCCTGCTTAAAACAGGACAAAACGAAGGCGGTGACGATATCCACAGTTTTGAACCAAAAAGGTGGCTTAAGTTCGAGAACTGATTTATCAAAAATAAGTGTTGGTCCCATAGTAGGTGTGGATAAGTTGATTTGTATATTTTCTATTTATTTTCTATAATATCATATATGCTCACAAAAAAGCAAACGCAAGTCCTTGATTTCATAAAAACTTACAGGACGAAGAATCGCTATGCCCCCTCTCTTGAGGAAATCAAGCGAAAATTCAAACTCGCTTCTGTTTCAACGGCTCACTATTACATCAGCAAATTACAAGATGCCGGCTTTTTGAATAAAGAACACAATCAACCTCGCGCCGTTTCAACAATTGAAGCAAAACAGACAATTGAAATTCCTATTTTAGGAACTATCGCGGCAGGTCAACCTATTGAAGCAATGGAAATTCCAGACAAAATTATCACAATCACAAAGGATGAAATCGGAAAGCAGGGCAAGCACTACGCTTTGCGTGTACAGGGCAGCAGCATGATTGATGAGGGTATTTTTGACGGTGATATCGTTGTTATACGAAAACAAGATGTAGCAGAAAATGGCCAAACTGTTGTTGCTGTGATAGATGATAACCAAGCAACACTCAAAAAATTGTATCGTGAAAATGGAAAGTTTAGACTGCAACCGGCAAACCCAACACTGTTCCCAATTTATCGCAACGAAGTAGAAATAAGAGGTGTTGTTGTTAAGATTATTCGAAATCTTGAATCACAATTAGATCAAGGGCAATCAAGAGACGAAAGGTATGTGCGTAAAATAGATTATTCATGGGATTACAAAGGAGAAAAAACAAAATCACACACACACGGCATACATACTTATCCCGCAATGTTTATTCCTCAAGTTGGACGAAGATTGCTAGAAACTTATAGCAAAGAAGGTGATACTATTTGCGATATTTTTTGTGGCTCTGGTTCATCACTGGTTGAAAGTAGATTAATAGGAAGAAATGCTTACGGCATTGATCTTAATCCTTTAGCTATTTTTCTTGCGAAAGCAAAGACAACTCCAATCAATCCTCAAAAATTAACAAAAGAGTACATCACCCTACTTGATAGAATGGGAAAGATTAAAGATAGCGAAATACAAAAACCTGATTTTAAGAATATTGATTTTTGGTTCAAAGAAAAAGTAATATTTAAACTTGCAAAACTAAAAAAAGCTATACAAAAGATAAAAGATAAAACAATTCAGAATTTTTTAATGGTTGCTTTTAGCGAGACAGTTCGCTATTCTTCAAACACAAAAACTAGTGAATTTAAATTGGTTAGAATTAAAGACGACAAGCTGAGAAAACATGATCCAAATGTTATTGACATATTTCGCAAACACGCAGAGAAAAATATCGCGGGAATGACAGATTTTTACAAAGATGCAAAAAAAAATTCGTGGACAAAAATCATCTACGGCGATTCGTCAAAAAACAATGGGATTAAAGCAAATTCTATTGATTGCATTATTACTTCGCCTCCATATGGCGATAGCCGCACTACAGTTGCTTATGGACAATTTTCTCGGCTGTCAGCTCAATGGATTGATATGTTTAAAAATCCAAACGACGCCTCTGGCGTAGATAATGATTTGCTTGGGGGCAGAGCTACTAAAAATCTAACTCATACACTTTCATCAGATTATCTCAAAAAATCATTAGAAAAAATTGCGAAACAAGACGAAACGAGAGCAAAAGACGTATTGAGCTTTAATCTTGGATTAAATGAATGTTTAAAACAAGCATACATAATACTTAAACCAAAAAAATATATCTGTCTCGTTGTCGGAAATAGATTAGTTAAACAAGTACGAATCCCCACTGACTTTATTATTGCTGAATTGGCGGAAAAAATTGGTTTTACTTGCGAAGATATAATTGTGCGAAATATCCCCGGCAAACGAATGCCGATTAAAAATTCTCCAACAAATATTGTTGGCGCGATAGAAGAAACAATGAATAAAGAAAGTATTGTTGTACTAAGAAAAAATTAAAGAATCTTTTTGTTAATTTTGAATAAAAGGGGCAGGGCTTTTTCTGTTAAGCGAAAAGCGGAGCCATGATCATGGGGCTTACCCACATTTTTACCACTATGATACACACCCAAACGGATATCATATTTTGAGTGAGCAAGAAATTTGGCAGGATCAATCTCTTTTAATAAATATGCATCTTTATAATGAAAATATTCATGACCGCGGATTTTCTTTGTTTCTGCGCGAACTAATATAAGCCCATTCCCAATTTTTTCTACAGCCTTATCTCTCAAAAATTGCAAATCGTAATATCCTACAAGTTTTCCTTTTTTGAGAATCAGCAATTTGCCATTATTTTCATTAATTGTTGCTTGAAAACCCATAGCATTTCTTTTACCGCCAGATATTGTTTGATGAAGTATTTTAATCTTTGGAAATTCTTTATCTGGATAACCAAAACGTTTTCTTATTTCTGCATTCGTAATACCTTCAGGACTTTTTGTGAACAATGTCACCATTGAAAAAGTATTAAGTCTTTGAGATTTCAATTCCATTACGCCAAAATCTGGCAACGCAATATTGTTTTCTGTGATGCCCAAATAATCTTCTAAGGTTTTGCCTATTCCTGTGTTATGACTGCGACTAGACTTAATCCACCCTTTTACTGAGAGCTCTTGAAGCGCTTTTTTAATTTGAGATAATGTTCGTTTTTGCATATCTTTTAAATCCAAGTTCTAAATTAGATATCTTGCGGTGGAGGAAGGATTTGAACCTTCGATGCCATTTCTGGCATAGTGATGTTCGAGATCACCCCATTCAACCGCTCTGGCACTCCACCTTTTTTGCACTTTTTTGCGTTCGAGAGGATTCGAACCTCTATTTTCAGCTCCGGAGGCCAATGTTCTATCCATTGAACTACGAACGCCTATTTTTGCAATACAATATAAAAATTCTGGCGGTTTCCTTTTTCGTTTTTTGTATCGCCAGAATCTATGATTTTAAACCCTGCTTTTTTTGCCAAACCTTCCAATTCTTTTTTTGAAAACCAGTGATAGTATCTTTGGGCTGTTTTTCCCCATGGCTCAAAAATATCCTTTAAATCCAGCTTTGCCCATTGATTATTTTTTGAATAAAATTTCCCGATTAGTTTTAAGATGGTATATTTAAATAAATAGCCGTATTCTCTTAATTGGTGAAACTTCCAAACAGTTAAAACCAGAATCCCTTTATTTTTTAAAACTCTTTTTGCCTCTTTCAAGAATTTTATCCGCAAGTCCTGCGAGGGAATATGGTGCAAAACGGCAATGCTAAAAACTTTGTCAAAATAATTTTCTTTGAAAGGCAAAGAAAAACCGTTAGCCACTTTAAAATCCTTTCTATTATATTTATTTTTGGCGATTGTTATAAGTTTTTCTGAATTATCAACGCCAATATACTTTACTTTTTTTTCTTTAAACAAGGGATAAAACCTTCCGTTTCCGCAACCCAAATCCAGCGCCTTATCTCCTTTTTCAAGATGATTATTAAACAAAAAAACAATTTCCTGCCAAACCCCGCTTCTTTTGCTTGAAAAGTCATCAGAAATCAGGTTATAATCGTCTCGTGTCTTTATAATAAGATATTGAGCAAAATCTTTATCCATGGAAAAAAATATTGAAAATAATATCGACAAACTATTATCCCGATTAAATAATCTGGCTGATTTGGATTCTGTAAAAAGGGAAATCTCAAAAAAATTTAATATTCCCATTATTTCAAATATCAATTTATTAAAAGCATACCACAATTTTTGCCAAAAAGAAAGAAAAAAACCCGATAAAAAAATAGAAAATATACTAAAAAAAAGAAGGATGAGGTCTTTATCCGGGGTTGTTATTGTCTCGGTTTTAACAAAACCATGGCCATGCCCAGGCAAATGCCTTTACTGCCCGACAGAAAAAGGAATGCCAAAATCATACCTTTCTAATGAGCCGGCTGTAATGAGAGCCATTTTAAACGATTTTGACCCATATAAACAGGTAAAAATGCGCATGGAAGCGTTAAAGCTTACAGGACACCCCGTAGATAAAATTGAATTAATTATAATAGGAGGAACATGGTCATTTTTGCCCCGTCATTATCAACAACAATTTATTTTACGATGCTTCCAGGCGTGCAATCAATTCAATTTTATCTCAAATTCCAAATTACAAATTACAAATTACAAACAAATTCAAAATTCTAAATTCCAAAATCTAAAACAGCTGCTACTAACAGAACAAAAGAAAAATGAAAAGGCAAAACACAGGATTGTGGGAATTACAATAGAAACAAGGCCTGATTTTATAAACGAGAACGAAATAAAATTTTTAAGAAATCTGGGAGTAACCCGAGTAGAGCTTGGCGTTCAAAGCATATACGACAACGTCTTAAAAATAAACAGAAGAGGCCATACCGTAAAAGAAACAATAAAAGCAACCAAACTTTTGAAAAATGCTGGTTTTAAAATCTGCTATCATTTAATGCCTAATTTGCCGGGCTCTAATTTAAAAAAAGACAAAAAAATGTTTAAAGAAATTTTTAATAATCCTGAATTCCAACCAGATTTATTAAAAATTTATCCTTGCGCTGTTTTAAAAGAAGCTCCTATTTATAATCTCTGGAAAAATAAAAAATATAAACCTTATACGGAAAAACAATTAATAAATCTTTTGAAAGAAGTAAAAAAAGAAATTCCTTATTACTGCAGAATCCAGCGGCTAATAAGAGACATACCTTCGTACAGTGTGATTACAGGTCCTGCTAAAATATCCAATATGAGGCAGATTTTGGCAAAAGAGTTAAAAAAAGAAGAAGCTTTTTGCAAATGCATAAGATGCAGAGAAGTAAAAGAAGGATATGATCCAAAAGAAAAATTATATTTATTCCAGCAAAATTATAATGCTTCTGACGGAAAAGAGATATTTTTGAGTTATGAAAGCAAAGATAGAAAACGTCTTTATAGTTTATTACGTTTAAGAATACCAAAAGCAAAAGAAGCAAAAGAAGAAAAAGAATCAAAGACCCGGTCTCTGATAGCTTTAAAAAATTCGGATGATACTGGATATAGCCCAATTTTTCCTGTTTTGAAGGACGTAGCTATAATTCGCGAATTACACACTTACGGCCAGCTTCAATCATTGGGACACCCAACCTCCCAATATTCTCCGCAACATAAAGGGTTAGGTAAAAAATTAATAAAAAAAGCGGAAAAAATCGCTAAAAAAAACGGCTTTTCTAAAATTGTTGTTATTTCGGGCATTGGGGTTAAAAATTATTACAGAAAACTCGGGTATAAACTAAAGGATACTTATATGGTAAAAAGTATTAAACCTTCCCTTGATTAAACTTTCCGATTTTGTTTTTTAAATTCTGCTGGCATTTTCTATAAATAAATCTTTCTGGCGTTCTGTAAGCCAGTTTTCCTTTTTGAGCCCGTTTTCTGGAATAGTTTTTCATATTTCTTTATTTTTATTATAAACTAAAAACTGGCAAAAGCCAGTTTTTAGTTTCAAGTTTAAAATTATAAGTTATAAGTTTTAAGAGTTTCTTAAAATTCTTATCAACCCTGAGCAAGGCACAATTTCAATCCCTTTTTTTTCAAGCTCGTCTAAAAATAAATTTACTCCGATTGAGTCAGAGGAAATGTGTCCCGCAATAACAACATTTATATTGGCGGCTTCCGCTTCTTTTTTGTGCTCTTCGGAAATATGCATTCCTACAACGGTGCCGATTCCAGCTTGCGCCATTTTTTCGTAAAGTTTTGGCGAACCTTCTGTTCCGCCTGTAATTTCAGTTAAAGCGATTTTCCCGCATCTGTTTTCCGGAGAGCCGACAAAAATCTTGGGGCCTGCGCCTATTTTTCCCGCTTCTTTGTATTCCGGAATCTGTTTTAATAGTTTTATTAAATCTTCCAGTTTGAACAAATCAGCTTTTTCTATTTTGTCTTTTAAAAACTTAGCTGCCATATTATCGCAAGGAGTATGAACGCACATTAAATTATATCCCAATAATTTTGCGGCATCCACGGTTCTTTGATGGTTTGCCGAATTTACTCCTCTTGCTACTTCGGATATTCTTGGCTTCATTAACCCTTCTGCAACGTTAATTGGCACGCCATATTGATTTAAAACATCTGCATGGAGCTCCATAACGTCAGCCAAATTAGCCAGCGCCTTGCCAAGCGGATGATGAGAAATTATTAAATCTATCCCGCCAATTTCTTTTGCCATTAAAATTTCAGCTGGAGATATGTCAATTCCAACTAAAGCTTTTTTGATTTCTTTATTATCTGAAACCTGTAAAATTCTGGAATCCAAAAACGGATTTTCCAAAACCTCTAAATCAAAATTTTCTTTCTCTGTTTCTGAAAGTTTTTGATATTTTTCTTTTTTGATTGCCAAAAGTTTGTTAATAAAATCCCTGCCCCTGAAATCAGCGTCAATTCCCATTTTTATGGCTAAGTTGTAAATATCGTTAACTAACATAATTTTCAACCAGAGCACTCAAATTTTCAATTTGAGTGCTCGGCCGAGCATTTACCGATTAATCGGTAAATGCTCTGGTTTTTCGATTTTTAAATCTTTGTAAAGTTTATCTATTGCTTCTCTTTGTTTATCTAAACTCAAAAGCCCCTTTCTTATGCGGGCTTTTTCTTTGCGGATGAATATCCTTACTGATTTTGGCAATCGTTTTTTCATATTTTAAATGATAAAAAAAGACATAATCAGCTATTTTTTTATATCTGTTAGTATAATATAAATCAAGATAAAAATCAACCCCGTTAGAAAGACTAAATTTTTCAAGCCCCGTTTTGATTTAATGTCTTAATCGTAGAAGTAGGACTTTCTAACGGGGTCAACTATTTGCCTTTATTTTGCTTAATTCTTCTTTTGCTATATTTTTATCGCTCCATGGGATTTTTTTACCGTTCTCAACGCACATCCATGGCTCTGACCCTTTACCTGTGATTATTACTGTATCGCCCGGCTTTGCTGATTCTATCGCTTTTTTAATCGCTTCTCTTCTATCTAAAATCTTTTTGTAATTTCGGATTTCGCCCGCCTGCCATCGGCTGTCACCGAAAGCGATTGCGGGCAGGGATTTCGGATTTCGGATTTGCGAAAATCCACTTTCAATTTCGTTCATAATTGAAAGAGGATTTTCGTCGTATGGGTCTTCATTGGTGATTATAATTTCTTTGCAATATTTTTTGGCAATTTTTCCCAACTCCGGCCTTTTCCATTTGTCTCTTCCTCCGCCGCAAGAACCCAAGACACAAATTAAATTTTTATCTTTAAAAGTTTTATAAACGCTTTCAAGTTGTTCTGGCGTGTGAGCATAATCAACAACAACCTCAAATGGGTCTTTCTGCACAACCTCCATTCTGCCTGCAATTCCTTTTGTTTTTTCTAAAGCTTTTTTGCAAACTTCTAAACTAATGCCGTATGCTTTTGCAACAAAAATTGCAGCCAGGGCATTCAAAACATTAAATTCTCCTATCAATTGAAGCTTTAAATTTATATTTTTTGCGTCATTAATGCCAAATTTTATTTTTTTATTTGCTGGAATATCCAAAAAATATTTTGAATTTTCGTCGTCAATATTTATAACGTGGATGTTTTTTGTTGCCCGGAATAATTTTAATTTTTCATTTCTGTATTTTTCAAAACTACCGTGGGACTCAATGTGCTCAGGCGATAAATTGGTAAAAACAGCTGTGTCAAAACTTATAAACTTATGGCGGAATTGCCTTATGCCCTCAGACGTTACTTCCAAAATAATAAAATTACATCCCGCTCTTCTTGCTTGACTTAAAAATTTTTGAATAACAAAACGGCCGGGCATTGTCATTTTATATTTGTTTTCCCATTCTTTTTCTGCAATTTTAAATCTGATTGTTGAAATAGATGCCACTTTATTTTCCGCTTCCTCTAAAATTCTTGTTATAAAATCGCATGTTGTGGATTTTCCGCTAGTGCCGGTAACCCCAATAACGGTTAAACCGCGAGACGGAAAACCATACAAAAAAGCTCCCAGCAAAGCCATCTTATAATGATAAATACTTAACAAGGGCTTAGGTATAAATTTTTTGATTTGCCTTAATATCATATTGTATTTAATTTAACATATTCTTTGCTATCAGAAAAGAAAAAAGCCGACCAAAGAGGCCAGCTCAAAAGAACAAACTAAAAAGAAACGAAAGGCAAAGAAAAATTTGACCCGCAAACAGGGCAATTTCCCTCGTAATCTGGAGGAAACAATGGCGGTTTTTCTTCAATTTTTCTTCCCTTTTTTGCCCAATCTTGAAAACATTTAGGGCATTTTCTTTTTGCCGCCTTGCCTTTGAATTTTGATTCTGCCCAAGCTTGATCAGCTGCTTCTTGAGCTTGTTCTAATCCAGACATCTTTCCCCTCCGTACTTCCCTTTTGGATGAAAAGAGCTTTGTTTTCAGAAAAGAACCATTCTTTCCCGACTTCAAAAAAAAGACTTTTGTTTTTAAAAAATAAAAACCTCTTTTTGAAAAAGAGATAGTTTTAATTATTGCGTCTTATTTCTTGGTTATTTAAAAACTACCGCTTTCTCAAAAAAGGTCTAATGATAATAATATTAATTATATTTCTGATTATTGCACTATCCATATTTTTAGATTATCAAAACAAACATAGCGTGTCAAATATTTTTTAATTTTTCCCTAAAAGCTTTAGCGCTTCTTTTATTTTTTCTTCTGCGGTATTTGCTTCTTTTGAAACTTTTTCTAAAGCATTTTTTATGTCCTGTTTCAAAAAGCCCAATCTTAGCAAAGAATCTATAACGTCTTTATCACCCGATACCTTCTGCTCTAAAAGGTTTTTTATTTTTCCAGTTAATTCCAAAATTATTGTCATTGCTTTTTTCCTGCCAATGCCCGGCACCGTTTCAAAAATTTTAGCGTCTTGTTTTAACACCGATTCTTTTATTTTTTCTAAAGACCCTAAAGAAGAAATTTCAAGAGCTGCTTTTGGACCTACTCCTCTTATTTCTTCCAAGAGCTCAAAAAATTCCAGTTCTTTTTGGTCTAAAAATCCGTATAAATCCATTAAGTTTTCCCTTACATGCAAATTACAGTATAAGTTGATTTTTTGCCCATTTTCTGATATTTTTAAAAGTGATTTTTGAGACAAAAAAACCTTGTATCCTACGCCGTTAACATCTAATACAATATATTTATCTTTTTTTGATATAATGTTTCCCGATAAAAAAGAAATCATAAACAATTTTTAATTTATAATTTTCTAATTTTATTATTTAATTCAAAAACCAAAGACCAAAAACCAAAGATACAGATAAAAAACCTTAAAACCTTCAAAAACTATCTATCTGTCTTTTCATTTTTGGTTTGTATTTTTGGTATTTGATTTTTGCGTTTTGGTTTATTTTTTCAAATTATAAATTATTAATTCTATTATAGCATGAATTTTAAATTGGTATCCAGTTTTAAACCCTCTGGCGACCAGCCACAAGCCATAAAACAATTGTCAAAAAATTTAAAATCAGGCGTAAAACACCAGACGCTTTTGGGAGTTACGGGCTCGGGAAAAACTTTTACAATGGCAAATGTTATTGAAAAAATACAAAAACCAGTTTTAATAATATCTCACAACAAAACTTTATGCGCCCAATTATATCAAGAATTCAAAGATTTTTTCCCGAATAACGCAATACATTATTTTGTAAGTTATTATGATTATTACCAGCCCGAGGCCTATATCCCGCAAAGCGACACATATATTGAAAAAGACGCCAAAATAAACGAAGAAATAGACAGAATGAGGCATAAAACCGTACAAGACATAGCTATAAGAAAAGACGTTATTGTTTGCGCCTCAGTTTCCTGTATTTATAATATCGGCTCTCCGGAAAACTATAAAAAAGTTTCATTGGAAATAAAGCAAGGACAAAAAATAAAAAGAAAAGATTTTATCCATAATTTAATAAATTTGCAGTATCAAAGAAACGACATTCTCGCCCGCAACGCTTCGCCAGCCCGACAGCCTGACGGCAGTCATGGCGGCGGGCGTAGCGATGCGAGCGGGGATTTTAAACCCGGAGTTTTCCGCGCGAGAGGAGATATTATCGAAATTTATCTTGTTACAGGCAAAGAAACTCTAAAAATTGAGTTTAACGGAGATAAAATTGATAAAATTTCTATCGCAGAAGCTGATTTGAGTTTACGTTACACGTTACACGTTACACGTTACACTCTTTTCCCTGCCCACTTCTGGATAGCCCCGGAAAAAGAGCTAAAGATAGCCACAGAAAATATAAAACTTGAACTTCAAGAACAATTAAAAGAATTAAAAAAGCAGAAAAAATTATTAGAAGCAGAAAGATTAGAGCAAAGAACAAATTTTGATTTGGAAATGCTAAAAGAATCCGGTTTTTGCCATGGCATTGAAAACTATTCAAGGCATTTGGAGTTCAGAAAACCGGGGCAAGCGCCTTTCAGTTTAATTGATTATTTTGATTATTTTTATCCTTCGTCGCCTGCTGGCTCCTCAGGACCTTCGGCTCTTCGATATAACTCAGAACCTTCGGCTCTTCGATATAACTCAGAACCTTCGGCCCTTCGATACAACTCAGGGCCTTCGGCCCTTCGTCGCAGTCGTTCCTCAGGACCTTCGGCAAACGGACTTTTGATTTTTATTGACGAATCGCATATGACCCTGCCCCAAATAAAAGCAATGGCAATACAAGATAAAATAAGAAAAAAAACACTAATTGATTATGGATTCCGTTTGCCTTCGGCTCAAGACAACAGGCCTTTAAGATTTGAAGAATTTGAGCAAAGGGCAGAAAAAGTTATTTATGTTTCCGCCACGCCCTCTCTTTACGAAAAAAATAAATCCGGGGAAAAATATATAATACAACAATTAGTAAGGCCAACAGGGCTGTTAGAACCTTTAATAGAAATAAAATCAACAAAAAATCAATTAAATAGTTTGATTTTAGAAATCAAGAAAAATATAGGCAAAAAACAAAGAACCTTAGTCGTTGCTTTAACAAAAAAAATGGCTGAGCTTATTTCCGAACATTTAACTGAACAGGGAATCAAAAGCCAATGGCTTCATTCTGAAATAAAAACTTTGGAAAGGCCTGAAATTTTAAAAGATTTTAGGCAAGGGAAGTATGATGTTTTAGTCGGAATAAATTTGTTAAGAGAAGGGCTTGATTTGCCCGAAGTTTCTTTGGTGGCGATTTTAGACGCAGACAAAGAAGGATTTTTAAGAAACGAAACAACTTTAATCCAAACAATGGGAAGAGCGGCCAGGCATTCTGAAGGACGGATAATTTTATACGCAGATAAAACAACAGAATCAATGAAAAAAGCCATAAATGAAATAAACAGAAGAAGAAAAATACAAGAGGACTACAATAAAAAACATAAAATCACGCCAAATGCGGTGGAAAAAAACATAAAAGAGTGGATTTTTGCCAAAAATAAAATAGAAAAAGAAGAGTTGGGAATTGAGTTCTGGGCAATGAAAGACAAAAAAGTTTTGGAAAAAGAAATGAAAAAAGCCGCGAGGGAACTAAACTTCGAAAGAGCGGCAGAATTAAGAGACATCATTAAAAAACTAAATTCTTAGGTTTAACCCGCGAGCCCCGTATTTTTTTACGGGGCCGCCCGTAATTTAGATTTTGAACGAGCAGCAGAAATACGAGATTTAATTAAAAAATTAGAATAATTATTTTTTGAATTTCTTTTCTAATTCTTCTTTTATTTTTCTTATTTTTATTTGTTCTGCCTTCCTAACAAAGCGAAACTCAATATTTTCTTTAACCTGCTTTTCAAATTCCGATTTTTGAGAATTAAAATCTTTAACTGATATTTCCTGATTATTTATTACAACAACTCCTTTTTTGCCTTTGGCTAATTTCACTTTTTTGATATCTTCCATGTTATATCCATATTTTGTTAAAAGCAAAATAATTCCCGGTATGTCAAAGGCAACTCTGCCAAATTTTAATTCGCCCTTTTTTAGTAATTTTTCTTTTTCTTCTTTGAGAAGTTGTTTTAACGCTTCTTCATAATACTCTCTTTCCTCCACTTTTAATGCCTTTTTTAACTTATCTTTTTTTTCTTTTAATTCTTTTCTGGCTTCTTTCCAAATGTCTTTTTTATAAATTTGATTGGCCAATTCTCTTACTATTTTTGAAAGATTTTTCAATTCTGTTTCATATTTTTTCCCATCGCCTTTGTTGTATAATTCTCTTGCTTTTTCTAATTTTCTGTAAAATAATTCAAACGCAATACCACAAATTCTAGCAGACGGATTTAGTTTTTCAATTTCGTCAGAAATAATTTTAAGGTTTTCGGTTTTATTTTTTGTTTTTGGGTCGTTTAAATCCAATCTTGATATTTCTTTTTCAAATTCTTTTTTTATTAAAGTTTTTGATTCCTCGCTGATAAATTCTTTTTGAACAACTGCCTCGGTTTTTGATTCTAACGGCGAAACGGGCCGGTTTTCTTCTTTTTCTAAAAATGTTTCTCCTGCAGACGATACAGCTTCTTCTATTTTTTTTGAAATAATACTGCCGATTTCTCTTCTTTTTTTTGCCTCCCATTCACTTTCCATTTGCTGTTTTGCCTTTTCTGCGATTTTTTCTTCGATAACAGGGGATAACGACCTTATATATTCAGCAATACTTACTTTTTTGCCTGAAATTATTGTCTGAGCATAAAACATTCCAAGCCATTTTGATTTTTCCATTGCTCTTATTTCTTCTATTTTATGGCCTCCTGCCAAGAGCGAAAATATCTCATAGGGCTCTAATGATATTCCGTTTACTGAAATTTCCTTGTTTTTCAACAACAATTCCATTTCCTCTTTTGAAAGATTCTGAGAAAGAATCTCATTGGCAAAACCTTGCCTGAAAGAATTATCTTTTGTAATCCTATCGGCAACGGTTTTTGTTTCTGCCAAGAATTTTTCTTTTGCCTCTTTTTCATCTCTGCCTTGAGACGTTATAAATTCCTGCTCTGCGTCTTTATAAATTTTTTCTCCGGGTTTTAGAACTCCGTAAATCTCAACCATTGTTTTGGCAAGTTTTTTGTGTTCTTCTCTTTTATCAAGCAATTCTTTTTGCGGTTTTTCTTCTCTATCTATCTGCTCTGCCAGTTTTCTAAACTCGTCTTCTCTTAGTTGAAACATAGTTAACAATAAAACAGATTCATCTTCTGTAAATTTCTGGTCTTTATTAATTTTATTTTTTATTTCTTCAAGTTCTTTTAAATCATCTAACTGCTCTCCTTTCTCTTTCTGAATTAAAGTTAATTTATCAATTTCTTCTTGCAAAACTTTTTGCGCAAATTCCATGCTTTCTGGTGAAATATCGCCCATGGGAGTTTCTATTTTGGAAGGTTCTTGGATTTCTGATTTACTAAAAGGAAATTTTTCTCTTTTTGTTTCTTTTTTGCCAGGCTGTTCTTGAGTATTTTCTCCTGAAATTTCGCGCGTTTCTTCTTCGTATCCTTCGTGTATAATTTCTTCTAAATCTTTCTGCCCTCTAAATCTATTCAAAAAATCTTCGTCTAATTCAAAATCTTCAATTTTTTTCTGGGGATTAATATCAGCTTGGGTAAAAGGAATTTTTTCGGCTTCTTTTTTTTCTCGTTCTTCTGGCTTATTTTGAGTAATTTTTTCTGGCATAAATTTTAAATAAAAATATTTAATATTTTGTTTTTAATCTGTTGTATAATTCAGCTTCAACCAATTCTCTTTTTCTGCCGTATTTGCGTCTTGAAAGCTCTTTTATCAAACCAGCTGTTTCTAAATTTCCGTTTGTGGGCGGATATGTTTGTATATTAAAAGGCCTTGATGTTTGACCTGATATTAAAAACCGCAAAGCCGCGTTGTAGTTGTCAAAATTCACCAAATCATTTTCGTCAAAAACCGGATCGTATTGGGTAACAAGGTATTTGGCGTCGTCAGGCCCAACCCTAAAAGCAAGCATTGAACCAACGTTGCCAAAAATCGCTTTTTTGGTGTCTTCGTCCAGCTGGCCTATGTATTGATGTCCAAAAATCATAGATAATTTATATTTTCTTGCCTCAGCCAAAACAGCGGAAATTGTTTTGGTTGTAACATTATGAAACTCGTCAATGTATAAAAAGAAATTTTTTCTTTGTGATTCTAAAATATCAGCCCTTGAAAAAGCGGCAAGCAATAATTTCCCCACTATAATCATGCCCAATAAATAACTGTTAATATCTCCCAGTTTTCCTTTTGCCAGATTCACAATTAATATCTTTTGCTGGTCGATTATTTCTCTTGCGTTAAAAGACGATTTTTGCTGGGAAATTATGGGCCTTACTAAATCGTTTGCAGTAAAGACATTCATTTTACTTGTGATATAAGGCACCATATTTGCCAAAGACGCTTCGCCTCCGGCTTTTTCAGCTTCTAACTCCCAGAAATTTTTAACCACTATATTCTGGCATTTTGAAAGCTTATATTTTCTAAAATTAGGGTCGGCTAAAACTTTAGGCACTTCAATCAAAGTATTGCCAGAGGCAGGGTCTTCCATTATAAGCAAAAGCGCGTTTCTCATATACTGCTCAAACATCGGGCCCCCGAAGCCATGTTCTTTCAAATTATATAATTTTTCGAAAATTTCCAGCAATTCGTTAACCACAAACGTTTTTGACTCCGGAAAATTAGAATCGTACTCTAACATATTTAAGCCAAGGGGAAATTCAATATCAGAAGGATTAAAATAAACCACGTCTTCAGCTCTTGAAGCCGGAATCAAGGCAAGAACTTTTTCTGCCAAATCTCCGTGGGGGTCTATTAAAGCAACTCCTTTGCCTTGCTCAATATCCTGCCTTATCATTTCCTGAAGCAAAACAGATTTTCCGGTTCCTGTCTGGCCTATTATGTAAAAATGCCTTAGTCTGTCTTCCTCTGAAATAAAAACTTTTTTCTCCTGATCTCTAAAAATGCTTTTTCCCAGAGTCATGCCTTTTTCCGGAAGATTAGCCGGCGGAGGCGCTTGTTTAGCTTTTAACCATTTTATATTGGGAGTAAAAAGCCCCGTATTAGGAAAATGAAAAATGCCGGCAATTTCTCCTGACGATAAAAGCATTGCTTCTTCTTCGTTAAAAATACGGAAAGAAAAATTATAAAAAAGCTTGCGCAATTTTCTGCTTGAAAAATCCCTAAACTTAAATGAATTTAAAACAGGGGAGCCAAATTGCTCAAAAGCGGATTTTAATTGTTCTAAAATTATTTTTGCCCTTATCTCGTCTTTAGCAGAAGAAAGCAAGCGGATATTAACGTCAAATATGGGCTGGGAGGCCTTTTTTGAAATACTTGAAATAATTTCTTCTTGAATAGGCGTTATTTTTTGCTGAAAATTATGGTCTTTTATATCTTTTTTGGGCTGAAAAAATAAATCTTCAAATAATTCTCCAAAAAATCCCTTTTTTGCCTTAGACAAAGCGGTTTCAGGATTCATTCCTTTTAACATCAAATTTGTTGCTTTAAACGCTTTTCCTTTTATTGATTTTTTGCTGGGCATTAAAACAATCTGCAAAACGCCCCCTTCCCCTTCTTTTTCAAGTTTTGTAAGCACGCTTGTAATTCCAGACAAAGGATCCATTTTAAATTCCTGGTAATTTTTTAAA
>Ga0315273_10004199_pt1 | contig 17569 bp, 17 predicted proteins | sample YL17G02_0_MG_FD_205753 | JGI IMG/M metagenome (GOLD analysis project Ga0315273, IMG submission 205753) | Sediment microbial communities from Yellowstone Lake, YNP, Wyoming, USA - YL17G02_0 | ecosystem: Environmental > Aquatic > Freshwater > Lake > Sediment | place: USA: Wyoming | collected...
TATTGTATTGAGGGGTGCAGAGGAGTATTTTATGAAATCATTGGATATTGATTTTTTGAACCGTCAAGCGATCCCCATTGAAATGGGCGGATTGCTTCAAAAGCTCGGCGAATATAAGGGCAGGCAGGATTTATTCCGTAAACAGACACCGCAGATCATGGAGACCCTTAAAGCCGCCGCTATCATTGAAAGCACCGAGTCGTCTAATAGAATTGAAGGTATTACAGTGCCTGCAAAGCGTTTTAAGGAACTCATGGCTCATCCCTCCAAACCTAAAGACCGTTCTGAAGCTGAGATCCTAGGTTATCGGGAAGTGCTGTCTAAAATCCATATCAAACCCGAAGCATTCACCATTGATGAGAATGCGATTTTAGATTTCCACCGTCAGATTTACGCCAGAACGGATATTCCAGCCGGCCAGTGGAAGAAGAAAGATAACATCATTGAAGAGCGCCTTTCTGACGGCCGCTGGATCACAAGGTTTGTGCCGGTTTCGGCTCGTGAAACGCCTGCCTATATAAAAGAGCTGTGTATCAGGTTTAACCGGATGTGGGACAAAAGGCAGGTAAGTCCTTTAATACTCATTCCGGCTTTTGTCTTTGATTTTCTGTGTATTCATCCATTCGCAGATGGTAACGGTCGCCTGTCAAGGCTTTTGACTGTCCTGCTTCTTCACCAAGCCGATTACACAGTCGGCCGCTATATAAGCATAGAACGCCTCATTGAAGAGTCAAAAGAGACCTATTATGAGGCATTACAGTTATCATCAAAAAAATGGCATGAGGGGCAGCATAGCCTTAAACCATGGTGGGAATATTCTCTGGGAGTGCTTATCGGTGCTTATCAGGAATTTGAGCGCCGTGTCGGATTTATCACAAAGGTCAGAGGAGCAAAGACTTCAATTGTAGAGGAAGTGATAGACAATCTTCCCGTGACTTTCAGTATTTCTGATATTGAGCGTTTATGTCTTTCTGTCAGCAGGGATATGATTCGCGTCATATTAAACCGCCTGCGCAAGGAAGGTCGTTTGCACTGTAAAGGCACCGGCCGCGGAGCTCTATGGGAAAAACGTGGTAATGACACCTCGAAACGTGGTAATAAACGTGGTAATAGCTACCTAGGAAAGCCGGAAGGTAAGGTGAAGCCATGAAAGCATTGATCTTAGCAGCCGGCTATGCAACCCGGCTCTATCCCTTGACCAAGGACATCCCAAAACCTTTGCTTAAGCTTAAAGGCAAGGCAATAATCGACTACATCCTTGACCAGGTTGAGCATGTCGGCGACATAGACCAGGTCATTATTGTCACAAATAACAAATTTTACAGCCAATTCGAGGCCTGGCTTAAACCAAAGCTTGAGAAGCATCCACTTAGTTATAAATTGATAAACGACAACAGCAATTCAGTTGAAGACAGGCTCGGCGCAATCGGCGACATCAAACTTGTAATTGAAAAGGAACAGCTCAATGATGACCTGCTAGTCGTAGGCGGAGACAACCTCTTTGACTTTGACCTGAGCAAATTCGTGGATTTTGGCTATGCTAAGATCCCGTTTCACAGCGTTTGCCTTTATCTGCCCATTAACAACCACACTGATCTTACCCAATACGGCATAGCGCAGATAAAAGAGGATGCTCAGATCTCTCATTTTGAGGAGAAACCTCAGTTCCCAAGGTCAAACCTTATCTCAACCTGTATTTACTTCTTACCGAAGGAGAAGCTTAAACTGGTGAGTGAATATGTCCGGCAGGGCAACCGGCCTGACGCCCCGGGCTCTTATGTGAATTGGCTTACAGCCCATGACAGGGTCTACGGCATGATTTTTGACGGCATCTGGTATGACCTGGGCGACTTTGACTCCCTAAGCGACGCCGTCGTACATCTTAATGGCAGTCAAACAGAAGCTTTAAAATAATCGACACCACCCCGGGATCGTCACACTGGCGAAACATTCCGGGATCGGCACACCGGCGAGTATATATTCCGTGACTATCCCGGAATGAAATGAGAACTATCCCGGTGTGGATCAGGAACTCGACAATTATGACTTTAAATAAAAATTACATAGTTTTACCGCTTCTTTTCATAGTTTTCATATTCGTTCTTTCGTCATTGCCTGTGCAAACAATTACGGCCAAGATAAACAGCATTGGTTTTGTCCAACAGCTTAAGATAGAACTGAAGCAATATTCTCCGGTCAGGCTTTCAACAGTGAGAGTTATGCTCCAAAATAGCTTGCACGTGCCTGTTTTTGGGATTCTGTCATTCTTGTGGCTGCGTTTTTTTAAAAAGAAGCAGATTGCCTACAAAAAGGCACTTCTGTACACGTTTCTCATCGTTCTTTTTATCTCGCACCTGGATGAACTGTATCAGTTTTTTCTGCCTCAGCGCGACGCATCAATACTGGATTTATTCCTGGACATGCTCGGCTTCATCTTAGGAGTCGCAATATTTAACCTTGCACCGTCCCGAACGGTACATTTGAAGGAACAAAATTAATGGATCAGATCAACGAACTTACTGAGATTGACACTAAGAAAAAAATCAGGGAATTCATAAAAACCCACTTTCTTCTGGGAAACGACTCAAAGCTTAAAGACGAAGATTCCTTCATGGAAAAAGGAGTCGTTGATTCAACTGGCATCCTGGAAATCGTCAGTTTCGTGGAAGAAACTTTCTCTTTTAAGATCTTTGACGAAGAACTTTTACCGGAAAACCTGGACTCAATCAATAATTTATCCGTTTTTATTCATAAAAAACAAGGCCAGACCACCTAAACCATGCTTTTACACGAATCATTAAAAAACAGCGCGCACAAACATCCTCATAAGGTAGCTGTCGCCTGCCAGAAAAAACATCTTACCTACGCAGATCTCGACAGGCTTTCAGATGCCTTTGCCATCAAGCTTCACGATAAAGGCATTGCTCAAGGTAATAGAGTTGCTTTATTCCTTGAAAACTCATCCGAGTATGTGATTGCTTTCATGGGCATCTTAAAATCCGGCGCAGTGGCCGTCCCATTGAACACCCAGCTTGTTTCAAGGGAGCTTTTGTATCTTTTGAACGACTGTTCCCCGCGTTTTGTAATAACAGATTCCGCTCATAGATCGTCTTTCAGGGGCTTGATGGACCCAATTTACGTCTTACTTATTGATAAGCTTGATCTTTCCCAAAAACATGAGAAATTCCATCCGGATATCGACTTAAAAGATACCGAATTAGCTATGATAATTTACACCAGCGGCACTACCGGCAAACCCAAAGGCGTCATGCTCTCCCACAGGAATCTGAATTCTAACGCCGATTCAATCATTGAGTATCTGGACATAAAGCCATCTGACAGCATGATGGTGGTCTTGCCTTTCTTTTATTCTTACGGCACATCTTTACTGACCACTCACATTAAGGCAGGTGCCAAGCTTGTAATAGATAACAGGTTTCTTTATCCCAATGTCGTCCTTGATGAAATAGAGAAGGAGGGCGTTACAGGTTTTGCAGGCGTGCCTTCGCATTATGCCATACTTTTGCGCAAATCCGCTTTGAGAAAATATAAATTGAACAATTTGAGATACGTAACTCAGGCAGGAGGAGCGCTTGCTCCCTCTATGATTACTGAATTTACACAGATCCTGCCTCACGTAAAATTTTATGTAATGTACGGCCAGACCGAAGCAACAGCCCGCTTAACTTATCTTGACCCGGCCTATTTAAATGAAAAACCGGCTTCCATCGGCAAAGCCATACCCCATGTTAAGGTGGATATCCTTGACGAACACGGCCAGAAAGTCGAACAGGGCCAAACAGGCGAGATCGTAGCAAGAGGCGATAATCTGATGCTCGGTTACTGGGATTCTCCCAAAGAGACCTCTAATGTCCTAAAGAAGGAAGGATTATGGACCGGTGACCTTGCCCGAATGGATGAAGATGGTTTTATTTACCTTGTTTCCCGCAAGAAAGAAATGATCAAAAGCGGGGCAAACCGCATAAGCCCGCTTGAAATAGAAGATGTGGTCCGCAGCATGCCTGGAGTTTTGGAATGTGCGGCAGTAGGCGTGGCTGATGAGATCTTAGGCGAGGCTATCAAGTTGTGCGTAGTTAAAAACGGCATAAATTTCACTGAAAACGACTTATTACTTTATTGCAAAAAAAACTTAGCTTCGTATAAGATCCCTAAATTCATAGAATTCCGAAAGGAATTGCCTAAAACAACAACCGGCAAGCTCCGTAGAATGGAGCTAGTTTGATGAAATTTACCAAAGACATCCTAAAAATCAACGCATCCCAAGAATTCGACCGCATCAGCGCTTTTATCAGGCAGCAAACGCTTGAAATGAAACGCGACGGCGCAGTCATCGCATTAAGCGGCGGAGTTGATTCTGCCTTGAGCGGCTCTTTATGTGTTAAAGCCTTGGGCAAAGACAAAGTCTTCGGTTTGATCCTGCCAGATAAAGAATCAAGCCCTGACAGCGAGAAATTCGCCTTAAAACAGTCAAATAAGTTAGGTATCATAACTGAAAAAGTCGATATTACCCCTATGCTTGAGGCATTCGGCACGTATCAGAAACGCGACGACGTTGCCCGGTCCATATTTCCGGAATTCACCCGTGATTACAAACTGAAGATCACCTTACCCCAGGATGTTTTAAACAAAGGAAGCCTGAATTTCTTTACTTTAACTATCTTTGCTCCTGATGGAAGCGAAAAGTCAGCGCGCTTAAACAATGCCCAGGCTAAAGGTATCATAGCAGCAACCTGCACCAAGCATCGCATACGCATGATGGCGCAGTATTACTACGCGGAAAAAATGAATTATTTTGTCTGCGGCACCACGAATAAAAGCGAGGCATTGCAAGGTTTATTCGTTAAATACGGCGACGGAGGAGTGGACATCGAGCCTATCGAACATCTGTTCAAAAACCAGGTATTCCAGCTTGCCGAATACATGGGCGTCATCCCTGAGATCCTTCAAAGGAAACCCTGTCCTGACACCTACAGCGCCCCGGTAAGCGATGAAGAATGGTATTTCCGCATGCCTTTCAGCCAGCTGGATCTATTGCTTTACGCCTGGGAGAATAAAATTGACATTTCCGAAGTTTGCAAAGTGATGGAGTTAACAGATGAGCAGGTAAACAGGGTATTCAGGGATTTTTCATCCAAATCCAACGCAACCAGGCATCTTAGTCAATTACCGCCCACATTAGAAGAGACAAAGGGGATTGTATGAAAATCTGTTCAAAATGTATCCTCCCCGAAACCTTCCCCGGCATTAAATTCAATGCCGAAGGCGTCTGCAACTTTTGCCAGGAATTCAAGGGCGTAGAGCATCTTGAAGCTGAGAAAAAAGAATACTTAGCTAAATTCGAAGCTCTTATAAAAGAAGTCAAAGGCAAGAATGACTACGATTGCACTCTATCATATTCGGGGGGCAAAGACAGCACATACACTTTGTATTTGCTAAAAGAAGTTTTTAAGCTTCGCGTTTTAGCCATTACTTTCGATAATGGGTTTATTTCAGAACAGGCATTCAAGAATATCAGGACAGTTACCGAAAAATTAGGCGTTGATAATATTATCTTTAAAGCTGACTTTCAGCTTCTTAAAAAGATCTTCAAAGCCGGCATCGATAACCCGATGTATTCTCCCAAAGCTCTGGAAAGAGCCAGTACAATTTGTACTTCCTGCATAGGCCTGGTAAAATTTACCACCCTCAAGATTGCCCTTGAAAAGCGGATTCCCATTATGGCTTGGGGATGGTCTCCTGGCCAGGCGCCAATTCGTTCTTCGATCATGAAAATGAATGGGGAGTTGTTTAAGACCACTCAGGAAATGTACCGCAAACCCATGCATGACGTCGTTGGCGATGAAATTAACCGTTATTTCCTGACTGAAACACAGATTAAGAACTGCGATTTTCCTTACAACGCCAGCCCGTTAGCCTTTACAGTTTACAATGAGGAGAATATCTTAGCTGTGATTAAAAAATTCGGCTGGATTTCCCCGAAGGACCTTGATCAGAATTCAACGAATTGTCTGCTCAACTCTTTCGCTAATATGATCCATAAAGATAAGTTTCATTTTCATCCTTACGTGTTTGAAATAGCCAAGATGGTGCGCGAGAGCTTTATGGAGCGGCAGGCAGGTTTGGAAAAAATTGAGCAGTTTGAAGACCCCGGAACAGTTGCGGCAATAAAAGAAAAATTAAATTTACTGCCTTGCCTGAGAGAATGACATGGCAGGAGGATTTATGGGATTTATAAGGTATCTTATAAGAGAGCTTTCAAGAATAAAAGATCTGAAAAAATACAATAATTTCACCGTAGCTGAATATTTCAGAAAGCAGGGCGTGCAGATAGGCGAAGGGTGCATGATAGTGCCCCGTTCTATGGGGACAGAGCCTTATTTGATAAAAATCGGCAATAACGTCGCAATTGCCCAGGGAGTAAAATTCGAGACACATGACGGAGGCGCTTGGATATTCAGGAAAGAAATACCTAATATTCAGGTTTTTGGACCTATTATAATAGAAGATAATTGTGTCATAGGGCAAAATGCCGTTTTGTTCCCGAACATTAAGATAGGCAAGAATTCCATAGTCGGGGCGGGGTCTGTGGTGATTTCTGATATCCCCGAGAATACCATTGCAATGGGGATTCCTGCAAGGCCTTTTGGTTCTGTTGATAGATACAGAGAAAAATGTATTTCAAGATGGAATGAACAAAAGCCCCCGGATTGTATTATTGAAGAAGGTTGCAACTGGTGGAATTCTAAACATCTTAAAGAAAACCGGGAAAAATTAAAGAAACATTTGATAAGTCTATTTTGGAAGCAAACAGCAGTTTAAAAGAGGAATGCTCATGAAAAACCTTAAGCTTTTTATCTTGTTTCTCTTGATAGGAGGAATAATTATGCAGACTGCGCATGGTGCGGAGCAAACAAAAAATGTAAAGCCCAAGAGAGTCATCCTGCTGGGAGCTTCTGTTGGGAACTCCTGGAAACTGCCTGAATGGCCTTTACGTATGAATAACAATAATTATGTTATTGAAATGATAGCTGAATACGCCTTTGATAAAAGCGATGCCTTGGAAGAGATCCTTATGCGGCCTAAGCGCAAGTTGCATTTTACCAGGACATATCTCAAAAGTTTATTTAAACCTGCGCCACAAAAGCCGGATATTCTTATTATAAAGGAATGTGCGGCATATTTCCCAGGCGATCTGGCCAAATACAAGGTTTTGATCGATAAATGGGTTAAAAGATTGCAGTCAGCAGGCGTCAAACCAGTATTGGCAACAGTCGTACCTGTAACTAAGGAACACTCGCAGACAAGGCCAGGCCGTTTAGAAGGCATACTAAGCTATAACGATTGGGTCAGAGAATACACCAAAGAGCAGAATATACCGCTTTTGGATTTAGAACAGGAACTCAGGATCAGCGACGAAGACAGGTCCTTGAGGCCTGACCTTACAAAAGGCGATGGTTTGCATCTTAACCCGAAAGCTTATGAAATTTTAGATAAATTCTTTTCCACTTTTTTAGGTAATATCGCCTAAATTTATAAATAAATGAAAATTGAGGCAATAACAAATTTTGATGACTTCTTAAAATTAGAACAAGACTGGAATAGTGTTCTTGAATCATCAGGAAGCGATCATGTTTGTCTGACATTCGAATGGTTCAAGGCCTGGTGGCAAAGCTTCGGAGAAAATAAGCAACTTTTCGTTCTTAGAATAAAGGATGGCAACGAAGTGATAGGAATGGCCCCATTGATGATCGAGCGCAGCAGTTATAGGGGGATCCCTGTCCGCGAGATGAAATTCATTGAGAATGAAAATTCTCCCAAATCGGATTTTATAATTTCCAAAAGTCCCGAAAAAGCCTTAGATGCAATATTCGAGGTCTTTATAGAACATAAAAACATCTGGGATTTGATCAGGCTCAATAACATCCCCAGAGAGTCTCCAAATTTTGAAATCCTTCAAAAAAGCGCTAAAAACCATGATCTTTTGTTCGGCGTAAAAGAAGGCTATTTTTCTCCATTCGTCAAGATCGACAAGAGCTGGAACGTTTATTATGAAGGCCTGTCAAAAAAGTTCCAAAAATATTTGCGTTATAAAACCAATAAGGCTTCGCGGAAAGGCGGTTTTGAGATAAAGAAAATAGAAAATTTATCGAACAATAGAGAAATCCTACAGAAAATATCTGAGATCTCAAAAAACAGTTGGAAAGGAAAGATTAAAAGGGATATTGCCTGCACCCCAACTAATCAGTTATTCTTTGAAAGGCTAACGAGAATAGCCGAAAGCAAAGGTTGGCTGAATATCTGGCTTCTGGAAATAAACGGCCAAACCGTTGCTTATGAATACAAATTGCATTATAAAAACTCGGTATGCGGCATGCGTTCGGATTTCGATGAAAAATATGATGATATTTCCCCAGGGGCGGTTTTACGCCTTGGCGTCTTGAAAAATGCGTTTGAAGACAACCTAAAAGAATTCGATATGGGCGCCGGAGAACAGCTCTATAAAAAAAACTGGACTGATGACACTCGAGAGCACGCCCGCGTATTAGTGTATAAAAAAGATCTTTTAGGTTATATTCTCTATTTTATTGAATTTCGCGTAATTGTCTTTTTAAAAAAATTGAATGTAACTCTATATTTTTAAACAAAAAAGCAAAGCTGAACATGATATCCCAAGCGGATCCAAAAAACACTGAAAAAATAAACATATTGTATATAATTGACGAGTTGATGGGTGCAGCCGGCGCTGAAAAGAACCTGTTTGACCTTGTTACTCACATCAACCTGCGGCTTTATAACCCGATTGTTGTTTGTCTTAAAGGAGGCGCTTTAGTAGAGACATTCAAGCAAAAAAACGTTGAAATATATAACATGGACGTTAAAAGAATTTATTCCTTAAGAGCTTTTGTAAAGAGCACATGGCTTTTTAAGCTGATCAAAAGTAGGAACGTAAAGATCATGGTAACTTACCATGAAAGCTCTGATTATCTGGGTTTGTTTTTAGGAAAAATATCCGGAGTCCCTTTGATCGTATCAAGTAGAAGGGACATGGGGTATAAATTGAAAAGCAGGCATTTCGCTCTTTATAAAAGAATAAATGTTTTTTTTGATAAGATTATCACCGTGTCAGACGGCGTGAAAAATCTGATTTTTGATAAACAAGACGCTTTATGGAACAGATTGATCACAATTTATAACGGCGTTGAATTTGAAAAATACGAAATTAAGATTGATAAATCCGCTTTAAGGAAAAGCTTAGGGATAGGGGAAAATGATCTTGTGATAGGGATCCTTGCTGTTTTGCGACCAATAAAAGGCCACAAATACTTCTTAGATGCCGCCCGTTTAATATTAAATGATTTCCCACAGGCTAAATTCCTTGTGGTCGGAAGTTACGAAGACAAAAATTATTTCGAAGAGCTAAAGTCAATTGTAAAAACGCTGGATATGGAGCATAACGTAATATTCACGGGCTGGCGCTCAGATACAGGCGATATTATCTCTATAATGGATATATTTGTTAATTCATCAATAAGCGAAGGTTTTTCCAACGCTGTCCTTGAAGCAATGGCACTAGGAAAGCCGGTTGTAGCCACTAATGTCGGCGGGACGCCTGAGTCAGTAGTTAACGGCAAGACAGGCCTATTGGTTTCTCCCTGCAATTCTAAGGAATTAGCCGATTCGATTTTGTCTTTTTTAAGAGACATGAAAAAAGCTTCTCAAATGGGGCTTGTGGGTATGACCCGCGCAAAGGAAACATTCAGCATAGATGCAATGATGAATAAGATAGAAAAATTATATGAGGAGCTGCTTGATAAAAAGAGCGCTGAGCGCGAAAAAGAAATAAAACCAGATGAATTTAAAAGTTTATGCTTTAGAACTATTAAATTCTTTATTTCTCACTTTTTGTATTATTCAGGCTTGCTTTATTTTTTGCGCAAACTGTTTCAGCAGGATAAATCCGTAAAGATCCTGACATACCACAGAGTCAATGACAACGAGTTTAATCCGCTAGGTATGAGCGTAACAGTGGACAATTTCGAAAAACAGATCAGGTTTATAAGCAAAAAATACAATGTTATTTCCTTGAAACAAGCAGTTACCTTTTTAAAAGGGGAAGGCTCGATCCCGAAGAATCCCATAGTAATAACCTTTGATGACGGATACGAAGATAATTACATTAACGCTTATCCAATACTACGCAAATATAATGTCCCTGCCACTATTTTTCTCACTGTTGAGGCGATCGAGCAGAAACATCAGGTTTGGCTTGACGTTATTGAAAAGGCATTTGTCAGAACAATCCTGCAGGATGTCGATTTAAGAAGGTTTAAGTTGAGACACTACAAGCTTGATTCATCTAAAAATAAGGAATCAGCTTTAAAAGAGACTGTCGCTTATGCAAAACGTCTTTCGCATGATGAAATTAACGATTTTATAAATGAAATAATAAAATCACTGGCAGTCGATGGAACTGAGATCAACAATACCTTCTCAATGCTCAGATGGGATGAAATAATTTCTATGAGTAATGACAGCATAAGCTTCGGAAGCCATGGAATGACCCACACGATACTCAATAAATTATCACTTAAAGAAGCTGAAAGTGAAATAGCACAATCAAAAGCGATCATGAAGGAAAGAGCCAACATTGACACTGATACGTTCGCTTATCCTAATGGAAGAAGCCAGGATTATAACTCGGATATTATAAGACTGCTTAAGAAACACGGCTATTCCGCAAGTTGCTCCTTAATAGAAGGTTCTAATAGAAGAGCTACAGATAGATTTTCTCTGCGTAGGTTATGCGTTAACGAAGGTTCTTCTATTGGTATCGGCAATTTATTTTCCAAAGAAATATTTGCCGCAATAGTTTCAGGGGTTTTTAGACCGAATCGTATGTTTTAAAAGAAGAGGGTTGATATGAAAAGATGCGCAAAATGCATAATGCCTGAAACAGCAAAGGGTATAAAGTTAGGTGAAAACGGATTGTGCCAGCTTTGCAGGGATTATAAAGAGTTCATTTCTAAGGGAGAAGAAGCATTACGGAAAGAAATAGAACCCTATTTGGATCGAAATGCAGAATTTAATTGCATTGTTCCGGTTAGCGGGGGAAGGGACAGCGCATACGCATTATATTATGCCAAGGAAATATTGGGGTTAAGCCCTTTAGCCGTTCATAACGATAATGATTTTGAGACAGCAGTTGCAACCAGGAATCTGGAGGTCATGACAAAGCGTTTGAATGTCCTTTTGATCCGCATAAGCTCAAAATCTCATATCTCAAAAAAAATCGTGGCAGAGAAATTCAAAATGAACGCACCGTTCGGCCCCGGGCTTATCGTGGCTCAGACATGCGAGGCATGCAAATATGGTTTTGAATCAGGGTCTTATAATACAGCAAGAAAGAAAGGCATTAAATTGATCATATGGGGCGATTCTAAGGATGAGTCAACAGAGCCTTATCATAAGCTTGTAGCGCACAGAACGCCCACAAAATTCCAAAGGCTTTTCTCCTGCGGCGCGTTAAGCATGTTTAGGTACAAGTATTATTTTAATAAGATGAAAAAAGAATATGGCTCTGATTCTTCACAAGGTTTAAAGGATATACATTTTTATGATTATATCAGATGGGATCGGAAAAATATAGTTGATACAATAAAGGATAAGTTGGGATGGGAGGCGCCAGCAGATTCTCCTACTACATGGAGGGTTGATTGCAGTTTGATCCCAATGGTTAATTATTTAACTGAAAAAGCCTACGGAGTAAGCAAGATCGAAATAGGATTCAGCAATATGGTCCGCAGCGGCAAAATGGATCGCGATGAAGCTTTAAAACAAGCAGAACAAATAAAAGAAAATACCGATTTGGATAAACTAAAAATATTTCTAAAGGAAATAGGTATTTCAAAATCAGTTATTAATAGAGTGAAATAAGATGAATAATAATCTTAAGGGTTTTTTGTTAGAGATAATTCCTAAAAAGTTGTTAATTAATTTAAAGAAAATTCACTATTTTTTATCTTTAAAACATTTTGATCAAAAGAATGAACCCGATTTCAAAGTTTTAAAGTCCATTATTAAAGAGGGTGATAAAGTTATTGATATAGGATCCAATATAGGAGCTTATACAAAATTTTTATCTGGATTGGTTTCAGAAAATGGGCTGGTCTTAAGCATAGAACCAATTCCGGAGACATTTGAAATATTGAAATCCTGCGTTAAACGACTAAAACTCAATAATGTTCAACTATTAAATTATGCAATTTCTTCAAATGGCGGCAAATCTAGAATGCAAGTCCCAAAGTACGATTTTGGTGGGTATAACTTTTATCAAGCGAGGTTAATCAATAACGATAATTTAGAGGATTCATTTAACTATTTTACTGTTACAATGAAAACACTCGATAGTCTTATTTCATATGTCGACACGAAGTTTTCTTTTATAAAGTGTGATGTTGAGGGTCATGAATTGTCAGTTATTAAAGGGTCGCAAAATATTATTTCAAAGTTTAAGCCAATATGGTTAATCGAAGTTACTTCTGATCCTGATGAAAGTGATTCACCTGCATCAGAGTTATTTCATATTATGCTTAGACATGGCTATGTTGTATATTGGTTTGATGGTGAGAAGTTACGACAGCGTCAAAAAGGAGATAGATCAACGAACTACTTTTTTATAACTCCAATCCAAATGGAACGGTTTTCTTGAGATTTTTTTAAGCCGTTTCTTAACTTTCAATATTTCAGTTAGTTAAGGGTTAAAATTATGAATATACACAAAGAAGCTGCAATGGGAATTAAGTGGCAATTCTGCGCAAGTTTAATAGAAAAAGTTATATCTTTTTTAACAACTATTATTTTAGCGCGTATTTTAGGGCCATCGAATTATGGGCTTTTCGCATTGGGACTTTTAATTGTAAACTTTTTCGGGATTTTTAAAAGCTTGGGTATTGAATCGGCTTTAATTCAGCGAAAGCACAACCTTGATAAAGCTCTTAATACCGCATTTTGTATTATTCCAATTTTTAGTCTAATTCTTTATTTGCTTTTAAATTTTACTGCACCAATTATTGCGAAATTTTTGAATAATTCTGATTTGGTTCAAGTAATTAGGATGTTGGGAATTATCTTTATTTTTTGGTCACTATCAAGAGTTCCTTTAACAATTCTAGAGAAAGATATGCATTTCGCAAAAATTTCTTTTATAGAAGTCATTGGTGCTTTAGTTTTTTCAATTTTAGCTGTAATTCTTGCAATCTCCGGCTTTGGGGTATGGAGTTTAGTATATGGGTTGATCGCAAAAACGGTAATATCCACAATTTTTGTTTGGATATTCGCAAAATGGAAACCCAGGTTTATTTTTGATATAAAAATAGCATTAGAATTATTTAATTTCAGTAAATTCGTTTTTTTAGGATACTTTTTCTGGGCTCTAAAAGCAAATTTGGATAACTTCCTTGTAGGTAAAATACTTGGAGTAGAAATGCTTGGTCTGTACGCCGTCGCCTTCGGGATCGCTAATGTCGTCATAGATTATTTCGCAGGTAAAGTTTTTAGGGTGATTTATCCCGCGTATTCGAAACTACAAGGAAACCTCGAAGAATTAAAGACTACTTTTTTGAAAGTACTCAAGCTTGCAGCACTTTTTGCATTACCTTTCGCTTTTGGAGTTTATGCGTTGGGATATGAATTTTTGAATTTCGCCTATGGCGAAAAATGGTTAGGTGCTTTAAGAATCCTCAAAATTTTAACATTGGGAGGTGTTTTTACGACTTTGTCTACTACTGCAGAACCGATTTTTTTAGCTTTGGGAAAAACTAAGATAACATTTTTTGTAGCCAGCTTTCAAGTTGCTGCATTTTTTATTTTCATTAAACCCTTTGCTAGTAAATTTGGTCTTGATGGAGTGGGATACGTGGTAACAAGTGCTGCTTTTGTGGCAATGGTATTTAATTTTTATTTAGCCAGAAAATTACTATCTTTAAATATTAAGGAAATATATTTTAGTTTAAAATCATCAATCTTGTGTTCTCTGCTAATGATGCTATGTATAATATGTTTCAAAAGTTTTATCCCAATTTTTATTAGAGATTTCAGCATTAAATTTTTATTTGTTTTGTCATTTTTTATAGGATTGATTGTATATTTATATTCCATAAAAAAAGAAGAAAAGTCTTTTCTCAAAGAAATTAAAAGTTTAGTTTTTTAAATTCTTTATGCGCGAATGCTTGCTACTAGAAAGAATGACTTTTTGCATTGCTAAAAACAAAATAAACAATTATGAGAATTTGTTACTTGAGTAAAACTTTTTTTCAAATGAGGGGTGGGATAGAATCGTATACTTACAATATGGCGCGTTTTTTGCATAAGTTGGGCAATGAAATATACATTATTACATCTGCAAATAATAAAAAGTCTCACTTGGAAGATAACTGCAATTCTTTTCATGTCATTGAGATCAAAGGAGGAGATGATTTGTTCCCTGGGTCTTGGAGATTGAATACAAAAATTCCTTTTATAAATATTTATTACAGCTTTAAAGTTGCTCGAATTATAAACAAGTTATGCAAAAAAAATAAAATTGATATTATTGAATCTCCGAATTGGCTATATGAGGGGATTTGCTCTTCATTTAACATAAGGATTCCGCTAGTTGTTAGGCTGCATGGCCATAAGAATATAGCTGAACATTATATTTTTAAGACATTGCCGATGAGTTTTCGATTAAAAGCGATATTCGCTCAGGAACGAATATTATTACGTAATGCTAGTTTTATAACTTCAGTTTCTAGTAACTATGCAGATTTAATAGCGAAGTGTTTGAAAATTGAGCGTAGTAAGATAACTACTATCCCTACAGGAGTGGATACTGATTTTTTTAAACCGAATGGAGAAAACGTCCCTAAAAAAAATTATATTCTTTATGTTGGAAGAATCGAAGAAGGAAAAGGTGTTGATGTCTTATGTAGAAGCATTCCTTTTGTCTTAAATGAATTTCCGGAGATGGAATTTATTTTCATAGGTGCGGATACAAGTGATTATAAACAGGGTAATTCTTATAAAGACTATCTTTTAAGGTCAATACTACAAAAATTTGGAAAAAACGCAAAATTTTTAGGTCCCATGACTCACGAGCAGTTGGTTGATTATTATCAAAATGCCATTATTTGTGTATTCCCTTCATTATATGAACCATTGGCTACAACTGCTTTGGAAGCGATGGCTTGCGGATCACCGGTTATTGCAACTAAGACTGGTGGATTTCCTGAGATCATCAATAGTAATGAAAATGGGTTATTAATAGAGCCGCAAAATCACTTAGATTTAGCTAAAGCTATATTACATTTATTGAAAGATAGCCAATTTAGGCTTGAGATAGGTCGAGCTGCTGTAAATACAGTTAAAGATAAATTCAGCCTAGAAAGAATGGCTAATTTAACCTTAGAAACATATAAGAATGTGGTTAAAATAAAAAATAGAAATTAGAAAATAGATTATGACAATGGTCAGCGTAATTATTCCATCCTATAATTGTGGTCCATATGTTACTAGAGCAATCGAATCTGTTTTAGGGCAAACATATAAAGAATACGAAATTATTATAGTTGATGATGGTTCTACGGATAATACAAAAAAAATAGTTGAGAAATATTTAAATTTTAAAAATATTAACTATATTTATCAAAAAAATAAAGGTGTAGCAGTTGCTAGAAATACAGGAATTATTAATGCAAAAGGAAATTACATTGCCTTTTTAGATGCTGATGACTATTGGGTTCAAGAAAAACTAGCTGTTCAAATTAAAGTTTTTGAAAAAAAACCTGATTTAGAATTAATTCATAGTAATGTATATGTGGCATATGAAAATAGTACTAAAATTGACAAATACTGTATGAATATAAATTATAACAAATTATCGCAGAAGAAATTAGTTGAAAAAATTCTTTTTTGGGAGGCCGACATATCCATGCCATCAGTTATTATAAAAAGGATAGTTTTTGATAGAGTCGGATATTTTGACGAAAAACTTACATATCTGGGGTGCGAGGACAGGGAATTTTTTCTTAGAGCATTTCCAAAAATCAAAACATTTTTTTTAAATGATTATTTAGCTTATTATTTTCAAAGAAAAAACAGTTTGACAAAAAAATTTGATAAAATGCAAGAAGGAAGAGAATATTTAATTGAAAAGATAATAATGGGAACGGATTATTTTAAGAACAAGAATAAGATAAGAAGAATATGCTATAGTAAGCTTTATTTTAGAATGGGAACTAACTTTTTTAGGAGTGAGAATAAAAAGGATGCAATAAAAAGATTTATCGAATCAATAAAATACTATTTCAATCTAATGTCTATTTTTTACATTTCAATTTGTTTTTTGCCTAACAAACTCATTGATTTTATAAAAAACTGCAAGAATTTTCTTTCCACATTATTAGCGGGAAGAATCTATTTAAATGACAGGTAGTCTCATTATTAATGAATAGTTTAGTAAGCTGAAGCTATTTTTAAAGACAAAAATGGAAAAAAAAGGAAAAATTACTCAAATTGTTTTTCAGGCAATTGATGATGTAAATCAGCTATTAATTGATAAGAAAATTGAAAAATCGATTGATACGGATTTGATTGGAGAATCATCAAAATTGGATTCACTAGGACTTCTTAATTTAATTGTAGCCGTTGAAGATAGAATAAATGATAATTTTGGTTCTGCTATAATTTTGACTAACGAAAATAGCATATCGGATAATAATCCTTTTAAAAACATACAAGCTCTTGTGGATTACATTGAAACTCTTTTAAAATAAAAATTTACTTAAGGAAATTATGAATGAGTATCATGGTATAACTATCTCGAGTTTTAATATAGCTAATTTTGTAGGCTATTTAAATAACTTTGTAGGCAATATAAAAATAGATGCTTCCATGACTCAATATGGTCAAGTTGAGTCTGTTTTGATGGATGATGAAATTTGGAAAAATAACCCGGATTTTGTTATAATTTGGACTTTGCCTGAGATGGTATCTTCAACATTTAGCAAATTAATGGATTATGAAATTGTAGATAAAGAGCAAATTTTTAGAGAAATCGATTTATATTGTCAACTAATCAGTAAAATCATTAAATTCGTTAAAAAGGCTATTTTTATCCCATCCTGGGTAGTTCCTTCTTCATATCAGTGGTTAGGAATGCTTGATATGAAAGATAAGATTGGGATTTCCAATATGTTAATGCAAATGAATTTAAGGCTTTCAAAAAATCTTGAAAACGAATCCAATGTTTACATACTAAATACTCAAAAGTGGATTGAAATTGTTGGTAGTAATAAAGCATTTAACCACAAAATGTGGTATTTAGGGAAAATCCCTTTTGGCAACGAAGTTTTTAAGGAAGCTGCTAAAGATATTGTTTCGGATTTAAATGGAATTGAAGGAAAGGCAAAAAAGCTTTTGATTGTTGATTTAGATGAAACTCTTTGGGGAGGAGTTATTGGGGATATTGGCATGAATAATCTTATTCTGGGAGGACACGATCCAATAGGTG
>Ga0315273_10004200_pt1 | contig 17569 bp, 41 predicted proteins | sample YL17G02_0_MG_FD_205753 | JGI IMG/M metagenome (GOLD analysis project Ga0315273, IMG submission 205753) | Sediment microbial communities from Yellowstone Lake, YNP, Wyoming, USA - YL17G02_0 | ecosystem: Environmental > Aquatic > Freshwater > Lake > Sediment | place: USA: Wyoming | collected...
GGGAAGAACCCAATAGAGTAAACCGATCCGATCCGATCCAATATCCAATATCCAAAGCCTACTCCCATTCCCTAATCTATCCCTATACTGATTCAACTATCCCTATTCCCATTCTCTACTCCAAGCCCTATACTCAATGCTCATTCCCTATATTCTTCTCAAAGCAATAATTGAGAATACAAGAATAGACATAATGTATAAAACCCTTCCCGCCCGACCCGTCTACAATTTCAGAGAGACAAACCGCGATTCTGTTCTCACTGTAGAATAAGAGATTCTGAATTCTACACTGTAAATTCAGCCAGCATAGAGTAGGGTACAGTGTAGCGTACAATCATCGCCCGACGATTGTACAAATTTTCCCCAGAGAAGACAGCGAGTCTTGTATAGGGATAGACCGGCTCCATTGCTTCTCTCGAGTCTTGTATAGAGCTCGACCGACTCTATTGGATACTACCCCACCCCGTACTACCATTTGTTCCGATCCCTCTCTTCTCTTCGCTACACAGTGCCTCGGGCATTGGTGGCGCAGAATTTTGTATCTTAAATTTTTAGAAAATTTTTTTGGACTGGTATAGGGGTAGATCGTATTGAATCGATAGGGGCAGTTGCGGTGCAAACCTATCTTAGCTTTAGAACTTTTTTTTCATAGTATGGGAATAGATTTGGGATCTCTTTTCAGTTTCCAAGCATTGTCATCCCAGGGGCATTCTCCCCTTTGAATCTTGTCCCATTCCTCAACTGTTGGTTTGCGGTAGGTTCCCTCCAGTACGGTTTCGCCTTCTGTTGGATCATATGTTCCGGGATGCCAAGTTCCGATTCCTTCCCAGATCCAGATTCCGCTTTTCTCCGGTTCGGTTAGAAAATCTTCAACCCCCAATCCATATTCATCCAATTCCATATTGACGTGGGCTCCAACACTTGAGATCACACAGATATCTCTACGGATCCCGTAGGCTACAACGGCAAGGCTGGGCTTAGCGAAGTCGTAATTGTTCCAAGTCTGAGTCTCGGCTTCACCAAGCGCATGATCGAATCGGATCGGTCTGAGAGCTGGTCCAAAATTAGCATCGGGATGATCGGTCATGGCATCTCCATTTTTAGAAAGGGGCAGTCGAGTTGTTTCTCCGATCCGGTGCATCGACCCTTTGTCAGATACTCACAGTTGCGGTTACTATGCGAAGGCAGATCGCAGAATCCTCCGATCAGATAGGGTCCGACCGGCTCGAGCAGTAGAGTCTTTTCACCAACGTATAGAACTTTGAAGCTGTAGTTCTTGACGCTTACGATTTCGTCTGCTTTGAAAATGGACCAATGGGAGGGAACCGGAGTTCCATCTGGTCTGAACAACTTGCTGTCCGTTTCGGTCAATGGTTCGAATCGGTTCGTGTCCGGATTCGTGGCTTGGCCTCGCATCTACACTCAGAGGTGAATTCGTGAAACTCTCTACGCAGCTCGAGCAGTGCAAGGCTGTACGTGATGGCCCAAGCCGCGAGAGCTACGGCAAGCAAGATGTTTAGGATTTTTCTGAATCGGTTCACTTCATTCTCCTATGCTTGAATGAGATAAAATGGGTCTTTCCATTTTTTTCATATTCGAAAAAATAGGACTTGGTAGTATCGCTTTGCCTCTGAGTCATCAAGACGGATTTGCCGCGGAGACAGTAGAGGATGAACTCGAGCCTCTTCATCGCGATCCATTCGGTAATCTTTGCGAATAGTACCATTCAAAGCCTCGGCTCGTATCCGTTGCATCTCAGTAGCCAGGTCGGATCGAAATCGTAGGGCCAGAGAAACCAACCCTGCTGGATTCCGTGGGGATGCCCCTTTATATCGAGAGCGACACTCCTCATCGCGCAAATATACAGTGTAGAATTCGGCGTGTCAACACTTCTGGACAGAGTAGAAAACATAGGATAGGATCGATGGTTAGGGAGGAGGCATGAAAAGAATTGGATCGAAAGACGTATTTGAAGCATTCGTTTCGGTAGGCTTAGAGCCTAGATTTGTTGACGAAAAGATGAGGGCGAGGACGTTTCCAGAGCTCTTGGCTAATTTTGAAACAATGAAGGAACTGGCTAAAAAATCGTATAAGAGACTCGCGTTGCAACTCCATCCGGATCGTAATGGGGAAAGCGATGAAGCGATGAAAAAGCTGAATGCGGCTTGGGATTTCATCAATAAAATCAAACTAGAACAATCTCCACCTGTGGTTTTCTGCTCACCTTATATTACGATTCACTACAGTTCGGGATGGGGCACGGCCACAAGCTCGACGACGACCACTGGATTCTGGTAAACTATACCAGGAGGTGGGTCATGGCGGATTGTGAGGGCTGCCCGGGTAAGAAAGGGAATCGTTGCGAAATATTCGATTTCGAAAATGCGGTGGTCGCCTGCACCGATTTTACCCTGCTTTACTACGTGGACGAGTACCGGGACGAACGCTTGAAACTGTTGATGAAAGTTTTAGAGTATAGAGGCTTGACAGACAAAAATGGATCGGTAAAATGGTGAAGGCACTATGGTTTGCGGTTTCAAAAGGCTCCGAAATGGTTCGGAGCCTTCTTGCATTTCTGGAATTGGTGAGTATACTGCTGTCATGCTCTGGACCCTGATCATCAGGCTGCTCGCATGGTGGATCGTAAAGATCAGGGTAGTTCTAATGATCGGGATCCAAGAAGTAAAAGATTTGGGATCTTTGAAAACATGCCCACGATTGAAACGGATATCGGGCGCAGGCGGTTGGAGCCTGGCCATGCCGATGTTTAACTAGTGAATAGTGGGCAGACATCATTGAAGCAAATAGCCGGGGCTCTCCCGGCTATTTTTGTGTTTCAGAAATCGAGAATTGCGGCATCGCAAATTTGTCTCGCTCGTCTTGCCACGTCTTGACTTCCCGGATCCTTGTGTCGAGCTCGTTCACCTTTCGGATCAGAGCTTCGATGTGGGCCTTGAAGTGATTGAGTCCCTGTGCATGATTTTGCAGAATGGATTCGATGCTGATCTGTGTGGGAACCAATGGAATGTTGGGATCGATGATCATGTTCACTTCTCCTCCAAAACGTATAACGTGAACAATACTTGAACTGCAAACAGGAAGGTCATGACTCCTCCCATAGGTCCGCCACCGCCGCGGCTTCTTCGGCAAAGCGGGCCATGGTTTCTTTGTCGGGTGCGCCCCTGCCCCAGTTTATGTAGTTGAAGACCTGATTGGCGATCATGGTGCCGATGATCGAAGTTCGAATTGCAAATACCCAATCGTCAACGTCTCTGGTCAAACGCGGTCTGTATCCATGTTCTATGGCTTTCACGATTTCTCCTCCAAAACGTAAGTGATCTTGGCCTTGGCCCCCTTGCGGATCATGGTGTGAAACACATAGCCCTCCGGTGGATCCAGCGATGCAGCCATCGCCGCGAATCCCTGGTTTGGGGAAATGGTGAAATCAAGAACTACTCTTTTAGGGGGCTTCTCTTTCTTGGTCATGACTTCTCCTTGCACTTTGGAACCGGTTCTTGCGACTTCACCCAGGTCCAGCCCTCCCCTCTAATCCAGTATTCGGTGATTCGCTTGCCGAAGCCAGCGGAGCGTTGCCTACGACGAAGGCCACAGCGTTCGCATTCTTCGAATTGTTCTCTGCCGTATTTGATCCAGCGGTGTTTCATGGCCTCTGCCCCTGTTCGGCAGGGCACTTGCAACAAGGGACCTTGGGTTCGATGGTCCACCAGGTGATTCCCAGAGCGAAGAAGCCGATTGCCCCTGCGACAAGTGCAATAGTCCAACGGTCAGATGGCCGACCGGTAATCATGATCCCAGCAATCCCAACGAGTAGGAGGATGACTGAGAGTGCGAAAAGAACCTGGACTGCGAGTAGAAAGGTCATGGCTTCTCCTTTTCGGTAAAGCAACGCTTGGGCTTTCCATCTTGATCCCACAGAGGCGCTAGGGCCATGATTGCAAACCCATCAGAGACAAAGGCCTTGGAGGTGTAGGCAAACCCCTCGATACATTCGACCTTGGGCTCACGGCTCAGACACATCCGGTTGGCTCGATCATTCAGGTAATCAACGAGGGGAACAACAATAGCGATTGCGACACTGGCTAAAACGAACACACCGAGTAAATAGAACAGAACATTCTTCATTTGGATTCTCCTGAGTTGTTGAATTCAACAGTGCCGCGCCTCAACTTCCCATCTTTGTCCCACTTTCCTATAAGGTAAGAGTTCCATTAATGGGTCTTCGAAAATCGGGAAGCTGGAGTTGACCATCTAGAGCAGACCAGAGATGGATACAATATGGATGATGATTTATATGTTCGGAAAGTTTTGGAAAGATGTGAATAGCTGAAACGTGAGGACCCATGAAGAGAAGTTTGACCTCAGACATGTCGGAAAAGGATGGTAAATGATCTGAAAACGAAGCCGAGACGTGAAGCCATCTACCCGTTTCGTTTCTATCCACTGTGGAGATGACTCCGAGACGATCCAATCTTTGAAACATTCCTTTCCGATCCGATACTTCTGCCCAATCTGGCATTAATATTTTTGGCAAATAGAGCTCGCTGCTTAACTCGTCATTTGTCCAAGTCATTTCTTTACTTTCTGATTTTCGAAATAGGGTTTGGCCGGTTTGGTTCCACCCGGAACCGGAACCTGTTGGACCCGATTGGTCGGCGGAATCTGAACCTTGATATTCCGATTCTCATCAGGAGAGATCGGATAGACTTCGGATCTGAGGTTTCGCAACTCGAGTTTTTTGTTTTCGGTCTCGATCCTGTCGATCTCTTTCTGCACATACCAGATAGCTTTTCGGAGATCCTCGATGGGATCCGGAGTTTTGATTCCGGCTCTCCAAAGATGCTTCGTCGCGGCTCCAATGTTGAAATTGAAGTGTTCGATGATCTCGATACATTCGATTCCGGATGGGTGTTTGTTGTAGTGTTCGGGATGGTTTACGGTTTCAGTCATTTTTTTTCTCCGTGGCTTCTTTGCATTGATCACACCGTTTTCTATTTTCCAAATTTAGATAATAGAGTGTGCAGTGTTCCGGTACGATGTTGAAGTAACGACAATATGGATCGCACAAAGATTGATCCAAATCGTCTACCCTGATTTCTCTACGAACATTGATTAAAACTTTCATGGTTGAATCGTTTCTTCTAGTTTTTCACATCGCGGAGTCGGCATTCGCTTCGCGACCCATCTCCAAGTCTTCCCATCATCGCTGCTGTACTCGGTCGCCGCAGAACTCTTTCTCTTATTTGGCTCGTTGCGTACACAGCGTCTTCGCATCATCTTGCATCTCGAGCAAATCTCATAGTTTTCCTCATGTGGTTTCCGCCACGCATGTTGCATCACTTCCTCCTGATTTGTTCCAGAATACTTCTGGATATCACATTGAGATCCTCGGTATCGGGCAAATCATATGTCACGCCCTCATATATAATGAAAGGGGGGCGGTAGGGAAGACTTTTAATGAGGGCGCGGATCTCATTTTTGAGTTGCTTCTGCTCTCTTGTCCGTTTCGAAGGCATCAGTATCCGTGCCCATTCCTACAAGTCGTTCCGGATCGAGTTTTGAATTGGATCTCGTTGCAACTAGGACATTTCGTTTCGAGTCTTTGTACATTTGGATCCGATAGGGATCCGACCCGGATCGGGTCGGGATCGCAGTAGGTCTCGACTTCTTTAGACAGCTTTCCCATCAACCGATTATAATTTTGTCGAACCAAAGGCTCCTTGAAAATGATGGTAAGTTGCTCGAGGTAGATCTGACAAGTCGCAATTAGCTTTGGGATCTGTTCATCGTTCTTTCTCTCGGCCAAAAAGTTGGAGGCTTCGGCGATGAGCTTGGCGAAGTCTCGTATTGCCGAATTCATGACTCGAGGAATACCTTTGCTTTCAATGATCCGGATCAGAATTGGTTCGTGGATATCGCTCATAGATCGATCCATTCCTTGATTCGTTCAAGCGTGTAGAATACCGGAATTCCATTCGTGACAGCAAGGGTGTGTTCCTCTTTAGAACCTGGAGAATTTACCCAATTATCTAGACAGAAAGCGGCGTCGGCCCTCAACAGAATGGTCTGAAGCCCTTCGATCCAAAACGATTCCGAAAGCGATCCAAAGAAAAACCGTGTCATCGAGTGCGGAATAATGGGCATTGCTCCCATTCTGGCAATCATGAGACCAACGGATTCGGCCAATCTGATATTTTGTTCACGTTCCCAAACAGTTGGTGCGTTATACTTCCCGATCACAAATACAAGTTTCATGTCTGATTTCCTCTCTGTGATTTTGGATATCCTGCGATAAGATTTTTGAGTTTTGAAAGTTTCTTGTTATACATGTTTCGATAGATTTCTTGCTGAATCGTGAGCTTGATCTGGTCGAGTACAATTTGAGTATCCACGATTTCTTCGACAAGATTGGTGAAATATGTTTCTTGGCAAAACCGTAAGTGGCGATTTGTCGCCGCAATCAGCTCGGCGCATTCCTCTTGTAATTGTCGAAGTTGCGCTTCGGTTCCAAAGCATTGAAGCGCGGATTCGAACAAGTTGAGATCTTTCTGTCTATCCAAAACGATGATTTTCAAAACTTCGAGGAGTCCTGGTTTTTGTAAATCTTCGATCCGATTTATTTGATTTGTAGTCAAAAATTCTTCAAGAGTCATGCCTTCTCCTATTTCCAAAAAATTCTTAGGATCGTTATACCTAAAGAGATAAATGAGATCCAGAATGCTGTCTTTGCCGTACTGTATATTTTTGAAATCGTGACATCTTCGCCGCCGATTCGAAACGAAAAATCTCCTCTAGCCTTGCTTTGACTATAAGATGGGATCTTTGAATTTTTTGGCCAACGAGTTCCCATCAGATTTCCATCCCTGGCTTTGGCGGAATCGTCATCACGTCTTGTTCGGCAAGCAACGTTTCCAAGATTCCTTTCACGGTACAAAGTTCGAAATTGTCGCTTTTCCTATAGAACTTGTACCCGGTTCGAAGCGAACGAGCCAGATAGTTGATGAGTAGTTTAGCCAGAGAAATTTGACTATTCATGGTGTTATTATTCATCGATAGCCTCGAAGCCGTCACAGGCTTTGAGCCAACGCGGATCAAAATTGAATGGCCAGGCAAACCAACCATTTCTGACACCGTGAGGATTTGCCTCAATGTTGAGAATAGAGGCGAAATCGGGAACCAATTCTCCGATTTGCAACATGGACAAGAGTTGAATGAGTGGTGTTTTCAGATCGCTCTTTGTCCTAATGTCCACTTTTGGATGGTGACAAGACGAATGTGTAGATCCCGAAATATTGGATCTGTGTTTGCATTTGTAACAATCCGGCATGACTACTCCTTGAAAAGCGGAAGTTGTTTTTCCTTCTTTCTACTCTTCAGATCAGGAAGATCTGGTTCGGTTGGAACCTCTTCAAAACTGGTAATTCCATTTTTCATTTTTCTAATCTCGCATCCACCAGTATTTTTTGTGCCCTTCGTGAAAATGCTGAACCCATCTTTCGAGCACGTCGGGTCCATCACAAGACGTACAGATAAAAGGATTAGGAACACTACAAGAACTACCAAAAACAAAACGAAAAATATCTCCCAATTTGAAGTGTTCTCCACAGAGGTAGCAGCGAAAATGGGATCCATCTGTAAAGCCTCCCCATGGTAATTTGAGATGTTTTTCGGTTACAACTGTTGGTTTTTCGTCCGTGAATGGCATCGAAAGCCTACAATCTGAATGGTTCGTAACTCGTCCCTTCGGGACAAAGCCATTTCGAATTTTTGTTCATGAGGTTTCTCAGCATGAATGCGGAGTGTGGCTCGAGTATGATTTTCGTCGCTGATTGGAGATACCAAGCAATGATGTCTGGTTTGTGCTGGGCCTTTCCGGCCCCGTACCAGTCGGCCAGCATCTCTTTGACGAGGTGGAGCGGCATCGTCATGGGTTCCATGGTGGGATGCTTGAGCCAAAATTGCCAGTGGTGTGGGTTCGCGTGGAGATGGTAGAGCCAGGCGAGCTCGAAGGCGAGATTCCCGGTGTCCGCTGGCTTGAAGTATCCCTGCTGCCCCGTCTCTCGATTCGCCACATTCTGGGGCGCGAAGAAGTGGTGGGTGTAGGGGATGAATTCGCGGGGTCTGAACTTCGAGAGATCGTGGGCGATCCCGCGCAGCGGGATACCTAAGCGGCAACAGGCTACAAACACATACCACTTATGTCTGACTACATAGGATAAGTATCTGAAATATTTCATCTTTTTGCCTTCATTGCTATTTTCCTTTCCAGCTTCTTTGCCTGGATTGTCAGTTTTTCCGCAATGATTTCATTACGATGCGCCTTGTCGTCGTAAAAAACAGCAAACATCTGCATGATTTCCAATCTATGATCGTAGAGATATCGGAAATCGTAGAGGCTGGCCTTCTTTGCCGGGAGCAGTTTGGGTCCGCTGATTGAAGGAACTTCGACATATTTGATCAGGGTGGAGAAGCAAGTCATGGGTTCCTGGTAAGGAATCCAGGCCATGGCTTTCACACATTTCCCATCGTGCAGATACGACTTGACGATCTCGAGTTTGCTACCTTGGACCAGAACGTGATCGCCAACTTCTCCCAATTTAAGAATTTGATGGAAAATAAAGCGAAGACCGATTCGACACGTCTTGATTCGCAACACTTTGGTTTTCATAGAGTCGTCCTCGAATTTACGCTGTAGAATTAGGCATCCCAATGTTTGGGGAGCTCGGGAGCCTTTCGGATCATTTCTGAAAATTTTCGAAGCGACCCCGCGATATTTTCTGCAATCTCGGGAGGGAAAGCGACCCAGCGAACCATGGTTCCGAATTCGATATAGACGTTGTTTCCCGATCGTCCGATTCCCACATTGAGTTCTCCATCATCACTGTTCAGTTTTCCATCCGGAAATTCTCCCATGGGTCCAATGAAGATCATGGATTTTCCTTATCTGCAATTTCGATCTGAATCGGGATCACAGAAATTCTTTCATTTGCCGAAATCTTATATGTCACATTTTGAAGAAACGAAAAGGCGGATCGCGCGGTAACCTTCAAGAACTTGCCCTGAAAGGATTTGCACACAAAATATTTCCCGACCCGGATGTCGGTAAAGATCAAGTGTTCTGGCATTTCTCGAAGACCCAGCCCTTTCCGTTGCAACTCGAGCACTTCACCGGATTCAATCTTTTTGCTCGCAGCACAACTTTTTCAAAATTCTTCACACCCCATCCTTTTCCACAACTATAGCAATTTATATCGGTGTCTTCCATGACCAAACCTTGTTGTAGTTTTTTGTCTGTGTCTTTATAATCGACTCCGACTCCGCAATGTGGGCACTTCCAGCACTTTTCACAGATCCGCGGATCTCCGGTTTCATATTCATTTTTCGGAATTTCGACACCACAGACTACACAGAAGATTTGGATGGCTTGCATGAGATTTTCTCCCCGATAGGAATGATGCGAACAAAGTGAGTTTTGCAATTGGGACATTTCGGTTTTTGGCAGACCTCACAGGAGAGCAAGGCGTCTTTCCAGCGATCGAGTTCGACCCGGTAATGACAGGTCATACAGTAATATGCCTGGCGAGCCATTTAATGTTTTCCCTCTAGATATTTTTGGGAGGAAATCTGCTTTATAATCACCGACTTCCTCCCATTACCCGGCATGGTAGATGCAAACTTATCTCAGTATTTCGGTCTTGTCAACAAAACTTTTTTCGGATATAACCGATCCAGTGACAAGAAAAACGATTTTCACTTACTGGATGGATCACTAAAGTCTTTGAAAATCAATCAGTTATAAAGGAAAATTCCATGGCGATCCTGGAAGAGACTGATTGGACCGAGTTGATGCTACGTGTCACCACGGAAGAGGATCGGATTATCGTTCTGTTTTCGACTCCCATCACACATCTCAGCATGGGGGCAGAAGAGGCACGAGACTTTGCCGTAGCGATTTCCCACATTGCAGATATCCTGGAGAAAAGGCGTGAAGTCCATTAGGCAAAATTTATTTTTAGCCATAAAATATATAAATGGTTTTTTCAAGATTGGAATTGCGAATCGGGACGGAGCAATTAATCTTGCCGACATCTTTGTTGGCGAAACGTCTCTTGCCGATATGCAAAAATTCTCATTGAAACTGAAGGAAGCATTTGATGTGCTAGGGATCGAAATGACCGTGAAGTTTATGGGAGCTCCGAATGAAATACCAACCGCTCACATTGGTTCGCCAAAAAAGAAGCAAAAACGACTTCCGAGTTCTACTCGAAAACAGCCCATCGTGTTACGTCCGGATCAGACAGAGTGAAAATAGAGAAGAAGTTGATTTTTTCATTTTTCTTCTCTCTACATTTTTCTGTAAAATTCGTGAGGAGACGACATGAGAGAAAAATTCCAGATCGAGATTTACGAAAAACCTAGTGGTTACGATATAAAACTAGTTTCTACCAAACTAATAAATGGGATCCAGATCCCAAACGGAACAATCGATATCGGAGAATTTGAAAAAGTTCAAAGAGACAAAATAGAAACATTTGTCTCCGTTCTCACCGCGGCATTCTGGCATCTCGGACTCGACTTGACAAACAACAACGAATTTTGAAAGATGGCACAAATGGTTCGTAAAATAAAAAACATCGAGCTTGTTATTCGAGAATTGGTTGACGATTCTTCATCCACGAATCAATATGTCCTAAGCATCGAACAAGGTAAAGAATCTATAGGGTGTATAGTGATTTGTTCGGGAGAAAAAGAAGATGTTTTCTCTTTTGCAGAGTCGGTACAAAACTCTTTTCGAGTTTTAGGATTTGGGGTCGAAAGAAAGGAAGAAAAGTCGTGAGTTCGTGCAAAGAAAACGAGTGTATCCATTGCGACACGAAGAAATTTCTTGTCGAACAATTCGAGAGAATGTTCCTGAAATTTTTGGAAGAAAAAGTAGATCTGGAGGTTCCCACCAATAATCTAAAAGACAGAATTTATATCATTTCAGATATAATCAGAGCCATTGTTAGTGCATCTTTTGTGATTGTCGAAAAATTCGAAAGCCACATGAAAGAAAAAGATAACGAATTCCCAAGAAACTTTTTTTTCGAAGTCTTCATTCAAATCTTGATGATTGAAATGGGAGAAAGAGGACTGGCCTACGGAATATCGGTTCCGAAAGAAGAGTTTGAAAAAAAGTTTCTGAAAAATATTTTTTCTGTTGATCCTACAAAACTCAACTAGTCACGTTCCGAACAAAGATCGCGTTGCAACAACTGATTCGATTCATTTTGAAAAGGGAACCGTCTGCAAAGATTCCGATCCAGATGAATTCGGGTTCTTTGAAATATGGAACAGAGGTCCAGAACCAAAGGTTGGACATTGATTTGAAACAGGGTAGGGGAGTTCCAGTTTTGTAGTCCCAAAGCGACATCAATTCGTGAACGGTGGGAAGCCTCCAACTCGTATGACCCAGATTCCTAGCTATCTTGTTTGCCGAGTCGAAGCTCACCGTCTTGACAATCTTGGACCACTCGAGTTCGAAGAATTCGTTTTGACTCCGAAGCAGAATCGATCGTTCTGACGTATCGGACATTGAATTCTCTCCCTTTGGGTTCGCGGCAGACCCAACCAAATTCCATAGATATCGCCCAAGCATCTGTTGGTTTTCCAATCTTGAAAAAGTCGGGTACGGATCTTGCCCAAAATATTTTTCCTTGCATCGACTTGTGCCGCTTCTGAACCTTTCCGGTTCGATAATCGAACAAGGCTACGAGCTCATTCACCGTTGGGAATCTCCAGTCGCAATCCTTGATTTGGTCGAGAAAGTCTTTTGCATCGTTCCAAGTGACCTTCTCGATGATTTGATACCATTCGAGTTCCATGTGCTTCTCCTATTGATTCTAACCTCTACAATGCAGAATATATCTTGACAAGTCAATTCGGATCGTGATTTTCTTTTCTTTCCAAATCGAAAGGAAAGGAAAGCAATGAAACCGGAACACGAATCGATAGGGAAGAAAATTCTCATTGGTGAATTCGAGAGGTTGGAGACGAAACAGTATACCGAAAACATCAGAGCCGTCGAGGAAGCGGGAGAAAAGAAGCGCAGGGAAATCACCCGGGTCGGAACAGATGCGGCGAAACAGCATGGTGAAATCTACGACATCGAATATATGAAGCTCCAGAACTGGAAAAAGAGATCGGAAAAGAAGCTCATGGATCTCTATAAGAAAAAGGAACTGGAGTACCGGAAGTTGAGGAAGGGACGATATGGTGAAATCGAATCCATGATGACGGACGGAATCATGGAGATCGATCGCCAAGTCGAAACTCAGACCAATGCTTTCGAAACTCTCTACAAGAAAAGATTGGAAATCATTGAGAGCGCCAAGGAAAGTCTTGCGAAAGGAGAGGATGTCAAGATCTTGAAAAATTCGGATGGAACAATTAGCCTCGAGGTTCCGCAGAAAGAGCAGACTTTTCCTTCATCTGAAGCGATTCCCTCTCCTGCATGAACCTTCGAAAAAACTGAACCGTCTCTCCAAAAACAACGTCTTTGAATCGATCGATCACCGAGAGCTCGTCATAGGGAAGAAGGCAGGGGTGTGTTTTCTTGTTCTTGTCTTCGCGCGTTCCATAGGTCCATCCCAGTTTCAGCTTCGCGTAGACCCAAGCATTGTGCTGTTCGATCGGATTCGGACCACCACAGCACGAAGAATAAAGCGCGTGTCGAACCGCGGCACGAACCCCTTGGTACTTTTCCGGATCCAACTTTTCGAGTTCGGTGAACGGCGGTCCCGCGTCTTGCCCATCCATCATCCGAACTGTCCGGTTGAGCTCGGTTGCATACCGGGCAACCATGGTGATGTAAGTTTCGTCCGGAACAACAACTTTGAATCCGAGACAGGGTGCATTGCTTTGTACAGCAAACTCGTCCATGCTCTTTCTCCTAGTTAGTTGTGTGTCACAGAGAAGCCCCAGAATCGATTCGAAGACCACCCCCTCATTCCCGCTAGGGTTGAATCATCCGAATCGATTCTAGGGCCATTGTTGCTCGTACTGTAGAGACGGCGGGGAGCCCGATGAGGGTATCGGGAATTTTGAAGTGCAGTTTCAAAACCGTTCCAGGACCCGTCGCGTTCTGGACCGACTCCCCGCCCAAAAAACGAGAGAGACAATTGTGAGTCAACCCTACCTTGGCATATCCCACGATCGTCTCTCCCTAATTTTTGGCCCAACCGAAATCGAGTGACTCTAGAGCGGTAAGAGTCGAAAACGCGCATTTTCTTTTCTCGGGATTCGGTCAAGCCAAAATTAAATTTCGAATTCTGCTTTGCAAACCAGACAGAGCTTTCGTATTTTCTGAAATTTGATAGACGATTTTCTCATGGTCAAGGATTCGATACGGAGGAGAATTGGGACCGAAGAGAATTTTCGTCAACAAAATAAAGAAATTGCGAGTCAGGACGTAGGGTGAATTTTCTTCTTTTGGTTCGTCGGAAGTCAATTCCAATCGCTGCGTAATCTCAGAAATTACAGCAGTTTCTCCCTCGTTTGCTTCGATCGGAATTCCGAATCGAAAAGCAAAAACTTCTTCGCGATCCAGCAGCTTGTGAATCCGATCTTCCAAGTTCTCAAAATTCTTTACGTTTTCCCAAATTTCCGTGAATGCGTTTTCCAGCTTTCCCTCGCACGGATATTTTTCGTGCATTTTCCGCATGATCGCAAAGATGCCTTGGCAGATAAAATATTGATTTTGCGGAATTTCTGAAGGATCTTTTTTCAGATCCAGTTCGGAAATCGCGTCGATCACGCATTGGGCCAGCGGATAGCTCACTCAGCTTTCCTCTTCGCATGAACTTCGAGTTGACCACTCAGCTTCGCCGCGACCAAATTTTCCGTGAGCTCGCGCAAGCCGTAAGGAAATCCAGCCGCTCCGATGTGCCCTCCGCCACCATGGGCTTTTGCAATTTCGCCTACGTTCACATCGCCTTTCGAAGCGTAAAGGGAAACCGTGTTGAAGCTCACATTTGGAACAACAACGTAATCGAATTCAGGATTCCGAAGAACTTCATGAGCAACGACTGGGCTACACGGCTCCAAAATGGCGAATGCTTTTTCACTTTTGTCCCTGTGAACCAAATATTTTTTGGCGGTTGCTTTGGCAATGTTGGATTTTTCTTTTTCGTCAAGGACTTCCAGGATGAGCTTTCCAGTTTCGGAAAGATCGAAAAACCCACAATCCTGAAAAACAGAAAATGTCTTTTCGATCCCAAAAAACTTTTGCAATTTCGAGATGTTTGATCCACGAGGATAGTTTGGCGATTTATCTTTCCAGGTGTCGTAGGCATCGACGGCACCAACCAGCGAAATAATTAGATCGCTGATTTTATCGTAACTGTCGGAAAGAAATGGAATTTTTTTCTCTCGAATCGCCTCGAGCAACAGCCACGAACCGGAGTCGGCTCCGTGAATAACCCAAGGAAATTTGGAAAGATGCGCGGATGTTCGGTGGTGATCAACTAGGGCTACCCGGTTGGACCCGTAGGCACGCAAAAACTCATCGATTTTTGCGATAATTGGGTCGGATGGGGCAATATCGCTGATCAAAATATTTACCGCGCTGTTTTCCTTTGCAACTTCCAGGGCTTGCATAACAACTTCGTCCACACTTTGATAATCGCAGAAGCGAATTGCTGCTGGACCGGCCAACAGAGCGCAACCTAAAGCGTCGGCATCGCAATGTGTTACGTGTTGCAGCATGGTTTTTTTGTTCGTTGGTTGTGAAGCAAGTTCCATGGTCGCAAAAAAACCACAAACCGGAACTCGTGTCAACAAAAATTTTGAAAGAATGTCGATTTTTTAGTTTCGATAACCAGGAAGAAAAATGGTTTATGTGATTTGTTGTAAGAAATTTGTTTACCAATTTACGATGTAGAATTCGAACCGGCGATTTGAGATTGGAAATTAAAAATTCAAAATTGGAAATTTTAATTTTTGGTTGGGTTGATCAATTTTGAGAAATTGGGAAATTGGAAATTTAATAAAAATTGGGAAATGGTATTAACTGTATCACGCACGCATGTATACGCGCATACACGCGGTATTTTAATTTTCTTAAGACTTAAAGCCTTTAAGACTTGTTTCTATTTGTATTTGTGGGAGATTGTTACTTTACAGTATTTCTTCAGAGATTAAGTTCCTCTCTCTGTAGTTTAGAGAGAGGAACAAAAGGATCTTCTCTCTGCAAAGCAGAGAGAAGATCCCAGACACAGATCAGATACAGACTGTATTCTCCTTCGTCGAATACAGTCTGTTCCAATTATATAAAACCAAGATCTAGGATCGGATCTCAGAGCAGATCGGAGAAACCTTACTTAACCGAGAGTCTTTAACGCGCGTACGCGCGTATGAGGCGGGGGACAGATGAGGCACATTACCAAGATCCGACACTCTGGACACTCCGGTCACTTTTCACAATTCGGAACTCTCCTGGCCATCCGGAAACTTTGATCCAGGCCGGATCTCTCCGGACAAGATCGAAACGTGATCCATGGCCGAAACGTGAGGAAGACCCCCCCCCTTTGTCCCCCCCCACGGGAAGTTCGGCGCTTTTTTCAGTATGTGTAAAATATATGGTCAATTGTTGTGCATTTTTAGAATTTTTTTCTTGCTTTTTGTAGAATTTTTGATATGAGTTTAGGGTCGATTGAAAATTTGGTGTATTTGTTTTTTGGGAAAACAAAAGGGTGAGATAAAAATATTGTTTATCACATTTCCATGTTTTTGAATCGCTCGATAAACGTGGAAATTTTTCATAAAAGGGATGTCGGAATGGGTAGCTTGATCACTTATAAAAATCGGAGCCGTCATGAACGAACCACTCAAGATGCAGTGTCCGCATTGCAGGTCGGATTTGGTAGTAACTGGTATGGCTTATTTAGAAACTTCGATAGAGCACGTCGAGTGCGTTTCGCCTTCGCTGAAAGAGAAATTCGAATGCTCCAATCAACTTTGTAAAACGCATCTTTGCGGAATTGTCTGGAATCGTCATGGCGAAAGATACTGTGGGCACACATTCAAAGAATTCATAGATGCAAATGATGGGCCATTTGGTTCGTGGGCCAGAAAGGCAAACGTCGAAATAAGCAAACACGATGAAGACTTTACGATAATTCGATTGGGCAAATTTCGCTTCGAGAAAGTTTTTCGCTACGAGTCGAACGAGAATGGTGACATTTTGAATCGGTGGAGCTCTGTTCGAATTTGGATCCGGAGGGGTCGTTACTCGGAGGAATTATACATGAGCGGAATGAGAATGTTTGTCCACTCGGTTCGGACCTTGGAAAATTTGAAAGATCAATTTTTGAGAATGCCGACTTCAATTTATAGAAAAAGAATTTTGGAGGACATGCTTTCCTATGATCGGAGGTGGTGGAGAAAGGCATCCAGAATTTATTTTTGTTTCGCGCATCCGATTTTTTATTGGAATTTGAAACGATGGACAGATAGAAAAAACCCGAAAGGAAACAGCTATGTCGGAGATCAATCGTCTAGCTAGGAAAGTGATCGACAACGGTGTGGACTACGTTTTGGTTTCTCCGGATGGTGTGACGCTTCCGTTTCGGCAAGCGTATCGGGAATTTCGAATCGTGCCAGATTTTGCGTTGATTCGGAAAGATGGGTGGTCTCTTGGAATTCCGACAGAGTTTTCAAACCTGGCGAGAAAACTTGCTGGAGAAAATTGGTTCGCGGTTTTGCTGCATGACGGAACCGTTTTGCCCTATCGAGTATGGACAGAAATCACAGAAAATAGGTCGGTGCAAACATGGAAGAGAAAAAGAGAAAATCAAAATGGGAAAAGAGCGTGAAATCGAGAAAAGAAAGGGGGATTGAAACGAAAATTGTTTCAGATCCTATGGTGACGTGTCCGTGTTGCCGCGGATTGGGCTATCTCGAAGAATCTGTGGCGAAGACCGTTTCTTCAATTCCGTGATTTGAATTCTACACTGTAAATTTGTAAACCTTCATCATACAAATAACTACATTGTACGCACATGTTTTCTTTTCTGGGTGCGGAAGATGAGCTATCATTTTTGGTGAGAGTGCTGAAAATTATATTGACTTGGGTGGGGACTGGAGGTTGGGAATGGTTTTGTTGTCCCACATTGAAAATATGTTTCCTTGCCGGGTCGGTGCCGGGAAGGAAGAACGGGTGCAGTGCGAGATGATTCGGAGAAGGTATATCGAGTTTGCTGCGTTTCTGGCAATGGAGATTCCTTTGGGAATGGAGTTGACTCTTGCATTTCAAAGATTGCAGGAGAGCTTCCAATGGTCTATATCTGGAGTCTCGGCCATTCGCCGGGATGACTAGGGAGGAGCTCGAGAATGTCGGAACTGTCTTATCATGTCAGAAAGATGCTTGCTTTATTGGAGTTGGGAAAAACATTCGAGGATTGCAGAAAGATTCTCAAGCTCAACCAAGACGAGTTCGCCGGGGTTCAGAAGGAGTGTTGCAAATTACAGGCCAAAAAATGGAAGGCGAAGTCAAAAGAGGAAATCTATTCTG
>Ga0315273_10004201_pt1 | contig 17568 bp, 32 predicted proteins | sample YL17G02_0_MG_FD_205753 | JGI IMG/M metagenome (GOLD analysis project Ga0315273, IMG submission 205753) | Sediment microbial communities from Yellowstone Lake, YNP, Wyoming, USA - YL17G02_0 | ecosystem: Environmental > Aquatic > Freshwater > Lake > Sediment | place: USA: Wyoming | collected...
TTAGAAAAGATAGAGTCTAACCATCCTGTCTTTTTTAGTTTCTCTTCTGTAAAATAATATTGACTAAAATTTCCCATAATCTTCCTTTAATAAAAATAAGAGTTATATCTATATATATTTATAGAAATAACAAAACAAAAAAAGGGAAGATTAACTTCCCTTATTTTTTAGCTAGTCGCTTTCCATTTCTACATTCCAATAAATCCATTGTCTCCAATATTTATTACTCATTGATTTAGTTGCATCTTTTATTCTATTAATCACTCCTGAACTATAATCATTGGCAATTTTTGGAGCATATGGTTTATTTATTAATGTCATATGAGCTTCTTTTGGTGTCTTGTTTGCTTTTTTAATATTACATTTTAAACAACTACATACAATGTTAGCCCATGAAGTTTGACCATTTTGACTACGAGGTAAAACATGATCGAATGTCATTTTGTTTAAAGATACATCATGTCCACAGTATTGACAACGGCCATTGTCTCTTTCATATACGTTTTTACGTGTAAACGGTTTGTAAAACTTTAAATCTTTATTAGGTTTTACAAAAAATAAAAGACGTATAACTGCTGGACATTGCATAGCTGATTTCCATGAATGAAGTTGTATATCTTCATAAGATTCTACAATTTCCGCTTGTTTTTTAAACCATAAAGTAATAGCGTCTTCCCAGCTAATTATATCAACTGGCAAATAACTCTTGTTTAAAACTAATACATGTGCTTTTACCATAACAATAACTCCTCTCTTTTATTTATTCATTTTCGATATTGACATTTTAATTTTAAACTATAAATACTTATAAGATTATGAAGGACAGCGTAGGCATACGTTTCTTTACCATACTAAAGATTACTTCAAAATCTTTTATCAATAACCAGTATGGAGGTATATCATGTCCAAAAGACTTACTACAGAAGAATTTATTCAAAAATCAAAACAAATTCATGGTGATAAGTATGATTATTCTAAAGTTGATTATATTAATGCTTATATAAAAGTAAATATAATTTGTAATATTCATGGAAAATTTATACAACGACCAAATGATCATTTAAATAATAAAAGTGGGTGTCCTTTATGTGCTATTAAATTTAAATCATCGTCAACAGATAAATTTATTAATAAATCGAAAAAAATACATAATAATAAATATGATTATTCCCAAACAAATTATATTAATTCATATACAAAAATTTGCATAATATGTCCAGAACATTATGAATTTTGGCAATCTCCACAGAGTCATTTATTAGGTAAAGGATGTTTACTGTGTTCTAATTTAACAATAAAAAAATTTATTCAACAATCTAAAATAATACATAATAACAAATACAATTATTCTAAAACTAAATTAAAAGATAGTAAATCTAAAGTATGTATAATTTGTTCGAAACATGGTGAATTTTATCAAACTGCACAATCTCATATGAATGGAACTGGATGTCCAAAATGTCAAAGAAGCAAAGGCGAAGAACAAATTGAATCTTGGTTAAAAGAAAATAATATTCAATATGAAACCCAAAAACGATTTAAAGATTGTAAAAATATACTTCCTTTACCGTTCGATTTTTATTTGATAGAACATAATATCTGTATTGAATATGATGGACATCAACATTATGAAAAAGTACCACATTGGGATAAAAATTGGAAATTTCAAAGAACTCAAATGAATGACAATATAAAAAATATATACTGTCAAAATAATAATATTAAACTTTTAAGAATTCCTTATTGGGAATTTAAAAATATAGAACAAATATTAAAAGAAAATCTGGCGGTAGGTGAAGGACTTGAACCCTCATAACCCTCTCAGGTTTACGCCACTTTTCAGGAATGGTCTCTTACCAATTAGAGTAACCTACCATAAATAAAAAATTACAGGATAGCTTTTTTACTGTGCTGCCGTTACACTACCTCGGCATAATTGCCGAAGGAAGGAGTCGAACCCCCACTAGTTCCTTGTAATGGAAAAATTGTATTGCTGAAACTATCCTTCAAATTTAATATGTTAGATATCTTCTCTATGAAGATAGGGAGCTACCCGATAGGATTTACTAATGACCTACTATCAAACATAATTACTTTTTTTCTTTTGATTTTCTAAATTCTTCGATTGCTTCGTTATAAACCTTTTCGGTTTCTGTCCATGTATGATCGACAGCTACTACATCTCTTTCAGAGATTTGATAAATATCTTCTCCATAATATTCTATCTTTTGAGAATTTAAGTGAGGATAAATAATCTTATCTCCTACTTTAACTTCAGGATCAACACGCTTTCCATCTGGAGCAAAAACACCAGGACCAACTGCTTCAATAATTCCTTCGATATAAATCTTAGGATCTGCTGTAAGAATGATTCCACCCTTACTTGTCTTTTCATCATCTAGTCCTAAAGGTTTTACAAAAAGTTTTCCCATCAACGGTTCAAGTGACATATAAATCTCCTTTTAAATAAGTTTAACATATACTTTAATATAATATGTTATTATTTATTTGTCAAGAAAAATGGTGCCGCCTCCCAGAATCGAACTGGATTCTTCGGATTTTCAGTCCGGCGCAATGACCACACTTGCTCAAGCGGCATAATTTAAAAAGCTCCATCGAGGGATCGAACCCCGGCATGACTAGGTTGCAACTAGTTACCTTTCCTCTTGGCTAATGGAGCATTTACTTTTGGCAGTCTGGTAGAGATTCGAACTCTAAGTTCCGATTTTGGAGATCGGTAGTTTAGCCAATTAACCGACCAGACTATTTATTTTTGGGGTGAATGGAGAGTACTGACCTCTCTTCACTGGTTTCACAGACCAGTACATTACCTTTATGCTACACCCACCATATTTATATATTTTATGAAAAATTTTATCCTTTATATATTAATCCTTTATTTCTATCTTCGTTTCTTTTTAATTCCCATATTTTATGCATATTCCAATATAAACTTTCATGTTCTTCTCTGGTCATTTGTTCTATTTCATTTGGATATTTTAATTTATAATGTGCAAAGATTCTTATATTTTTATGTTTATGTTTTAGATTAAGCAAAGCATACGTTTTACTTTGTAGAATATTAATTATTAGAAATTGATGTTTTGTAGTTTTACATTGAGATTCGGTTAAAGGATAACATTTATCTGAATGTAATTTTGCTGCTTCAACATCCCATAATTCAATTTTGTTTTTAGTTCTATAGTATTTTAGTTTCATAAGTAGTGGTGTGGTAGGTGGTAATCGAAACCACGATGTCTACTTTGGCAAAGTAGTGCAATAAACCTCTATGCGACTACCACATTGTATGCTTTCTCCATACGTTTGTATGTTTATACCATACATTAATTTGGCAGGGATACATCGACTTGAACGATGACTTCAAGATTCAAAATCTTGCTTGCTACCTTTACAACATATCCCCATTAATTTCTATATGTTCAAGGATTAATTTTGGAATATAACCATGTTGTTTATATGCCTTAAATTTATCTTTCATATTTTGTTCATCATAAGTCCAATCACTTTTAATTTCTATAATTTCATTAGTATCTGGTAAATAAAAATCTGGTATTGCTACTCTTTGTTTTAATAATTGTGAATCCCAATATAATATTCTCAATTGTTCTACTTCATAATTTATTTTCTTTTCATCTAATTCTTTACAATAATCTATTTCATATGAACTTCTATAAAATATTTGTTTATCATTCCATGTTGTATACCATCCACGTTGATATTTTTTAAATTGATCTTTAAAAATATTATTGTTTTTTTGTATTCCTAACATAATTGCATTTTGAACAGATTTAGAACGACTTCTTAATTTAATATTTAAACTTTTAAATATTTTCCATAAAATTGTAAAATCACATTTATATTTTTTACTCATTTCTGGCAAACTTAATTTATTATCAAAATATTCTTCTTTCATTAAATTAATAGACATTTCAAACTCTTCATAAACATTTATTGATCCTATTTTAGTTTTATCAAATCCAAAATATTTTATTAATGTGGGAAATATTTGATATTTTTTACATATATCTTTTCTTAAACATGTTTTTTGTCCACAATATTTACAGTATGTTTTTTTACATTCATGACATTTACATAATTTAGGACTAGCTCTTTTATCTACTTCAATTTCTTTTCCACAAGTTATACAATTAACTTTTTTAAAAGGTTTATTATTGTTATGTTTAGATGCAAAACTAATGCCACAAAATTTAGAACAAAAATTACCACTTGACCATTTAGAATATTTTTCAAAAAATTCTTTACCACAATTTTTACAAATCATACAAATACCTCCTATATAGAAGTATTTATAGATTTGAACCTTAAAAAATAACTAAAAATTAAAAATAGTTCGATTTTATTTCTCTAAAAACTCTGCTTGATTAACCATATTTATCAAAACCTTCATAACCGTTTCTTTACTATCACGCTCATTACGACAATAAATCTTTCCTTTATCTTGGAAGAAAATATATTGCCCAAATCCTCTTCCTTTCTCACTCCAATTAATTACAATTGGATTATACAGACTAGGTTGATTTTCAAATCCAAACATTTTCTTAAACCATTTTTGCATTGTCTTAGGACGCTTCTCCCAACCTTTATCATGATCACCTATGTCAATATGAGTAGGAAACTTATTGAAGAAATCATCTAATTCGTTTTTTTTATTAACATTCTTTTTGGTCATTAACATTGCTCCTGTTATTATGTAAATTTTATGGTAGGGATGGTAGGAATTGAACCTACATGTGACCATTTACTCTTTCAACTCCTTATCAGAGAGAGGAGATACACCCCTATATAATTTTAAAGCGGTTGAGGGGAATCGGACCCCTAAAATTCTGCTTGGAAGGCAGACTCCTTACCATTAGGAAACAACCGCATTAATTTTAATTTGTCCAGTAATATTTAAGATTAATATTATATTCTAGTATTCTTCTTAAATCCCATTTTTTTCTTTCAAATTCTTCATGAGAACACATAATAGCATCAATTTTTGCATATCTAAAAGCTGATGGACTATTATTTGGTATAAACAATATTTTTTGGTCATTTAACATTAAAAGACCTTCATATTGATACCTTGTTATATTACTCACCTCCTAGTTTATTTAAAATACCCAATAAAGGAATCGGACCTTTGTTTTCTCGGTGTAAACGAGATGTACTTGACCACTATACTAATCGGGCAATTTATTTTTCGGCAACTAATCGATATAATGTCGCTCTTGAAATATTAAACATCACACACAAATCTTTGATTTCAATACTTTTATCTTGATAATATTCTTTAAGTTTTTTTATCCTCTTGTTGTCCAATTTAAAGGGTCTACCCCCTGTTCTTCCTCTTGCTCTTGCGGCATTTAGTCCAGCAACAGTTCTTTCTTTAATAAGCTCACGTTCAAATTCAGCTAACGAAGAAAAAATATTAAAAATTAATCGTCCCGTAGTGGTAGATGTGTTGATACTTTCATTACAAGAAATAAAATTTACGCCTAATTCTTGGAAATGATTTGATAAATTTATTAGTTCCTTTATACTTCTTCCCAAACGATCTAGTCTCCAAACAACAACAGTATCACCATGTCTCAATTGTTTTAACATGCTATCGAGTTCTGGTCGGTCAAATTGTGCGCCAGATATTATATCGGTAAATATTTTTTCACATCCTTGTTTCTTCAATTCATCCTGTTGAAGTTCGGGATTTTGCAAATTTGTTGATACTCTTGCATAGCCAAATTTCATGTGATTTATTTTTCCTTATTAATCGGGCAATTTATTTTTTTGTTATTCCACATTTAATACTCGGAACATTTATAGTAACACTCACACTATGAGTTTTTTTACAATCATCACATACAGACCATGTTTCAGTTTTAGTACAATCCATACAACGACATTGAGCCATAACCTTCTTACAAACTTTACATCTTTCTATGTAATGACTAGACATTAAATAACTCCTTTAATAGTCTCATAGTTATTTATAATTTGGCGGTGAGTTAGGGATTTGAACCCCAATAACCTTTCGGTATACACCAACTTAGCAGATTGGCCTCTTACCAGATTAGAGTAACTCACCAATTTTTTTCATTATCATTTGTTCTGTAGGTAATCCGTTTATCTTAAAAATTACTTTATTACCTTTATAAATTATAATAGTTGGGATCATTGTTATATCTAGTTCTCTTGGAATTATATTTCCGTCTTCGGTAGAAAACTTAAAACAATCAATTTCATTAGAATATTGTTTGTCAATTTTTTCAAATATAAAAGAAAACATTTGACAAGCACTGCACCACGATGCCCAAAAATCAACTATGACTAACTTTTTACGACTGCTTAATATTTCATTATAATAATTATTATCATAAAGTTCTTTCATATTTTTCCCCATTTGTTATCTTTCTTATGTCTAATTTATTGGTAGGATAGGTGGGATTTGAACCCACATTTGCAACTTACCAATTACAGGTATACACCTTATAAGAGTGTACTGGTACTATCCTATAATTTATTCTTGTTCAGGTTCTTCTGTTTGAGTTTCATTTGGATTTTGAACAGGTGTTCTTTCTATATATCCACATTGACAAATATATCCTTGAAACTGTTCACTCCAACTGGCTATTCCTCTACATCTTGGACACATTTTAAAACCACTCATACATTACCTCTTAATATAACTTTTTCTAATTCTATATATTTTTCTTCTGTTATTATCATAATATATAATATAACATATTCGTGTTAAGATTGTCAACTTTTATTGTATTTTATAATGTAATTAAACCATGATCATACTCCCAATGATGATTAGGACATAATGCTATTATATTATTTAAAGCATTAATATCTTTAATTAAAGAATCTTTAGAAAAAGAAGATACAGATTTTATATGAGCAATTTCAATTGTTTTATCATATCCACAATAAAAACACTTTTTTTCTATTTTAGATTCTTCGAAAACAAGAGCCGCATGTTTTCTAATAGTGGTTCTAGCACTTTGCCAATTTTTTGAATTCAAAAAAAGATATTCTTTAGAATAATTTGAGGCATAAAAAGTTTCAGATGTTATAGGAGCTTTTTTAATAATCGATTTGATTTTTTTCGGTTTATTTAAATTACGCATTCTATTATTATAATACCCACTACAAGATCTAGAACAAAAATGATTCTTGCTTTTAATGAATTGAGAATACATTTTAATAATAGGCTTATGACACTCCAAACACAAACCACATACCCCTTGATTAAACCCTCGTAGTTTACAAGAATATAATGATGCACATTTAGTAGAACAACAATTTGTTCTACCTCTTTTTATATTTTGATTATAATGAGTTAAACATCTTTTAAACTTTTTTAAACAAATAGGACATTCTAATTCTATCATTTTTATTTCAATGGCTCTTCTCATAAATCTCCTATATTGGGTCTACCTTCCTTTCTTTTAATATCTCTACAAGGAATCGAACCTTGATCTTGACTTTAGGAAAATCTTATTCTATCCTTTGAACTATAGAGACATATGGTATTCCTAGAGGAAGTCGAATCCCCATTTCAACCTTCGTAGGGTAGCGTCTTATCCGTTAGACGATAGGAACATATAATTATCCATTATGATATAGGAGCAAATTTTTTTCTAGGTTTTCTTAATTTAGTTTTAATAGGTATATCTTTTAAAAATTTCTTTCTTTTTAAAGATTGCATTGTACGATGTCTTAAATCACTTGGTTTTTCATAATGTCGATATTCTTTTAATTCTGATAAAAGTCCTGCATTGTTACACATACTGTTAAACCTATTAATCAAATATTCAACAGGTTCGTTTTGTTTACATTTTACACCAATCATAAAATTCTCTTAACCTTTTTGTTAATGTTTGTTTGGTGCGACTGAGAGGACTCGAACCTCCACAGGCTTGCGCCCACTAGATTCTAAATCTAGCGTGTCTACCAGTTCCACCACAATCGCATTTTATTATTGCCGATAGAAAGATTCGAACTTTCACGCAGAATTTTGCAATAGCTTCTTAGACTATCGTGGCTCCCTTTACACCATATCGGCATTTTTTATATTTTTCTTTCTTCTATATGTTAAAGTTTGAGAATGACAATTTGGACATAAAATTATTAAATTTTCTAATTTATTATTATAAGTATCTCCATCTATATGATGAAGCTCTAAACTTATTTTTTGATTATTCCATTCTATCAAATTACATTTTTCACATTTATATTCTTTATATTTATTTTTTAATAATTTTGTTTTTACTTCTCTTGGTTTTATTTTAATTCTTTTTCCATTAAATAAATCTTCTAATTTGATTTGTTCTTTTTTTAAAGTATTTTTTCCTCCTTGACTTGTATTATATACCTTCCATTTTTTAGCATATCTGCTAAATGTTGAAAATGGTATATTTAATTGAATGGATGCTTGTCTCATTGAAATACTTGATAAACATGTATTTATAAAAATTTCTTTATCAATTATTTTTCTTTTTTTAGGATTGTTATATTTTTTATATTTTTTACAATCATCACATTTACATAATTTAGGACTAGCTCTTTTATCAACTTCAATTTCTTTTCCACAAGTTATACAATTTAACTTTTTAAATTCTTTTTTATCAGAACATCTTGAAAAAGACCTAGCACATTTCAAAGAACAAAATCTTCCAGAACCAATTTTATTTATAATGTCTTCAGAACAATTTTCACATTTCATATTTGTACCTCCTATTTGAAAGTATTTATATTTATTACTTCCAAAAAGTCAAGTACAAAATTATAATTCTTTTACTTTAATATTTAAATTTTTTTCTAACCATTCAGCGACTAGTCTTCTATGACAAAACTCACTTGGTTTTTCCCAACAAAGTAAAATGGCATTTTCTCCAAGATCATTATAAACTTTTTTAGGGTCTAGTTTATTTAACACTTCAATATTATATTGTTCAGTATAAAATTCTTTATCTCCATCATCTTTATATTTTTTAAAGAACCAATATTTAGGAGCAAGTAATTTATATTCTTTTCCTGTAAACCATTCTGGTGCTTTTCCTGCTATTGAAACTGCATTAGGATTTTTACTCTGAATTGCAAAATATGATGTATTCATAGTTGTTTTTTATTTCTTCCGAAGCTTATTAAGTTCCATATTCTTTCATGACAATAATATAAAAATATTTTAGTAAACAATTCTATAAATCCAATTGTTAATGCTATAGTTGCTTTACCACTAACAAAATATGATATAATTATTGTATCTAATGTTCCTGTCATTCTCCAAGAAAAAGCTTTAATAATACTGCGATATGGTTTTTCAATACTCATGTTGATTTAATATCCTATCTTAATGTATTTTCTTTTTTTTATTTTTTCCTTTATATGTATGCTAATTCCACCACACTTGCATAATTTAAAATGGGTCTTGAAGGTACTGCCCCTTCTTTTGTATCTTAAAAGGATACTACATCACTTTAATGTTTAAGACCCTGGTTTATTTTTTTAAGTTCATTAATTAAACAATCATCTTCAACTCTTTTTAATGTCATTTTATTTTTCATTTAAATACTCTTGGTAGGATTCGAACCTACGATGAAGATTTTAAATCTTATCAGATTAAGAGTCTGAACCGTTCGGCCTCTACGGGAACAAGAGTATATTATTAATTCCTTAAAGTAAAATAGCCCATAGCGAAGTTGAATCGCTGCATCCAGATTGAAGGTCTGGTGTCCTAACCGTTAGACGAATGGGCCATGAATGGCGGGAACTAGCGGATTTGAACCGCCATAACCTAGATCGACAATCTAGTTCTCTACCAATTGAGATAAGTTCCCATAATAAAATTCAGGATGATTTTTCTTTTACCATAAAGATTTTTTATTGCTGAATTCATCCTTCTATTTTTAATTTTAAAGATACAGGAAATATTTTTTTATGGATTCGAACCATAATACTATTGCTAGTATTTTACCTATTGGTTTGCTGAATTTTTCCTTTAATCTTTAATTTTTAGTAGCGATAGAACCAATTGCAACGTCCTCTAGTAATATTACCAAAGATAGTCGCAATGCTTCTACGAGAAACAACCAATCCACTTTTCTCTGCACTCTTGAGATGATTAATTTTCTTAGCTGTTTCAAGAGTTGAAAGCTTTGCTTTATAAGCAGAAGCAATTGTTCTTTGAACTTGGGCAGGATACTTAGACTTACTCATACAAACCTCCGATCAGTTAAAGTTAAACAAAAAAATTTCAGGATGGAGCTTTTAGCGTTTATAGATTAAATGTCTATTGCTTAAATTGTTTGCTGAAACCATCCTTCTAATTTAATATGTTCAATATCTTCTCTCTGAAGATTGGGAGCTACCCGATAGGATTTACTAATGACCTATTATCAAACATATTTTTCATGTATATAATATAATATATTCCATTTATATTTGTCAAGAGATAAAAATAAACTTAAATGATATAAATATAAATATATCCATATAGCTAATAATTAAAGGAGACTAAAATGAAAATTTGTAAAAAATGTCATAAAGAATTTAAATCGTTTATTATAATTAATAATATTAAGCATATTTTATCTAATCGTAAATATTGTTTAGATTGTTCACCTTTTAATAAACACAATACACAAATTTTAGAAAAAAATAATTCTATTCAAAAAAATTGTCCTTGTTGTAAACTTACTAAATCTATTTCAGAATTTTATCAACGAAGAGGAAAACAAGGTGGAAGTGTATATTGTAAAATTTGTACTACTGAACAAACAGTTAAAAGACAAAAAATATTAAAGGATAAAGCAGTTCAATATAAAGGTGGAAAATGTATTAAATGTGGATATAATAAATGTAATGGTTCTTTAACATTTCATCATATAAATCCACATGAAAAGGAATTTTCCATAGCTAATTGTTCTTTAACATCTTTTGATAAAATAAAAAATGAATTAGATAAATGTATACTTCTTTGTTATAATTGTCATATGGAAATTCATTATATGAATGATATACCCTTGACAGGATTCGAACCTGCAACTTATTGATTAGAAATCAATTACGCTATCCTATTGCGTTACAAGGGCATTATTACAAAATTATATAATTTGGTGCGGCTGAGAGGACTTGAACCTCCGATCCCTTACGGGCGGCAGATTTTCTTACCACTATAGTTTTCACTACCAGATTAACTGTTTGTGGTCTGGACTATGCATTCACCTTAATTGAAACTCAGCATTATCTGTAGTTCCCGCATTCAAGGATTAATCAATGTTAGGTGGGTGATTATAGTCTCTACACCTTCCAAATAAAAATTTGGCTTGGCTCGGCGTTAGGGGCATATATTTACAGATTGCTAATCCTTTTGGGACTAGTCATTGCTACCCATTCACCGAATTTACACCATTCATATACACCGTTTCCGATATACTGCTCAATATCATAAGTCTGCTGTGTATACCAATTCCACCACAACCGCATATTTCAAAGAACTAAAAAATTTTATTTATTAACCCATATTGAAACAATCCCTATTAACAATAAAATTGGTAATATTATTGCAAGGGGAATCCACAAAGGACTTAATACCCATAACCATGACCATGCGATTACTTTACAAAGTTTCAAAGTAATAAAAACTATTGCAAGCAATCCACAAAAACCTATCCCACTCGAAGCAGACGAAGTATTTGACATTAATCAACTCCTTATAAAAATTGTGGTACTAACTTTCAGAATCGAACTGAACTGAGAATAGTTATGAGCTATCCTGAAACAACCAGCCTCCCAATTAGTATAAATATAATACATGGCAAAAAGAAAGTCAAGAGAAAAATGGAGCCAGCGGCAGGACTTGAACCCGCAGCCTGAAAATTACAAATTTTCTGCTCTACCAATTGAGCTACACTGGCATATTTTATTTATGGTGGAGAATAACAGTACTGCCCTGTTTTTTCTAGTTTGCAAGACTAGTGTTTTCCTATTTAAACTAATTCCCCATAATTGAATAAAAATTCATTTAATTGTATAATATTAGATTTCCATCCATAAATTTTATGAAATTTTTTATGACACTTTGTACATAATGTTATACCATTATCTACTACTGTTCTTAAATCTTTATTTTCACTATAATTTTCTTAATGACATATATTTCTATATAAATTATAATATAATAATCTTTCAATGCCACAAATATCACATTTACATAATATTTTAATATTTGAACCTTTAAGAATATCAGAAAGTTTAATAGTTATTTTAGTTCCTCTTGATATTCTATTATATTTATTTAATGGGATATCATATCCTAATTTTTTATAATATGAAATAGTTTTATTTGATAAAACTATTTCAATTTCATTTATTAATATCATTTTATCTCAATCCAAAAAATGTTAAAACTCCTGCCCATCCTGAAGGTAAACATTGAGGAGCTTCTTCTAGTTGTTCTCCATACTTGATTGCCATTTCTAAAAAGTATTTAGCATGAAGAAAGGCTTCTAATTGAGGTCTAGTATATTTATCCCAATCTTTATTATGTGAGGATTTGAATACTATACCTTGTCCTGCTTCATATATTCTTTTAAAATCTGAATTCATTTCACACATTGAAGTATCTTTATATTCTTCACCTTCTGGTTTTGCAGGACACATTTTCATTAGGAGATCGACTATTTGTTTAGTATATTCTTGTATCCAATATACTTTAAAAGATTGATGATAATATCTATACATCAAATCTTCATATGCCCAATGATCATTTATTTTAGCAAATAATTCTTTTAGTTCAGGAAGATTCTTTTTTATATTGTTCAATAGCTCTTGACCTTTTTGTTGACTTACTTCAAAATAGTTCATAAGATTCCTTTTATTGAAAGAGAGTCAGGATGGCCGGGATCGAACCGGCATTGTTCGTTAGAACCCAGACCCCAAATCTGGTGACTAACCATTAGCCTACATCCTGTTATTTTAATTTATGGTTTATAACAATAATATTGTTCCAATCCTAATTTTTTACATCTTTTTTTAATTGTAACATCGCTTATATTTAATTCATTAGCTATTTTAGAATAACTTTTTCCACTAAGTAACATTGTTTTAAGGTCTATATTATTCCAATTTATTGTCCATGCTAATTTTGCCGCACATTGATATGAACAAGTTTTATTATGTATAGATTTTTTATTATTACATATTGGACAAATATCAAACATATTTTCCTTTTGTTTATCTAAATAATTTTCATATTCAAAATTAAAAGTTTCATACTTTTCTGGTATAAAAGAAATTCCATCGTGAACTTCTCCATGACATCTATTACATAATAATATACATTTTTTTAATTCATTAACAGTTGTTGCCCAAGATATACAATTAGCTCTCGTTCTTTCTCCAAAAGAAAATTCTTTTTGATTTGGATCTAAATGATGAAATTCCATAACAGCATTACATCTGTTATATCCACATATTTGACATTTTTTACCCATTGCATCTATCATTCGTTGTTTTGTATTTCTACGCCATTTTTTAACAGCTTCTGAACTTTTTGACATATTATCTCCTTTTGTTAATTTATACTATAAGTATTTATAGTTTTATTAACAAAAAAAGATAAACTGGCAAGGAGGGATTTGCGCCCCCGATCTTTTGATTAACAATCAAACGCTGTGCTAACTCAGCTACTTGCCAATAATTTTAATTGAACAGGAAAGAATCGAACTTTCAATGTTTACCCAGTGGGACAAGTTTTACAGACTTGCGCTACACAACCAATAGTAGCCTCTGTTCAATAAATTGCATTCTTTATTGAAAAAGGAAAGAATGCAGAAAAAAACTTATATTATCATTTTAATACAAATGTTCTTTTGTCAATACCGAAAATGTCAAAGATCGTCTACATAAAAAAAGCCGGAACTTTTTGTCCCGGCTTTTATACCTGTTTGCTATATTAAGCCGGGATTACCTTGGTGCCAAATCTCCCCATGTTCTATACATAGGTTCGACATTGACATTAATACATAATGCTGTAAATGGATTACTTGTATGTTTAGAGCGTTTGAGTTGTATCTTCGTTTGCATTTTATTCCCTTCTTCAGTTTCTTTCTTATTAATATAACTTATTTCTTTAAGCTTGTCAAGGATTATTTTATTTTTCTTTTGTTCTTATTTTCCTACCTAAAAACTATTTATATAAATATAATATATTTTTTTATTAAAGTCAAGACTTTTTATAAATATTTTTTCTTTAGCTTTATTACATGATAAGAAGATTCTTGATAGATTGAATATTTATCTACCAAATCCCACATATTACTTTTTGTATGCCCTGCTGTTCTTAAAGCATAAGCTAGTCCTACAGGAGCACACATTGCTTGTACTCCTACCATTTGATTAGCAAATAAAGTAGGAAAGGTTCTTCTGACTAAAGCTAGTGCTATAGGTTGAAATGTATAATTTGATGCCATTATTAATCTACCTTTATTATAATCTTTATTATTTAATTTCATTTCCTTTATCGTCAATTAGAATCATATTACCATGATCAGAAACCATCCATATATTAGGGAAGTATTTGCTTTTTTTTCTCCAATCATTAACCATTTTTAAAGCATCTTCAAATTCTGTTTTTTGTCCTACAAACTTTCCACCACAAGAAACTTCATAACCACCATGAGGTTTATCAGTAATAAAACAATCATCTTCTTGAGGTTCATCTGTTATATCACTATTAGATTCTTGATCATCTTCTTCTATATTTTTTTCACAAGCATCACATTTTTCATTTTCATAAAGATATTTATTTGCAGTTTTGAGTTCTAGTTCGTTCATATAGTCTCCTATTAATATAATCCAGTTTTAGAAACACTTCTTGCAGCTTCTCCAATAATATTTGCACTATCTTCTAAGGATTTCATATCTTTCTTAAAAGTTTTCTTTTTTTCAGGATCGGCATCTTCTGTCATTTTTTGTAATGTTGAAGCTTCTGTTTTACAGAATGAGGCTAGTTCTTTTAAAGATTTTACCATTCCATGTTCATTCATATATCCAAAAAGAGGGGATTGATAATGTTTAGCATTATTTTCTTCATTTTCAGAATATCTATTTTCTATTTTAACTTGTCTAGTTGGTTTATCTTCTTTTTCTTCAGATTTTTCTGTTTCAGTTTTTACAGGTTTTTCTGTTTCAGTTTCTTCTGTTCCAGTTTCTTCTGTTCCAGTTTCTTCTGTTCCAGTTTCTTCTTCATCATCTTTTATTTCTTTTTCTATTTCTTCTTCAACTAGATATCTATTTGCAATTTCGATTTCTCTTTTATTCATTTTATTTCTCCTTTATTAAAATTTATATTATCTTGCTTCTGGATGTACATTTTGATCAGTTCTTCTACGACCTTCTCTTTCTCCTCTAAAATTAGAACCTCTACCAAGTCCTAAAGATTTTCTATATTCTGTTAAGGCTAGTTTAATTATATCTTCAGTAGTTTGTCCTGTTTTTTGACGGATTATATTTAAATCTTCTATATTAAGTTTTCCTAGTATAAACTTTTCATTTCCGATATTACTTTTAATTCCTATATCTTCTTCAATAGATTCATCAGTAGATTCTTCTTTAGTAGGTCTTCCCCAGCTTTTATTATTATCTGGGTCTAGTCCTATTGTTTTTAGTTGACCTTTATTATATGATTTTACTTTATAATCATTTTCTTCCATTTCTTTTTTATCATCTTTAGCATCTGAAGAATATTCCCAACCTGTAACAATTTTATTATTAACAACATTCCAAACTTTATATTCTGGATTATTAATTTTTTCTTCTTCGACTAAATATCTATTTGCAATTTCTATTTGTTGTTTATCCATTTTTCCTCTTTTTATTAAATATTTTTATAATTTTTTATTACCATAATGGATATATACCTTGAGCTTGACTAGCACTTAAAGTTACACCAGCACTCATAATAGCAGTTACAACAATATTATCTATTGTAGTATCTGATTTCCATCTTCTAGTCATAACTGAACCATCGACTAATTTAATACTAATATTTCCAGCACTTGTTATAAATATTTTTCTAATAGGTTGTGGTGGAATATAATTTTGAGCGGATAAAACATGATCTACTCTTCCACCATTTTTGCCATAACAATCTGTTAAAGGTACTGTTGTTTGATAATATGGTTTTTGATATGTATCAGCATAATTAGTATTTATAGCTCCATTCCATGCACTTGTATTCATTTAAATCTCCTTATTTTTTAATAATAATTTGGGCAAAATCCCCTTTAAGAATTTGAATTATTAAAAACGGAAAACTTGCTTTAATTTCTTTAACAATATTATTTACATCATCATCAGTTTTACTTACGATAGTATTTGTTTTAGATTTCATTACAACATTACCATCTTCATCTTCACTAATATTCCATTTATCTTTCCATTTTTGAATAAAATCTTTAATTTCTACTTCTTTTTCTTTTTTGCATTCACATTCTTTGTCTTCACATTCAGGAATGTATTTATCTAGATTATCTAATATACTCATGGCATAACTCCTTATCATTTATTACATTAATTATTTTATAAATAAATTTAAATATCATAGAGATACCTCTATTATATTTATATCTTTTATAATAATTGAAGTAGGTTTATTATTTATTTTAAATAATAACTTTTTTTTAGAAATGATTGAAGATTTCTTGTTTTCTAAGTTGTAACATGTTTGAAACTTCATAATCATCCTTTAGTACATTATCTGCTATTATAACAGCAGAAGCTTTTAAATCATCAAGTGATCCATTATTATCAACAATATATTCCCATTCATGCCAATCATCTAAAGCTGTTTCAGAATCATGCATGGATATATCTATATTAGTATTTATATTTCTTTCTATTCTAATTGGATGTACTTGAAAATTTTCTGAGATAATATCATCAAAAATCATTATCTCATTAGGGAATCTACAATCAGTAAGAATGATTATTTCTTCTTCACTATTTTTAATTCTTTCTTTAGTTTGTTTAGCCCACCAATTCATATCTACTCTATTTCTAAAGATTTCAGTTCCATAAATTTGAAGTAACGATCTAGTTATATCGGTTTTATTTTCATACCAATTATCATCTATTATTTTAAGTTCACTATCAATAATAGCATTAAATTGATCTAAAGTAGAATCATCTAGAATACTTCTTTGATGCATTATACCCGCTATTGCTTTTAATTTTTCTGATAAATTATAAAGAACTGCTGCTAGTTTTTTAAAATCAGCTTTGCAACTATCTTTAAGAATTTTAGCAAATAAATCTGATCTTACTGTTTTTTCTTTATTAATAAATTCTTGAGTTAAGAAATCAGCAAATTGATTTTTTCCTGTATGAATTTTTCCCGAAATTAAAAAACAATGACGTTTCATATCAATTCTCCATAAATATTTAAAAGATTAATTATAATAATACCTCTGATAAAAGACGTTTTGATAGGTCTTCATAATCTATATTAAGAATAGCTTCTTTAACACTTCCGGTTTC
>Ga0315273_10004203_pt1 | contig 17565 bp, 17 predicted proteins | sample YL17G02_0_MG_FD_205753 | JGI IMG/M metagenome (GOLD analysis project Ga0315273, IMG submission 205753) | Sediment microbial communities from Yellowstone Lake, YNP, Wyoming, USA - YL17G02_0 | ecosystem: Environmental > Aquatic > Freshwater > Lake > Sediment | place: USA: Wyoming | collected...
GAATTCACGACCCTGCTCGCGGAGTTTCAGGGGGCGCTGGTCAAGCTAGAGTCGTGGAGAGCGGCCGTGACCGACGGCTCGGTGAGCGTGCGGCGCACGGAGCGGTTGCGCATTTGTTGCGGTTGCGGCGCAGCGCACGCGTGGTACATATATTAACGCACCGCGGTGCACAAGTGTGGAGAAAATACCGCGCGGGCCGCGCTCATGCGACGCTCACGAAATCTGACCCTTTTCCGCACCCTCCCCCGCACCCTTTCAGGTGCACCCCGTCGTCGCACAGACACTGTCGCAGCTCGGCGAGATAATTGCACACCCTAGCATCGAGCAATTGCTGCAGCAGACCGCCGGCCCGGCGGCGGGCGACCTCCCCACCAAAACCTCGTTCGCCGCACCCGTTGCTTCGCCGCAGGCGTCCCCCGTTGCGGACCTGGTTGCTTGCGTGCTCAAAGAGCTGGAGACCGGCCTGCACGCCAAATCGCGGACGCTCAAGTGCAGGGTGCGTCGAAGTTTGGGCGGGGGTGCCGCTGCCGCTGCCCGTCCCCCTTCCCGACCCTGCCGCTCCCCCCTCCACCAGATCCTGGCCGCCGTCTTCGCTCTCAACAACGTCGTCTACGTGCTCGCCACCGTGGGCGCTAGCCCGTCGCTTGCGCCGCACGCGGCGGCCTGGCTCGACGCGCACGCGGGCGCGGTGAGACGGAGAGGTGGGCGGGCCGGCCGCCCTCTCCCGCCGCCCCGCTCGCCCGCCGACCCCGCCCCCCTCCCTCAGGTCGATGCCCGGTTTGCGGACGTGCGGAGCGCGCTGTGGGCGCCGCTGGCCGACCTGGTGCAGCAGGCGCGCACGGCTGCCGCGCCACTCTCCAAGGTCAGTGTTGGCGGTCGCTGCCTGCGTCTGCCGTCCCTCTTGGGGCGCTGGAACCCTTACACATTCGCTTTTCTTGTCCTTAGGACGCCGCCAAAGTGGTCGCCGCCGCCGTGACGGCGCTCGACGACGCGCGCGGTGCGTACGCGGTCGTCGACCCGGCCCAGCGGGCGCGCGTGCGGGACGCGGTCGAGGCCGAGCTGGTGGCACCGTACGAGGTAGGGGCATGGTGGGAGGCGGAAGAGTCGAGAGAGTCGTGAGAGGCGCTCGCAGACCACACCCTCCCTCGCCCTGCTTCCCTCTTTCCAGGCCCTCTGCGCCCAGGACGACACCACCGCGCGCGCCCTGCGCCACACGCCCGCCGCGGTGCGGTCCATGCTGGCCGATTTCCTGGAGTTGCGCGACGACCGCGACGGCGGCGCGCCGGGCGTGCGGTCGGCGGCGAGCTTCAAGCGGCGGTGACGGGCGCCGCGCTGCCTCCCGCCCCGCGCGCCGCGGTCTGTGATCACTTGTGAGTCAGTGCCGGTGGGTGGGTTGCAGTTTGGCGGCGTCGAAAATTTGGGGGCCGCGAGAGCTGGCGAGGCGAGACGGGCACGCCCGCCCCCCACCGCGCGCCCGCCAACGCGTCCCCTCCCTCTCTCCCCAACCCCACACGCCCCCCCAAAACAGCCCCCATCACATCAGCCCGCCAGCTTGAGCGCGTCCGCGATGAGCGCGACGACGACGCCCACTTTAAACCAATTCAGAAATTCTAGCCTCAACGTCACCCGCGGCGCCGCGTAGTAGGCCGCGCTCGCCCCTTCATAGAACGCGACGGTGAGCGCGGCGGCGACGACGTCGTTGATGGAGAGCGCGCCAAAGGAGAGGGAGACGGTGTTGGCGGCGTAGAAGCCGACGCCGAACGAAATGGCCTTCCAGAGCAGCCTGCGTCCAGGCTTGCCGGCAAAGTAGATGTCGACCGAGCGCGGCGCGGTGAGGATCGTGGTGGCGAGTCGTGTGCGGCCGGCGCGGGGGGGTGGGGGTGGGGGCGGGTCGAGGCCGTCGGCGGCGGCGCTAGGAAGAGAGAGGAAAGGGAAGAGAAGAAAAGTGTCGGCCCCGGCATTTCTTCCTCGCCTGAGCCTCGCACCATCTCTGTCTCTCCTCACGCGCACCGTGGCCTGACCGCGGGCGCCGGCCGGCGCGCCGGCGGCGCGCGGCGCGCCGGCGGCGCGCGCCGCACTCCCGCGCGGGACGCCCGCATGCCGGCCGTCGCGGCGGGGTGGCACCCGCCGATCGCCGCGGGCGCCGGGCGAACGAGGCCGCGGCCGAGAGAGTGTCGAGCCCGCCGTCGCCCCATCGCCACGCACTCTCGCCGGCCCGCGGCGCCGCGCGCGCGGTCCCCCACCCTCCTCGCCGGCATGTCGTTCGGCACCGCCTTTGGCGCCGCCGCCGCGGGCGCCCCCCACAACCCCAACAAAGATTTCGAGGTCCCGTCCCCCCCCACCGACTCGGTCTCCTGCCTCGCTTTTTCCCCCACGTCCAACCTGCTCATCGCGGGCTCCTGGGACAACCAGGTGCGCTGCTGGGACGTGCAGCCGAGCGGGCAGGCGGTGCCCAAAGCCGCGACGAGCCACGACCAGCCGGTGCTGTGCTGCGCCTGGGCGGCCGACGGCGCGACCGTGTTTTCAGGTAGGGGAGGGAGGGTGGTGGTGGAGGGGTGGTGGAGCGGCGGGCGATGGCGGTGGCGCGCATCGCCGCCCCGGGCGCCGCTCGACGCCGGGCGAGCGACGACGGACTGCCGCCGACCCCTCACCCTCCTCCCACCTCCCTCTCCCCTCCACAGGCGGCTGCGACAAGGCCGTCAAAATGTGGTCCCTCGCCACCGGCCAAGCGCAGCAGATCGGCGCGCACGACGCGCCCGTCCGCCACGCCGCGTTTCTCAAGGAGATGAACCTCCTCGTCACCGCCTCCTGGGACCGCACCCTGCGCTACTGGGACTGCCGGTCGCCGACGGCGGCGCACACGCAGGCGACGCCGGAGCGGGTCTACGCGCTCGACGCGCGCCACCCCCTGTTGGTGGCCGGCCTCGCCAACCGCCGCATCCAGGTCTTCAACCTTTCGAACCCTCAGACGCCCTACAAGGACATCGAGTCGCCGCTCAAGTTTCAGACGCGGTGCGTCACCGCGTTCCCAGACACGACTGGGTACCTGGTCGGCTCCATCGAGGGCCGCGTCGCGGTGCAGCACGTCGAGGACGCGCTCGCGGCCAAGAATTTTACGTTCAAATGCCACCGCGAGGGGGCCGACATTTTCGCGGTCAACGCGATGGCGTTCCACCCGACGTACGGCACGTTTGCGACCGCCGGCTCCGACGGCGCGTACAATTTCTGGGACAAGGATTCCAAGCAGCGCCTCAAGGCCATGCAAAAGGCCAACGCGCCCGTGCCGGCCGGGGCGTTCAACCGGGACGGCGCGATCTACGCGTACGCGGTGTCGTACGACTGGTCGCACGGCTTCTCCCAGCACAACCCGGCCACGGTGCGGCACCACATCCTGCTGCACCCGACGCAGGAGGCGGAGGTCAAGAACCGGGCCCGGGCCAAGCGGTAGAGAAGGGAGAGAGAAGGGTGGGCGCGGCGTGGCGCGCATCTTGCGCCCGCGTCGCGCGCCGGCCGGGGAGAGGGGCGCGCGTGTGTGGCGTCGACTGATTTGCATGCGATCGCAGCGGCGGGCGCGCCGGCCGGGGGAGAGGGGCGGGCGGGCGGCCGCGCGCCGCCCTCCCTCTTTCTCTCTCACTCCTCCTTCCCTCCTTCCCTCTCGCGCGCCACCGCGCGCCACCCGATGTCCCGCCTGCAAAACCCGCCCGGCCAGCGCACGGCGTCGACGGCGGCGTAGGCCGCGGCCTGCGCGGCCGCGACGTTCGGGCCAGAGGCGGTCACCGCCAACACGCGCCCGCCGGCCGCCTCCACCCCTCCACCCGCCGCCGCGCGCGTACCCGCGTGAAACACTTTGGCGGGCGGGCGCACGTCGGCCAGGCCCTCGATGCGGGACCCGGATGTGTACGGGCCGGGGTAACCGTTTGCCGCGAGCACGACCGTGAGCGCCGCCTCGTCCGCCCAGACAGGGGCCGGGGCTTCCGAGAGCTTCCCCAGGGCCGCCGCTAGCAGCAGCGGCAGCAGGTCGGACCGCAGGCGGGCCATGAGGACTTCGCACTCCGGGTCGCCGAACCGCACGTTGTGCTCCAGGAGGACGGGCACCCCCTCTTTCACCATGATGCCCGCAAACAGGACGCCGGTGAAGGGGGTGCCCCGGTCGACCATGGCGTCGGCGGTGCGTTGGAGGATGGTGGCGCGCGCGGCGGCTTCGACCGACGGCGTGACGACAGGCGCGGGGGAGTAGGCCCCCATCCCCCCCGTGTTTGGCCCTGTATCCCCCTCGCACACCGCCTTGTGGTCTTGCGCCGACGCAAGGGTGACGACGGTGCGGCCGTCGACGATGGCAAAGAGGGAGGCTTCTTCCCCGTCTAAAAACGCTTCGACCACCACCTCCGCCCCCGCGTCCCCAAACCGGCGCGCCACCAGCGCGTCGTCCACCGCGGCCTGGGCTTCGGCGACGGTGGCGGCGACGGTGACGCCCTTGCCGGCGGCGAGGCCGTCGGCTTTGACTACGATGGGGGCGCCCTGCGCGGCGATGTAGGCTTTTGCTTCGTCCGCGTCCGTGAAAGAACGATAAGCGGCCGTCGGAATGTCATACTCGCGGCACAGGTCCTTGAGGAACGTTTTGGAGCCTTCCAGCTGGGCGGCGGCCGCGGACGGGCCAAACACGGGCACCCCGCCCGCGCGCAGCGCGTCGGCGACGCCGTCGACGAGCGGCTGCTCGGGGCCGACGACCACGAGGCCCACTCTGTTGGCCGTGCACCAGGCGACGACGGCGTCGTTGTCGGCGACGTCGAGGTCGGGGAGGGCGGTCACCGCGGGTTCAGCCGCGACGCCCGCGTTGCCCGGCGCGCAAAACAGGCGCGCGCACTGAGGGGATTGGGCCAGCTTCCAGGCCAGCGCGTGCTCGCGCGCGCCGGACCCGATGACGAGGACGTCGAGCTGCAAGGGAGGGGAGGAGGGGGGGTGGGGGTCGGCGTGGTCGCGCGCGAGCGGCGGTTGCGGCTCCGGGGCCCGCCGCTGCCTCCCTACGCAGCGGCCACTCGGTCAGAGTGTCATCGATGCATGCGGCAGCGGCGTGGCGCCCGCAACCGCTGCCCAATGTCTGCCGCCGCCGACAAAAAAGCCGCCTCCCACCTCACACACCTTTTCGCCCGACGCGCTCACGAGCGCGATGCATCGCCGCCTCCTGGCGGCGGGCAGCAAGATAGGCGCGCGGCGGGCGGCCGCCAGGCGGCGCGGCGTGGCGGTCGGCCGCATGGTGGGGGCCGAGTCGTGGGGTGGCGGCGGTGCGGGTGGGGCGGCACCGATGAGACGCGTGCAAAAAAAAGGGGGGCGGGCAGGGCCCAGAGGCGAGAGTGCTGGTTGCAGCGACGCGGCCGGTGGCGACCCCGGTTCGCGCCACCGCCGCGCCGCCCTCTGAACAACCCACCTAATCACCCGCGGGCAACCATCTTGACCACCAGCGCGCCTCCGCGCCAGGCCGCGCCGTGGGCCAGGTGCAGCGCTTTGCCGAGCCGGACGAGCCCCGCGCCGGCCGCGTCGATCGCGCGGTCGAGCGCGTCAGGGGAGCGGGCTGGAGGAGCATGACGGGGCCACGATGGCAGCGCGGCGGGCGTCGGCGGCCCCGGGAGCAGCGCGTCGGGGAGGCCGCCCGCGCGCGCCCCGCCCGCCCCCGCGCCCCGCCCGTCGAGCTGGATCAGGGCGTCCAGGACGGCGCTGGATTCGGCGTCGGCGGCGGCCTCGGCCGACTCGTCGGTTCTAGGGTGGGGGTTGGGTGGGTCGAGGGGCGCGGGTGGCGCCTCGCCGAGACCCTCGGGGGCCGCCCCGTCGGCGAGCGACGGAGCGCCGGCCCCCGCACCGGCGGCGTCGGGCGGCCGCCCCCCGCGCGCAGTGGCGACTTCTCTCGCGGTCGTGCGCGCGGGTTGGGTGGGCGGGTGCAGCGCTCGCCCCGCCCGCCCCGCCGCGACCTCGCCTCGCGCCGCCCCCCTCACCTCGCGCCGTCGCTCGCGCCGCCCGCGTCGACGACCTCCATGCCCACGTCGAACGGAAAGGAGAAGAGAAGAAAGTAGCCGCTGCCGCGCATGGGAGGAGGGGGCAGGGAGGAGGGAGTGGCGGGAGAGCAGCGGCGCGGCGCTCTCTCTCCCCCCCTATCTCTCCGCCCGCCCTCTCTCCTTTTCAGGCAGTTTCAGTCGCGATGTGGTCACCCCAAGAGTCCGGCCGGCGCGCCCGCCGAATACCGCGGCGGCGCGCACGCGCACCGCCGACCCAACTCCCCTCCCACCCCCGTTCGCCTCCTTCTTCCTTCACTCGACCGGCACCACGACCGACGCCTCGATCTGCTGCACAAACTCGATGGCCGCCTCCACCGTCGGCTTGGCCACCATGAGCTCTGCGACCCACGTCGGCATCCCGTCGTCGACGCACGTGACCCGGTCGCCCGCCGCGACCAGGGGGCGCGCGTACAGGACGTCCGGGTGGTCGGTCCACGCGTCGACAAAGCCGGCGTGGGTGATCGACCCCGATTTTTTGGCGTTGATCGAGTACTCGGCGACGAACGCGAGCGGCCGCGCGCTCGCCGGCGGCCTGGAAGGAATCCCCGCCGCCGTCATCAGGTGCTCCTCCACCAGGTCCACCCCCCACACGAGCAGATTCGTCGCCTGCACGGGGCCGCCGCCCATGCGGCAGTTGACCTCGATGAGGCGCGGCCCGCGCGCGGTCGCTTTGAGCTCCACGTGGAAGGCGCCCATGGCGAAACCCAGGGCGTGCACGCTCCGCACCGCGAGGTCGACCAGGGCGGCCTGGGTGTCGGCGGGCAGGATCGAGGGGCAGTTGGAGCCGGTCTCGTTGAAATACGGTTCGACCGTCGGCCAGTTGTCCGTCACCGCGCCGTACACGGGCGCGCCCTCGGAGAAGACAAGGTCGACGTCCACTTCGGGGCCGTCGAGGTATTCCTCGAGCATGAGGGTGGTTTTGATCCAGGCCGCGGTCGACGGGTCGGCGGGCTCGCCGTCGCCACCCTCCTCCCCACCCCCCGCCTTCCCTTGCTGCAGCGCACCCGCCACAATCGTCGCCGACGCCATCTCCTTTTGCACCCGGCCGTAGGCGGCGCGCAGGGCGGCCGTGTCGTTCACCCGCACGACGCCGATCGACGCCGCGCCGTGAATGGGTTTGACGACCGCGGGGAACCCCACGTGCGAGCCCGCCGCGTCCAGTTGGTCGATGGACTCGATGAGGAACGACCGCGGGTTGGGGAGCCCTGCCTCCTCCATGACGCGCCGCGTCGCCGACTTGTCGCGCGCGGCGTCGACGGACGCCGGCGAGTTTCCCGGCAGGCCCAGGCGTTCGGCCAGCCGCGACACGAGGGGGACGGCGAGTTCGCAGAAAGTGACGACGCCGTCGATCTCGCCGACGTCGCGCTTGGCGGTGGCGAGCGCGGCGAGCGCGGCGTCGAGCACGCCGTCGGCGTCGCTGAAATCGACCGGCACGAAACGCTCCACAATGCCCTCCCCGACCAGAGTCTGCGCCCAGGAATCCGGGCCGTCGAGCACGATGGAGCGGACGCCGAGCTCGGCGGCGCGCTCAAAGATGAAGCGTTTCCCCGAATACCCCGCCGTCACGAAAACGACGACCGCCCCTTTCAACGCTTGCCGCCGCAGCCGCCGCCCTTCCGCGGTGCGCGCCGCGACGCGGTCGGGCGCGTGGGAGGCGAGGGCGGCGAGGGCGGGGGACATGGGGGTGGAGAGCGCGACGCGCTCGCGAGCGTCGAGGGTCAGGCCGGCCGGGAGGGACCCGATGGCGGCTTCGGACAGGAGGTTGCTGGAGAGGGACGCGGAGCCCAAAGACGTCCAGCGAGCCTTGTCCTGAAAGGAGACGAGAGGAGGGGGGCAGGGGTGGGTGGTGGGGAAAGGGGCGGCGGCGCCCGCCTCTTCCAGCTTCGGCCGCCAGACATGCCGCTTCGAGCCCCACGACCGCGGGCTCCAGGGCAGGGCTCCGGGAGGGAGGGCCGCGGCGAGGGCGGCAGCGGCAAGGGGCGACGCCGGCTCCCTTCCCTCCCTCTCTCTCTCTCACCGCAAACGAGGAGCTCAGCGGCATGCGCTCCTCCCCGCCCCGGCGGCGGTACGGGTTGATCTCGTAGTCGGCCTGAGGGAAGGGAAAGGGTGGTCGGTGGCGATCGGCAGGTGGCGGGCGTGCGGCAGCCGGCGGGCGGCCGCCTCCTCTCGCCAACGGCGCGCCGATACGGGCGCGATATCGCGGGGGCGGCGACGGTGGCGCCGGGCGGCGGGACGCGCGATGGGCGCCACGCCCGGCCGGCCGCGCGCCGATTCGGCCGCCACCAGGGCCTCGGCCACCCCAAACACCCCGGCGCGCGATCGAGGACGCTCCTCGGCGTCGCGCGGGTCGGCATTCCGGGCCCGCTGCGCGCCCCCACCCCCCCAAAAAACAGCGCTAGGTCAACCCCCGCATTCCCCCTCCTCTCTCACCGCCGCGCTCCCGTCCGCCAGCAGGGTCGCGGTGGGCGCCGACCCCGCGAGCACCGTCGCCCCCAGGGACGCGCGGTCAAAGCCGGTTGCGAGGTCGGCCACCGCGTCGCCGCCCGCGTCCGCCGGCGCGGCGCCCGACGCCAAGCACGGAAACGCGACCGCGTCCAGCTTGAGGGGGCGGGCGCCCGCGCCGGGGCCGTCGCCGGCCAGGGCGGCGGTCAGGGCGGAGCGGCCGGACATGATGAGGGGAGACGGAGTGGCGACGCGCGTGGGGCGGCGGCGGGAGTGTCGCTCTGCCGTGGGTGCCCTGCGGGAGAGGCCCGCACGGCCGACGGGTCGTGGCGCGCGGCTCGTGCGGCCCCGCTCGCCTCGCTCCCTCTTCCCGTGCGTGGGGGCCTCGTGGGCCGCGGCAGCGGCTGCTCAGACACGCGCGCCCGCGCTCTCGTCTCTCCCTCTTCCACGCTCGCCGTCGCGCTGGGCGGGAGAGGAGGGAGGCGGGGCTGCTCTCCGCCGCGCGCGCGAGAAGGAGGCGTCGTCAAGCATGCGTTTTATTCGTCGCACCCCGCGGCTCACGCGCCCGCGCCCGGCCTCCCGCTCTCTCCCTCTCCTACTCCTCCTCTCTCGCGCTGGGCCTGCAGCGCGCGCGCGACCGCGGCCTGGGCGCGGGCCCGGGACGCGGCGTCCCACTTGATGGTGGAGGGCTGAGGTGGAGGGGGGAGGGAGGGGTGGTCCGTCGCCCTCTCGCTCCCTCTCTCTCGCTCCTCTCTACTTCTCTCTCCCTCCATCCTCTCCCACCAAAGGCCCCGGCGCCAGGGCGTCGAGCGCCGGCTGCAGCGCGGCCTCGGCCGCGGCCAGGGCGCGGCGGGCGACGGCGGCCGCGGCGGCCAGAGGCGATGGAGGTGGTGGCGGCATGACTGCGGCGGCGGGCCGGCGGCGAGGGCCGCGGCGGAGAGTGGCAGCGAGGATGCGGCGCGGCGCGCTCGGCACGCACTCCTCCTCGGCCGCCGCACCCCCTAGTCGAGGCTTGCTTGGCGCCACCATGGCCGCCCTCCACTCGCTGGCGCCGCCGCCGGCGCACGCGGTCGCCACCGCCGCGCTGCTCGGCCTTTACGCCGCGCTGCGCCTCCGCGTCCCTCCCGACGCGGCGGCTCAACTGCCCGGCTGGGAGAAGCAGAGCGGCGTCGCGCTGGCGGCGGCGGCGGCGATCAAGGTGATAGCGCGCGACGCGACCCTCTCCTTTTCTTCCTCCCTTTCCGACCTCGGCCGCCTCGCGCGCATCGTGCCGCTGGGGTTGTTGGCGGGGCTGGCGCCCGCGGCGGGCGCGTGGTACGCGCTGGCGGCCGCGGCGGCGGTGCTGCTGTTTCCCGCGCCGGCGCGCGCGTCGCCGCTGGCCGACGCGACGCCTGCGGCCCTGGCGGCCGCGTTGCAGGACGACAAGCGCCAGCGCGGCGGGCGGCACGCGCGCATCGCCCTCTTTTGCGACCCGGGCGGCGGCGCGCGCTCGGACGCCGCGGCCTCCGCGGTCGCCGCCCTGGCCTCTTCCACCACCGCCTGCGTCCAAGTCGACTCCTCGCGCTGGCCGGGCGCCGCTGCTGCGCTGGGCGTGCGCGAGGGCTCGAGGGCCGACGGCGCGACGGTCGCCGCGCGGTGGGTGGGGGGGGAGCTGGTCGGCGCGGTGGCGGGGGCGGGGGGGGCGGGGTTGGCAAGGGGGTTGGGGGTTGATGGGTGACCACGGGGGGCGCGGAGGTTGGCGGGCTAGGGACGCGATGAGAGGAGAAAATGAAAGAAAGATAATTTGGAAAACCATACTTCTCGCCGTTCATCGCTCACCATTCAACGCGGCCTGAAGCAAATGCTATCAATTTCGTCCTGGAGGGCGCGAATGCGTTGGTCGAGCGCGAGGTCGTGGGACGACGCGCAGTGCGCGGCGCGCGTCGCCGCCAACTGCTCCTGCAGCTTGCGGATGGAGGCGAGCTTCCGGTACGGCCACTTAAGAATTCCATTTGCGCGAGCCGCCCTTTTAAGCAACGTCGGACAAATGCCGATGGCAGCGGCTGCGGACGAGAGAGGGAGATGAAAAACCGATGCAAGGTCGGTTTTTTGCAGCCGAGGCGCTTTGGGGGCGATTCCGGCGTCTTTCAAGCCGTTAGCGTGAGCATGGGCGGCAACTGAGGCCATGAACGCTTCCACAAAAGCGTCTGTGGGCGAGAAATAGTACCAAAAAGCAGTCATCGTGTTCTGATGCTCGACCGTGCATGCAGCATTCGACATCGTGGATGACGTGAAGAAGCGCAGGCGCGTGCTTTCGAATGATTTGTTATCGGTTCGTAGGGTGAACGTTTTCCGCTCGAAGCATTCACACATAGCGGAGTAAAAAGAGCGGGTCACGTCGAGAGTAAAAAATAATGCGGTTGCTGCACACGCTGGTCCCTTATAAATAGGCATAATCAATATGCCGACTTGTGCACGGCGGCATAATTATGTTAAGTTGAGGAGCTGGGCGCAGTTTTAACACACAAAAAAACGCCAAAGCCAACATGAAAACGCCATGTTTAACTGCCGCCCTCGTCTGTCTCTGTCTATTTACCCAAAGTGACTCTGCACAGCGCCCGGTCCGCCTGCTGATGGTTTTACTGCCTGGGACGCCCTCTCACAACCGTTATCTCCATTTTCTCGGTGAGGGACTTGCCGCGCGCGGCATCGACGTAACTCTCCTTGCTGAGCAACACGACGCCAGCCACCTTCCCGTCAACAAGACGCGCATAGTCGCCTACTACACGCCATACAGTCACGATGACTGGAGGGCGGGAGCGCGTGCAGTGCGTTTTTCGCGAGCCATCACCACGATGGCGCGTGGTTTCGAAGTATGGACCGACCAAGCCGACAGGCTGCTAAAGAACAACACCATGATGACCAAGCTCCGCGCGTCAGAGTTCGACGCGGTCGTTGGCGACATGCAGTGGGTCGGTACGGCCGCCGTGGCGGCTGCGCTCCGTCTGCCATTTGCGTACATCTCTGCTGTACCGATTGCTGACCCCATTTACGCCCAAATGTTCGATTTTCCGAACAATGTTTTGAAGATTCCGCAGGTAGGCTGCGGCGGGTGCTGAGGAGTGGGAAGGAGGAAGCGGGTCGCGCGTGCACGGGGCGCGACCTCAACCCACCTCACCTCAACCCAACACTCAGTTTGGATCACGCAATCTACCTTCCACGATGATAATATCGCGCAACGTGGCAACGTGGCTCTCAAATGCCATCTTCTTCATGCGCATCAAAAAATTATTGCACATCCCTCTTTTCCGTGCGCATAAACTCTACATGGCGACGCAGCGGCGCCGTCTAGTTCTCGTGAACTCCCACCCCTCTATCGAATGGGAGCGTCCGCTGCCGCCAAATGTACGCTACGTTGGGCCGCCTTTCTTGGCTAAAGCGCGCGCGCCTTCCCACGTCTCCTCTCCGGATTTTATCCTCGTAAGTCTTGGAACCTTCGTGTCCATGGACGCCGGTGAGTATTGGGAGCTCGCTCGAGCGCTGGCAACTGTAAAGGTGGACGTCGTCTTCAAAGTCGCGCCTCACGATTTACCGTCGGACCTGCCTTGGGAGCGTCTACGGTCTTTTCTTCCTCCTCACGTTCACCTCCACGAGCACGTCAAACAGCAGGAACTGCTGGGAGAGTCTGGTTGCAGAGGGTTCATTTCGCAAGGTGGAATCTTCTCAGTGCTGGAGTCGGCCTCCGCTGGCGTGCCGCTAGGCCTTATTCCGTTCCTGGGTGATCAAGAGGTAGGGCGCTTGGACAGGTGCCTACCGCGAGGGTGTACGGCGATCGTAGCGCTCAGATTTGCGCTCCCTTTCCTCCCTTCTTCGCAGGATAACACCGACAAAGTTGTTGCCGCCGGTATGGGCGTGCGCATTGCCGCTTTTAACGCGTCATTCATCAGCGCAGCCATCGAGCGCCTGCTCTATGACGAAATCTTGACACTTCGAGCCCGGCAAGTCGCAGCGAAGATTCGAAACTCGCCGCAGCTGCCCACCGAGGCGGCTTTCGATGGGATTGAAGAGTTTTTAATGGAGACCGTGGGCGGGCGGTGACGCTGTGGAACGCCACTTGACGCCCGCCTTCTCCCCCAACACAAAGCGCCACCCTCACACCCTCCACCCCCCCACCATGCCCCCCCCCTAGCCCCATCACCCGCACCATGCCCCCCCCCCCCCCCACCGTCACCCAGCAAGCCTCCGACGCGCGCGCGACCGCCCTCGCCGACGTCTGCCGCCTCCTGCAGCACCCGGAGCACTTGCACCGCTTGCCAGAGCTGAGGGCCGAGTGCGAGAGCAAGAGAGAGGTGTCGGAGACGGGAGAGGAGGTGGAGGAGGGGGCGGTCGGGCGCGATGCATCGGCCGCCCGCCTCCAACGCCATCCTCCCTCCTCCCTCCTCCCTCCCTCTTCCCAGCTCAACGCCGCCCGCCTGGCATCCGCGGTCGCGTCCCACGTCGACGCCGCGCGGTCCGGGGCCGCGCTGCTCGACGGCGCGGGCCGCGCGGTGGCCCGCCTGCGCGAGTGCTATGCGGTGGGAGAGGAAGAGAGAGGAGGGTGGTGGAGGGAGGGAGGGGGAAGGCGGCAGGCGGACGACCCCTTCCCTCCCTCTGTCTCCTCCTCCCCGCCCCAGACCATCGACCGCCTGTGCGCCGAGTCGGCCGCCCTCGTCCACCGCCCCGACACCATCGCCGCCCTGGCCCGGGCGGCGTCCAGGGCGCGCGACGCGGTGGCGGGGGCGAGGGCGGTGGCGGACCTGCCGGCGGCGGCGGCGGCCGCGGAAGCGGCGCTGGAGGGCGGCGCATCCTTGGCCGCCGTGCACGAGGCTGTTGCGGTACTGGAAGGGACGGCGGCGGCCGCCAGGCGCGCGCTGGACGGCGCGGAAGGCGCGGCCGCCGGCGCGCCGCCGCCGCCGCCGCCGCCGCGCCGGCGCGGCGCCCCTCCTCCCGCCCCCCCGCCCGCTCCCTTGACCCCCTATTTCGCCCGCGTCGAAGCCGTCGGGCGCGCGCTGGAGGACCGGTTGTGGGCCACGGTGCGGGCGTTGCCCGCGCTGGCGTCCCCGGGCGGCGACGCGCGCGCGCTCGCCGGCGCGGCGCGCGCGCTCGCCGTCCAGGACGCGGTCGACGCCCACCTGGACGCCGCGGCCGCGGCGGGCGCCACCGCCGCCACCCCCACCCCCGCCCCCAAACGGTGGTGGGCGCGCGCCACGCGCCACGTCGCCGCGTCGTTCGCCGACGCGTTTGCGCCGGCGCTCGCCGCCGCCTCCCGCCTCTCCACCGCGCCCGACACCGACGCCGGCGTGCGCGCCCTGCTGGACGCGTGCCAGGCGGCGGTGGGGGCGGTGGTGGCGGTCGCGGACGGGGCGGCGCCCACGTTTGCGCGCGGGGGCGAGCTCGTCGCGGCGGCGGCGGCCGCCGCGCACTCCAACATCGCCCACGCGATCGCCGCCGCCGCCGCGGCCGCCCCGGCCCTGGCCAACGCCGACATCCTGCGCGTCGTCGCATGGTGCGACGCCTACTCGGCCACGCTCGACGGCCTGGGCGCCGGCGCCGCGCTCGCCGACGGCCCCGCCCTCGCCCTCGCCCCGCTCCACGCCGCCTACCGCGCCCGCTGCAAAGCCTCGCTCGGTGAGAGGGAGGGAAGAGGGAGGGGCAGAGGTCGCGGCCGCGACCAGGCGCCGACCTCCCCCCCCGTCTGCCTCCCCCCCTCCCCAGCCGGCTGGTGCCGCAACATCCTCGCCTCCGACCTCGCCGCCGCCCCCCGCCAACGCCCCGACGGCCGCCTCTACACGCCCGGCGGCGCGGATTTCTTTCGCGCCGCGCACGACCAGCTGGCCGCCGCCGCCGCCGCGACGGACGGCGACCTCGTGCTCGGCGTGGCAACGGATGTCGTGGGGGTGATGCAGGAATACCAACTGGCGCTGGCGGCGGTGGTGGCGGGGGCGGGAGGAGGAGGGGCGGCCGCGCGCGGCGCCGGTGGCGCCCCGCCGACGCCGCCGCCCTCGGTCCCGCCGCCCGCCCCGCTCCCCCTTTTGGACGACGCCCAGCTCACCGCCCTGGCCAACAACGCGGCCGCGTCGTACCGAGAGTCTGCCGAGTTCGCCGACCGCGTCGACGCGTCGCTGACCCCCGCCCTCCGCCACCGCCTCGACGTCGACGCCGCCGCGCGCGGCTTTGCCGACCTGGCGGCGGGCGCCGCCCGCGCCCTGGCCGCGCGCGTGTTCGGCGACGCGGGGCTGGGGGAGCTCGCCGCCCGCGTCTGCGCGGGGCCCGACTGGCGCGACGGGTCGGTCACCGCGTCCCTCGTGGCCACCCTGGGCGACTACTTGGAAGACTATCGAGCGCTGGCGGAAAAGGCGCTGTTCGTGCGCGTGGCGGAGCGGGTGCTGGCGACGGCCGCGGCGACGGTGGGGGCGGTCGCGCTGACGCTGTCGAAGACCCCCTCGTCAGCCGACGCCGCCCGCTTGCGCACGGATGCGGCGGATCTGGAGGCCGCGTTCACCGCGTGGGGCGCGCGGCCCGCGGCGGTGGCGGCCGCGGTACGGCCGCTCGTCGACATCGCCGCCTTGATCGACGGCCCCGACGCCGACTCCCTGCGCCTGGCCGCCACCTCCCTGCTCACAGCCGCCCCCACCATCCCCTCGTCCATGCTTGAACGCCTCCTGGCCGCGCGCGGCGACCTGACGCGCGCCGAGCGCGGCGAGGCGGCGGCCGCCGCGCGCGACGCGGCGGCGGCGCGGCGGGCGGCCGCGGTGGCGCCGAGGGCGAGGAGCGATGGACCGGTTGCCACGCTGCTGGGCAAGGCGGCCGGTGTGCCGACCGCGGGGCCGGTCTCGCGCGACGCCGCGTGCCGCGCCGCCTTCCTGGCCCTGCGCGACGCCGCCGCGCCAGCCACCGGCGACGGGGCGTGATTAACGAGTTCGGAGTGGGGCGACTTGCAGCACCGCGCCCAACGCGCTCTCCCTCCCCCCTGTCTCCCTCACCCGAGCAACCCCTTGACGTACACCTTGCCCTTCTCCATGAGGCCCAGCGCTTTGGCCAGCCTTTCCACCTCCTCGACGTCGCCGTCGACCGTCACGTCGGCCGTCGTCTCATCGTCGGACGACACGATTTTGACCGCCACCTCCTCCTCCCGCTCCCCGCGCGCCCAGTAGTAGGTGCCGGCCAGGGGGGACAGGGCGGTGAGCGCGTACCAGGCGTCGCCGCCAAAAGGGGCGGCGATGGAGAGGACGAGCGCGGTCGAGGCGAGGCCGCAAAACACGTAGAACACGAGCGCCGCCGCCTGCCCCTTGGACGCCCGGTAGGTGCCGACAAAGCGGATGACGTCGCCCTGGGCGGCGACGCGGTAGTTGAACGATTTGAAATGCGAAAAGATCGCGCGCGCCGTCGCGTCGAGCGACGGGCCGCCCTCGGCCGCGGGGCCCGCCACCTCGTACGTGCGCCGCACGCGCTTGGACTTGGGCGCCCGCTTGATCGGGGACCTGTGGCCGGGGGGGGGGCTGGGGGTGGGGAGGTCGGCGCGGTCGTGGCGAGGCGCTCCTCCCCCCTCGCCACACGCCGCTTCCACCCTCCCACGCCCCCACTATCCCTTCTCACCTGGCAAGGACAGGAGGAAGAGGCCGAGGGTGACGTAGTACGACTCTTTGGCGAATCCCCCGCCGCCCTCGGGCGCGGTAGCCGCCACGTCAGCAGCCAGCGCCGGCACCGCGGTGAGCAGCCAGAGCGCGGCGGCCGTGGGCAGGGGCGTGAGCGGCGCGGGCGGCTTGGGCGGCCCGGCGGCCGCATGCGCCGCGCGGCGCTCGGCGCGCGCGCGGGGCGCGCCGGCGGCGCGGGGCGTGGCGCAGGGGCGGGCCGAGAGCCGCATCATTGGCCGGCGACGGGCTGGGCGGCGGAAGTGCCGGGAGGAGTGACAACCGCCAGCGCGGCGGGCGCGTGGCGCCGGCAACGCCGCGCCTCCTTTTGACACAACGGCCGCCGCCCTCCCGCCTCCCTCGCCCCCGTCACCACACCGCGGCGGGCGCGACCACGGCGACCGCGACCGGGGCCGCGCCCCCGACGCGCACCCGAAGAGGAGCGACGGCGCGGTCGTCGCCGCCCCCACCACCGCCACTCCCCGGCTGCAGCGACACCGTGACCACGCCGGAGTAGTTGGAGGGCGCAGCGATTTGGATGAGGTGGCCGCCCGCGTGCGGGAGCGGGGCGGCGACGGCGGCGGGGGCGCCGCCTGCGAGCGTCGCGCGCACGTCGGCCGCGGCAAAGCCGTCCGCCCGCCCCGCCAAAAAGACGAGCACGGACGTGGCGGGCGACACGGGCATCGCGCCAGCGGGCAGGGCCATGTTGACGGCGCACAGGGCGGGCGGGCGGGGCGAAGGGGCGCGCGCGGGGTTGGCGGCGCGCGTAGGCGCCGGCGTCGCCGCGGGCGGCGGCGGCGGCGGCGCGGCCGTCGCCGGCGGCGTCGTCCGCGCTGGCGTCGCGGCCGCGGTCGCCGCCGGCGTCGGGGTCGGCGGCGCGGCCGTCGCCGCGGGCGCCGCCGGCTGCAGCGTCGCCCGCATCGGCGTCGGCGTCGCTCCCGGCCCCAGTTGGCCGGCGGCGGGGTCGCCCGGGTTGGAGCGGTCGGCGGCGGGCGGGTCGGGGGTGGCGGTCGCCGGCGGCGCGGCCGTCGCCGCCGGAGTCGTTGCCGCCGCCGCCGCCGGCGCTGGCGCCGCGCGCCACGTTGCGGGCGACCCCCGGACATCAACCGTGATCCACGTCGCGTTGGTCGGTGGCGCGCGCGCGGCGGGCGCGCGCGCGCCACCCGGGTCGCCCGCGCCACCCCCGCCCCCGCACGCGCACGGGCCGTCGGCGCACGCCATGTAGGCGGCGTAGTACGACGTCCAGTCGGCGGCCGCGGTCGGGAAGGCGGCGCCCCAGCCGGCGCGGTCGAAGCCGCAGTACTGGGGGGAGGAGGAACGAGGAAAGCAAGGGGGTGGGCGCGCAGCGACGGCGCGCCCGCGCCTGCCCCCCCCCGCCGGGGCCGCCCGCCCCCCCGGCCGCCCCGCCCCCGCACGGGCGCCCGGGG
>Ga0315273_10004204_pt1 | contig 17564 bp, 12 predicted proteins | sample YL17G02_0_MG_FD_205753 | JGI IMG/M metagenome (GOLD analysis project Ga0315273, IMG submission 205753) | Sediment microbial communities from Yellowstone Lake, YNP, Wyoming, USA - YL17G02_0 | ecosystem: Environmental > Aquatic > Freshwater > Lake > Sediment | place: USA: Wyoming | collected...
ATGCACTACGATTTAGGGTTCTTCGACGACGAAACGTGTCGGGTGGAGAGCGCCGAGAACCCGTTTGGCGCTAAAGTGTTACCCATGCCGGCGGAATAATCCGTTACCCATGTGTCCGGCATGGACCATTAGGAAGTGGTGGCCAGGGACGGAATCGAACCATCGACACGCGGATTTTCAAGACAGCTAACTGCTTAATTTCGTTGAAGTAAGACTGAAGAGACGTAACGCGTTTTTCGAGCGCCGACCGAACCGACCTCGCCGACCGAGCCTATCCCGAACCGGAAGCGTGAAAACCCGCGTTGTTCTTTGAGCGCCCCAGCGCGGCCGACAGCCCAGCCGCATCCCGACCGAACTATTTCCGAACCGCGCGCCGGGCGGGGTGCCGGGCGCCCGGAACTCCTTACGAACGTCCGTGAAGCCGAGGTCTGAGCGACAACACAACGAGGCCGGCCAGGTCGGCAAGTAACCGAAGGACGATTCGAGCCATCGCGATCACGCCACGATCATGCTACCGGTCGGCGACGGTCCCGCAACGGGATCAGTTCGTCCCAGACCCAATATTTGCGGAGCACAGGTCCGTGCACGACTGCACGGCGCGTGCGGATTGCCTAACACTACGAATTCGCGACCAACAGGTGACGATCTAGTCGAATTGATGGCGGCCGCTGCCGGTACGCAATGGTTTGTGGTGCACGCATACCGCGCGTAAATTGCATTGCCTATCGAGACCCCCCTTTCGGATCGGGTTTACGGAGATCGTTATGGCCGGTCGAGTGCAGTTGCTGGGAGTGACTAGCGCACTACCGGAGAGCATCCGTTCGAGTGCCGAGGTCGAGAACATGGTCGCGCACCATAGCCGCGGCTTTCGGCCACGCAAGGGTTCCGTCGAGGCCTTGTCCGGGATTCGTGCGCGGCGAGTTGCAGCTGGCGACGTGCAGTGCTCCGATCTTGCAGTCCTGGCATGCCGGCAAGTTCTTGCGCAGGCCCAAGTCGACGTCAGCGAAGTTGATTTACTGATTTTTTCTTCTGCTGGACAGGACCTAGCTGAGCCGGCGACCGCGAATATCGTGCAGGCAAAACTCGGCACCCGATGTCCGGTATTCGACGTCAAAAACGCCTGCAACAGTTTCCTAAACGGCGTGCAGATTGCCGAGTCACTCATAGTCGGCGGCGCCTGTAGAACTGCGCTGGTAACGGTTGGCGAGGTCAGCTCGCGCGTCATCGCCTGGGAAAGCGTGGATGCCAGTGAATTCCTGCGCAATTTTCTGGGATACACCGTGGGAGATGCCGGCGGCGCTGTGTTGCTGGCCCAAGCCACGGACGAACGGGGCATCTTCTTTCGCCGGTTCCATTCCCTCAGCGACAACTGGGACCTTATGACTGTGTTAGGAGGCGGCTCCATGCACCCGCGCGACATAGAACATACGTATTTGCGCACGAAAGGCAGTCGGCTGAAGGATGTGTTCATCGAGCATGGCGTGCCGATTTTGCATCAGGCCATGCGGGACACAGGTCTTCGGTTTAAGGATTTCAAACGCATATTTGTTCATCAAGTTACGCTGCCGTATTTGCGCGAGATGCTCTCGGCGACTGGCATTCCAGTAGAGTTGGTTGAACTTACCGTTGTGGACCTAGGCAACATGGCCGCCGCATCAATACCTGTGGCAATGGCGCGGGCCATGGAACGCGGCACCGTCGGGCCCGGGGATCGCGTGATGTGCCTAGGCCTGGCGAGTGGAATCAGCATCGGCATCATGATGATCGATCTGTGAGCAACTACCGGTGAACACGCCCGTGGACGGCCGACAATTCTATGTCGTCGTCCCCTTCTACAATGAAGAGCGCGGCATGGCAGCGACGCTGCAGGCACTGGCTAATCAGGTGGATCGGGATTTTTCTCTGGTCCTGGTGGACAACGCCAGCACCGATGCGAGCGCTGCGCTCGCCGCGCAATTTGTCGAGCGAAACAACTTTTTTCTGACTTACATCGTACATGAACCGGTCAAGGGCACCGGTGCCGCGGCGGATGCCGGATTCCGCTTTTCCATTGCACGAGGTGCTCGCTGGATTGCCCGCACGGACGCCGACTGTGTGCCGGATCCGTACTGGATTCGGAATCTCAAGACCGCGCTCTGCGAGGAGGGATTGGAGTTTGTCGCCGGCAGGATCCTCCCGAGAACTGATGAATGGCCGCTGACACCAGCCCGGAGTCTGGTGCTCGGCGGGATGATCTGGCTCGCCGAAAACTACGGCAGAGTCTTCCGCCGTGGGCCACAGTTTCGCTATCCGTATTTCCTGGTGGCCGGCAACAATCTTGCGATCAGCGCGTCACTGTACGAGCGCAGTGGCGGATTCCCGCGCACGACGCTTGAGACACTTAACGAAGATCGCGCACTATCGGAATCGGTTCGCACGCTCACGACGCGTGCCGCCCTGCGTCGGAATGTGATCGTTCGCAACTCCGCTCGTCGCGTACATGCCTATGGCGTCATCAACACACTGCGCTGGTACCGCAATCGCGGCTACCGACCCGACGTGGTCGATATCCGGTGACGGCGTTGTCTCATGAGACGGCACTCAATCTTGCGGCGCACCCGTTGATGTGGGGGGCGGCGCAACTCGCACGGCGAGCAGGTCCACTATGGAGGGTACCGGGACTGGGCCTGATCGTGAGCGATGCTACACTCGCGCGCGATATCCTCCAGCGCGACGATGAATTCACCAAGACTGGCCCAGGCAGTTTCGCTCGTGCCTTGACGGCTGTGCTGGGTCCGATAGCTCTTGGCAACATGGACGGCGCTGAGCATCGTCAACTGCGTGCTGCCATCGCGGATGTGTTGACGCCGGCCCGGGCCGACATGCTGGTGCGGTGCCGCGCGGCGGCTGTGCAAATGCTGCAAAATGAGCTTGCGCGTGGCGAGCCCGTAGACCTTGTGCGCTTCGTTCGCGGATGGAGTGGGCGCATTGCCTTCGATGTAGTTGGCATTGCACCCCCGGTAGGCAGGGAGGAAGCGTCCAGCCACGATATTGTTAGGCTGAGCGAACGTATGGCTCCCGTGCTCGGTTTCCGTGAACCGTCGACCTGCAGGATCCGCTACGCACGAGCGGACGCGGAGCGGCTCGCCGCGTATTTTCGGGATGGATACCGGCGACCCGCGCCATCGCCGTCATTGGTTGATTCCTTGCAGACGCTAGGGCTCACGTGGGAACAAGCGCTTGGCGTGGTGCTGATCTTCGTGATCGGTGGCACGCTCACGATTACCGCTGCCTTGCCTCGTATCGTGGCGCTGCTCGTGGACAGCGGTCTCTTTACTCGCCTGATAGAAGACCCAACCGGTATTGCGCGCGCAATCGATGAGGGTTTGCGCTACACCGCGCCCCTGCCTGGCACCGTGCGAATCGTTCGCCGCGCCGCCATCGTCGGCGGATACAGACTTGCAGCGGGTTCGCGCATCGTCATCCTGACTCGCAATCTGGCCCGTGACCCGCAGCTGTTTCCGGATCCCGACCGATTCGATATCGGGCGCGTCCAAAACCCTCGTGCCAGGCATCTATGGTTTGGTGCGGGTCCACACTTCTGTCCCGGATTCAGCCTGGCCGAACGTGAACTCGAGGCCGTACTTGAAGCTATAGTCACCGAAAAGCGCGACCTGCGCATTGTCAAGCGTCGCGTTGCGATCGGCGCCTTGCTGCCAAGCTACTCCCAGTTGGTTGTCCGTTTTTCGGACCGAAGCGCCTGATGGAACGGATATCTCTTCTTGAGCAGCTGGCGGTTCCCTGCGCCCACGGCCCCCACCTGCCTGCCATTATCAATGCCCGCCATGGCGTGCTGTCGCGAACGCAGTTGTCCAGGCGGGTACGCGCGATCGCAGACGGGTTCACCGCCGCCGGGCTGCGTCCCGGAGAAAGAGTTCTGTTCGCTGTGCGACCGGATGCCGAGGCCGTGCTGCTGATGTTGGGAATCTCCGCCGCAGGAGGCGTTCTGGTTCCGTTGGATTCCAATATGGGCCCGGCACTGTTCGCATCGCGAATGGAACTCTTATCGCCTCAATGGGTGGTCGCGGAATCGGCGCTGCTCGCCTTGTCGGCCAGTCGTTGGATCCTGCGCCTACTCGGCTGGTGCGGCATCAATTTGCCGCCTGTCGCGGCGATGACAAACGCACAGTTTGTTAGCGTCGGACCCTTATGGCCAGGCACCCGCTCCAAACTTACTGCGGCCGCAATCGAAAAGCTCGGGCAACAGGCAGATAACCCGGTACGCGCTCCCGTTGATCGCGATGACGCGGCCATGATTGTCTTTACATCGGGAACGGCCGGTGCGCCCAAAGCCGTGGTGCATTCCTGGCGCTCGACGCAAGCCGTGTTCGATGCAGTTGGATCGCTCTTGGACGCGGGCGCGAACGACGTAATCCATGCTCGGGAATTGCACCTGATCATTCCGGCGCTCATCGCGGGAGCGACGATTTTCATCCCTGCGCGTCACAAGTTCTCGGCCGCGCGCACTCTGCAGGATCTCAAAAGATGTCGCGTGACCCATCTGTTCAGCGTCGCGGCAGAGTGCCGGCAGCTTCTCGACCATCTGCGCTCAAACGAATTGCACCTGCCAGCCTCATTGCGTGAAATCTGGATCGGTGCAGCGCCAGTACACGCGTCGTTCCTGAAGGAATTCCAGGCAGTGCTCTCGAGGGGCACAAACGTATGGTGCGTCTACGGCATGACCGAGATTCTCCCTGTCGCGCGTGTGTCACTTGCGCAAAAACTCGCCTACGCGGGCGACGGCGACCTGGTGGGGGAGTGCGTGGCCGGTGTCAACGCACGCGTGTCGACAGATGGCGAGTTACTGCTGAGCGGGCCGAATCTCTTTGCCAGATACTTTGGCGAGCCCGTGTGCATGGAGCACGCGACGGGAGACCTCGCGCGATTAGTTGACGGGAGCATCGCACTTCTCGGACGCCGCAAAGACATGATCATTCGCGGCCGATTCAACATCTATCCCGAACTCTATGAAACCGTCATCGAGCGGATCGATGGCGTGAAGCGTTGCGCGATGATTGGCATACATGACATGGGCCCGGCCGATGAACGTGTTGTGCTTGTAGTTGAGCCGCGCGCTGTGGGTGCCGGCGAAGTGCTCAAGAAGCGATTGTGGCGTGAGTTGCGAAACGGACCTTATAGTATCGACGCCGCTGCGCTGCCCGATGTGATCATGATAATGGCGTTGCCGACCATCGGGCGCTCGAGCAAGGTGGACAAGGGCCGTCTGCGCGAGATCGTGCACAGGGGAATGGCTTGCGAGTCGCTGTGACCGGCGCCAGCGGATTTCTGGGCGGCTGGCTGGCGCGCATGCTCACAGATCGAGGACATACGGTTTTTGCCTACGGGCAGCGACCTGTTACGGCGCTTGCGCAACCGCTCCCGCGCTACGAGCAATGGGACATTTGCGCAGGTCCCACGCAGGTCGCTGAGGTTGATGCGGTGATCCATTGCGCCGCACGGGTTGGCGATTGGGGTTCCGACGCTGACTATCGGCGCGTCAATGTACAAGGCACGCGAGTTGTTCTTGAGACATTTGGCGGCTGCGATCGCTTCGTGCATGTCAGCAGTGCGAGCGTATATTCCGGCGATCGTCCCAATCAGCAACTGACCGAGGACGCTTCTGTGGGGAGCGGACTCTATACGGCGTATGCGCGAACCAAAGCCGAAGCCGAACAGCTGGTGCTTGCGAGCGGCCGTCCTGCGGTGGTCCTGCGGCCGCATATCGTCTACGGTCCGGGTGATACGACACTCATGCCGCGTGTACTCGCGGCGCGCCGGTGGGGCTGCCTTGCAGTTCCGGGCAATGGACGAAATCGTATTTCGGTAACGCACGTTTTCAATTTCGTGCACGCCGTCGAGTGTGTACTCAAGTCCTCGGTAACGCACGGCACTTTCAACATTGCGGATCCAGAGGACGCGAGCGTCGATGAATTGTTGCGCTCGCTGCTGCTACGCAGCGGTATCGCGCCGCGCCTGTTATATGTTCCCCGTTCAATCGCGTGGGCCGCCGCCCTCGTGAGCGAGCGAGCGTGGCGCATGGCCGGCAAGTCGCGAGCGCCGCAATTGACGCGCTATCTGGTTGCCAAGCTCGCGGATGAACACACGCTCGATTCGACGCGCGCGCGCAACCTGCTAGGTTACGAACCCTGTCACACCTTTCGCGACGCACCCATGCACTGGGAGAACGGACAGTGACAAATCTTGCTTGCGCCATAGTCCGCCAGCGTCGCTGGATTGCGTTAGGCTGGCTCGCAGTCGGACTGCTGCTGCTGCCCTTTGCGCCGCAGGTGGCGTCTAGACTCGAGGTAGGAACTGCAGCCACGGAAAAAAGTGAGGCGGTTCGCGTCGATGAGATTCTCGCGAACCGTTTCGTCGCAATGTCTTCGACCAGACTGGTCCTCGTAGCAACCGGTATTCCCGCCCCCGACACTGACGATGGGAAGAAGGTGCTGCATCGAATCGTGGACAAGGTTGAGGAGATAGCGAGCGTCGCGGACGTGTTGTCCTATCTCAACGCGAGCGACCGCGCGTTTGTAAGTGCGGACGGCACGTTTATGGTCGTGGGTCTGGCAGCGGGTACGCGCCGCATGGACGAAATCGTGCTTGGACTGCGCCGCGCGACACGACTCATGGAATCGGAGTTGCGCGCAAAATACCGGACGGCTGAGCTCGCATGGACCGGCGCGGCAGCATTCGACTATGACGTGCGAATGACGAGCGCGACAGACGCTGCAGAGGTGGAACGACGCGTACTGCCGCTGACATTGGCACTTCTCTTCATCGTGTTTGGTAGCTTGGTCGCCGCTTTGTGTCCGGTGGTCATTGGCGGAGTCGCAGTCGGACTCAGCCTGGGCGCAGCGGCATTGATCAGTCCGTACTGGTCGATGTCGATCCTGCTCCTGAATATCGTGTCGATGGTAGGCCTCGGAATCGGCATCGACTACAGTCTGCTGATGTTGAGCCGCTTTCGCGAAGAGCTATCCAGCGGCGTCCCGGCGGAGACTGCTGCGGTGGTGGCGCTTGGCAGCGCAGGACACACGATCGTGCTTGCCGGCAGCGCGGTCGGGATAGGCTTTGCAGGAATGCTCGTCGTTCCGGCCACGGAATTGCGCTCCATCGCAACGGGAGGCCTGCTGGTCGTCGGATTCTCGGTTCTTCTTGCTACCACGCTGCTACCGGGCCTGCTCACTTGGTTGGGTCCCCGAGTCGAAACTGGCCGGTTATGGCGTGCCAGCACTGCCCGGCAGCCGTCGCGGCGCTGGCAAAAATGGGGGCGCTGGGTAGCTGCGCATCCGTTGCGCGTGCTCATCGTCATCGGGATCCCACTCGCGGCTCTCGCGTGGCAGGCTAGGTATATCAGCACCGACATTCCTTCGGGCAGCTGGCTTCCAGCTCGGATGGAGTCAACCCGCGGCGCAGTCGCGTTGCAGCGGATGGGCCAGAGCGGCGTGGTCCAGACGATCCGCGTGATTGTGACATTGCCGACGAGCCACGCTGCGAACACCGCGGCGGGTTGGTCGGCGATTGCCAAGCTCAGTCGCGCTTTCGAACGAGATCCAAGGATAGCGCGTGTAGTGTCATTGCCGCTCTTGATGAATCTCGATGCCGTGAAGGCCATTCAGGCTGCAGGCTTACCCACCACGATGCTGGACTCTTACGTAAGTCGCGACGGGCAGTTCGTCTTGATTGAACTGATCCCGCAAGAAGCCGTGTCGGCCGGAGCGCTGATGCGGTATGTGCGAGAGCTTCGCACGATGGACGCCGCCGATCGCAGCGGTCTTGCCAATGCGCGCATCCAGGTTGGCGGACTGCCGGCGCACAACGCGGATTATCAGGATGCCATCGGTGGCAGTGCGGCCAATGTCATTCTATTGATCGTGGCTTGTACTTTTGTGGCGCTGCTGATCGGATTCCGTTCGCTGGTGGGGGCGCTCAAGGCAATCATGTTGAATATTCTCTCCGTAGCTGCAGCCATGGGCGCGGCGGTGCTGGTCTTCCAGGACGGTTATGGCGCCGATCTGTTAGGAGTCGCCCATCCACTCGACGGATTATTCCCCGCCGTGCCGATCATCGTTTTTTGCGTCGTGTTTGGGTTGAGCATGGATTACGAAGTATTCCTGCTGTCCCGCGTCGAGGAGGGCGTGCGCAGGGGCATGTCCAACGATGACGCGCTTGTCGATGGCCTGACCCGCACCGCTGGTGTCATCACCAGTGCGGCATTAGTGATGATCGTCGTGTTTGCGGGATTTTCTCTCGGCGACTTTCTGATCATTAAGATTCTTGGCTTCTCGCTCGCGGTTGCGGTACTGATCGATGCGACCTTGGTCCGGCTGGCAATCGGGCCGGCCTTGTTGCAACTCGGCGGCCGCTGGAATTGGTGGCCCGGCATGCGCTGAGCCCATGGATTCATTTGCCTTGCAACTTCACCGTATCGCGCCGATCTCTACTACTCACACCCAAGGTGAAGTTCAGATCATTGGCCAGGACTGCGGCAACACGCTACCCGTTCATTCGCCGTGCAGGGTGTCTGGGAGGGTACTGTCAAGTTAAGTGGCCTTGGGGTAAACCGGCGTCGAGAATTGACCAGCGTCCGGCGTCGGTGCTGTCAGGCTAGCTCTACGCTTTCTCCGTTTCGGGCCAGAACGCCCCCCGAACTGAGGAATGCACCTGCAGCCGGTGACGTCACTCCGAGTTTTCGTAGTCATTTCGAACTGGACCAGTTGGAAATGGTGGCCGGGGACGGAATCGAACCATCGACACGCGGATTTTAAATCCAACGGAGAGCCCGGTTCGGTGCGAGTAAGTCGAAGAAACGCGACGAGTTATCCCGGGGCCGACCGAAGCGCCCTCCCCGACCGAGCTCATACCGAACTCCGCGGGGGCCGGCCGACCGAACCTCGGCGCGGAGACCATGCGGGTCAACGAGTTAGGCCCATCGCGACCGAGCAGCGACCGAACCGTGCGCCGGACGGCGACCACGACCGGACTGCGAAGCGACGGGCCGCTTGCGATGGCGGAGTCGAAGGCGCAGAGGCAGAATCGCAGACCGCCGGATGCGGCGCCGCACGCACTGCGACCGAGAATTGTCGCGTACGTATACTGAGGCTGAAACGGAACCCCTGACTTCTCGGCGTCCGCGGACGCCGAGACGGAGATCGGCATGACGAACTCGCCATTGTCGCGCTAGCCGTCCTGCTCGCGCTGTGGGCGGACCAGGCGATGCAGGCGCACGAAGAGGCCGCCAGGGCGACCGGTTACCTCGAACGACTTCAGGAGGATGTCAGGGCGGACATCCGGTCCCTGCGATTCAGCCGCGACCCGGCGCTGATGCGGCGATTCCCGAGCGCATCCGGCGAGCACAGGCCTACCAGTTACGCCGAGGCGCGGGGAACCGCACCGGAGATCGGAGCCACGCGTGCCGACGCCAATCGTATCCTCGAACGGATGCGGACGCGCCCTAACTTCGAAGGGTATGTCCGCGACAGCATGTACTGGGCGCAGCTCTCAGCCCTCCTCTTCGACGGCGTGATCCAGTCCGCCGAGGAGCTCGACGCAACGATCGCGAGGGAGATCGAGGCTCTCCGTCGATGACTGCCCCTGTGGCCTGGCGCTCACCCGGCTCTCTCCCTGTGTGGCGGAACGTACCGAAGCGTTCGCGGAGCACAGGCCCCGAACCGGATGGCCAAGGGCTAGAATTGCCGCGCGGAAGCGTACGCACACTGCTTGGCGTAGGCTATCGGGAACGCCGACCAAGACCCATATTCATGGCCCACCGCCCCGAACCACGGAATCTTATGCGGCCCTCCGTGGCAAGGACTCCGTGACCGAACCGAGCAGGGCCGTATTCCTGAGCTACGCGTCCGAGGATGCGGAGGCGGCGCAGAACCTTTCCAATGCGCTGCGCGCCGCAGGCATCGAGGTCTGGTTCGACCAGAGCGAGCTTCAGGGGGGCGATGCCTGGGATGCCTCGATCCGCCGCCAGATCAAGAGTTGCGCGCTGTTCATCCCGATAATCTCGCGCAACACCCAAGTGCGCGACGAAGGGTATTTTCGCCTCGAGTGGAAGCTCGCCGTTGACCGCAGCCATCTAATGGCCGCGAACCACCCATTCCTCGTTCCAGTCGTCATCGACGACATTTCGGGTCGGGACGAGCAGGTTCCCGACCGATTTCACGACGTGCATTGGACGCGCCTGGCGAGTGGCAGCAATGCCACAGAATTTGTCGAGCGAGTGCGCAGGTTGCTGTCACCTGATGCCGCGACGCCCACCAGGACGACCGCCGGGGCTCCGACGCTGCTCACGGTATCGACAGGCACTCCATCGACCCGATCGATGCCCCGGGCCTCCCGTTCGTTCGCGCTCTGGATCGTAGGCGGCCTCGTGATCCTTGCGATGGGCTACTTTCTGGCCGGTAGGTTCCTGGCGTCGAAGCATGCGGTGCCAACGATGGAGGCACCAGCCAAGGCTGCAATGCCAGCGGCGAGCGATAGATCGATTGCCGTCCTGCCCTTTGTCGACATGAGCGAGAAAAAGGACCAGGAATACTTCTCAGACGGGCTGTCCGAGGAGCTCATCAACCACCTGTCGCACACCCCTGAACTGAAGGTGATCGCGAGAACGTCTTCATTCCAGTTCAAGGGCCGGAATGAGGACGTGCGCACGATCGGCCAGCGCCTCGGTGTAGCTAACCTGCTGGAGGGAAGCGTTCGCACATCGGGGAAGACCTTCCGGGTAACGGCGCAGTTGATCAAAGTGTCGGACGGTTCGCATTTGTGGTCCCAGACCTTTGATCGCGACATGCGGGATATCTTCGAGGTACAGGATGCAATTGCCACGGCGGTCGTTACCGCCTTGCAGGCGACCTTGGCGACATCGTCCACCGGTCAACGGTCCGCGAGCCCAGAGGCGTACAAAGCGTTATTGCGCGGTCGCCATTTCGCGCAGATGAGAACGAAGGCGGATTCGGCGCGAGCCGTCGCGGCATACCGGGAGGCCATCAGGCTTGATCCGACCTACGCGCTCGCGTTCGCCGAACTGGCACTGACGTACACACTCTGGTCTCCGGGCTGGATGCCGATCAGGGAAGCGAACGCGGAAGCCCGCGCAGCCATCGATCAAAGTCTGCAGCTGGACCCTAACCTGGCGCTCGCGCACCGAATACTTGGATGGATGGAGCAAGCCTACAACTATGACTTCGTCACGGCGGAGGCGGCGCGAAAGCGTGCCGACGAACTCGACCCGGCGGACCCGTGGGTCACTTATGACGCCGCGTACCACGCGTTTCTTGTGGGTCAGCTTGACGAGGCGATCCGCTTGAATCGCCAGCTTGTAGATCGCAATCCGCTCGATGCAGGTGCGTGGATGCTGCTGTGGCAAGTACTGATCCGCGCCAATCGACTAACGGAAGCGGAAGCTGCCGCCCGCACGCTGCAGGATCTGAATCCTCGTGCCGTCTTCGCGCATGCTGCGCTCGGGCTGGTACTGCTGTATCAAAACAAGCCGAATGAAGCATTGCAAGAAATGGGTAAAGAGACGGAAGAGGGAGTACGCCTTCTCTTCTCATCGCAGGTGCTCTGGGAACTCGGTCGCCGCACGGAGGCGGATGAGTTGCTAGCTGAAGCCAAGGCCAAGTACGCGGATACCATGGCTTTCGTAATCGCCGGACGCTATGCGATTCGTAACGAAAAGGATGAGGCATTCATGTGGCTGGACCGCGCCTACGAGCGCCGCGAGCCCGGAGTAATTGAGATCCGGACCGACGAAGCCTTCCGAAACCTCTACGAAGACCCGCGCTGGAAGGCGTTCCTGAGCAAGTTGAAGCTGCCCGAGTAGCGACGGCTCTTCTCCTCCTCGCACTCGCCTCGCCGCAGCGTCGGGCTCGACATCGGCCCGGTACGCCAATAGGCTCGGCCGGGAAGGTGGTTTGAACTTCCTATCTGCCGCCGCGCGGGAGACCGGCAAGTTCCACGTTGACGACAAAGAGGCCGTCGTGTTCAAGATCCTGCGGGAGGCGCCCGGCGGCTGAAGGCTTTGCCGGCAGCACCCCCGGCGGTTACGCTGCACCGAACCTGCCGCGGAGGGGACGACGTAGATGAAAGCGCGGGCGGCGGCGATCGCTCTCAACCTCCTGATTGGCTGGCATGTCGCCGCGGACGCCACGGACGTCAACATCCCAGTGCCTGCAGAGGCGCTCGAACGACAGCTCGCAACCGAGCCGTTCAGCATCGTCGCCGCGGAGATCAGCCGCCCGCAGGTCCAGGGCGACATCACTCTCAAGGCCGAGCTCTCGTTCTCGGGCAACCCTCCCGTCCAAGTGAAGCTGCGCCGCGCCGAACCGGGCGCCGAGAGCTCCAACAACCGGCCGCGCTACGACCTCGCCGCGTACGAGCTCCAGAAGCTGTTCCTCGAGCCCGCGGAATTCGTGGTGCCGCCGACGGTGCTGCGCGCGATACCTGTTGCCGCGCTGCTGCCGTACGCGAAGGGGGCACGCCCGACGTTCCGCGGGTCGGAAGACGTGCTGGTCGTGCTGCAGTACTGGCTGCAGGAAGTGAAGGTGGTTGCCGACGCGTACAGCGCGCACCTGTTCGCCACCGACGCCGGATACGCACGACACGTGGGCCAACTGAACGTGCTCACGTACCTGATCGAGCACGGCGACGCGAACCGCGGCAACTTCCTGGTGTCCCGCTCGGAAAGCTCGCCGCGCGTGTTCTCCGTGGACAACGGCATCGCGTTCGCCTTCAACGACAGCGACCGCGGGAACACCTGGAGCAGATTGCGAGTGTCGAAACTCCCGGCCGACACGGTCGACCGCCTGCGCCCCGTGACGCGTGATGAGCTGCAGCGCCGGCTCGGCGTACTCGTGCAGTGGCGCCTCGTGGACGGTCACTGGGTCGCCGAGCCTCCCGGGGAGAATCTCGGTCCGCAGCGTGGCGTCCGGCAGCAGGATGGCGTCGTCCAGCTCGGCCTGACCGAGGCCGAGATCGCTCAAGTGGACCGGCGCAGGACGGAACTGCTCGAAGCCGTGGACGAAGGCCGCGTTGGCTTGGTCGGGGCGAACCGACCATGACGGTGTGCTCCGCAATTACCCGATCACGCCCGCGCGGGCGCCGGCAGATATTCGTGATGCAAGCCTCCCAGCACCGATCTGACGCGCACGCCGAGGTGCTCGCCGAGCCGATGGCGGGTCAGTGGTGCCGCAGACGGCACCGACCTGCCAGCCGATTTCCGTACCAGCTGAGACATTTCGAAATTGGCCCACGCCTGTTCACAACGGACGTCCTTACTCAGTCAATCGGCCGAGAGGCTCAGCGAGATTCCCCGAGGTCGAGCGACGCGTCCTTCGGCCGTGCGGCCAGTGCCACCCGCTGCCGTCCCATGTAGCTCGATGTCGGCGAAGATCCCCTTGAACTCCGGCTCGTCGCGGATCGAGTCGAAGGCTGGGTCGAGGTGGTAACAATCGTCGCCGCGTGCTACCGGACATCACATCAAAGTGGCCGGCTGGCGACGTCCGAGGACGGCCAGCCGGCGACGAAGCGCTGCATCAATTGTTCGGGGCCCCGCTCGCGATCCACGACTTGATCGAATCGATGGTCGCCTGATCGAGGAAGGGACCTCCAAGCGGCATCCGTGAACCGGAGATGCCTGCGGCACCCTCGAGTTTATGAATCACGTAGCTGTTCGTGGAATCACCCGGCTTGACCCGCATGAGGCCCAGCTTCTCCTGGCTCGCGACGTTGACCAGATTCGCGAAGCTGTTGCCCGCGGTCAGGTTCATTGACCCGGGAAGCGCGCCGCCGGGAGCGTTGCTGCCGTCGTGACACCCTGTGCACTTCGGCGTGAAGACCTGCGCCTGGATCAGGCTCAAGGTGGCAGCAGCTGCGGTATTGGCCACGGTCACCGTCACGGCGGGTGACGCTCCTGAGTTGCCGTCGACGTCCGTCGCCGTGGCCGTCAACGTAACTGTCCCGTCAGCAACGGAGGTCGTGTTCCAGGGCACCGTATAGGGCGACGTTGACGCAACACCGATCGAAACACCGTTGGCAAGAAACTCGACCTTGGAAATGTTGATCGATGACTGCGCCGTAGCGCTCAACGTGACAATGCCCGAAAGATTGCCAGTCGGCGCAGTCAACGCCACGACCGGCGGGACGTTGAGCGCCGGTGGAGTCGCACCCACGTCGATGCGGCCGTAGGCGCCGTTCGCCTCGTCATTGGTACCGGCAGCGTAGAACAGTGTATTTTTCGGCTGATTGTTGGCACCGTTGCCAAAGGCGATGCCCCACAATCCGGGTACCGCGAAGGCTGTTCCGCCGGCATTCTTGATCGAGCCGACCACCTGACCGCTCGACGGATCAAAGGCGTTGATCGCGCCGTCGCCGAAGTTGCCGACCAGCAGCATGTTGCTGAGCGTGCCGAAGTCCGCCGGTGCAAGCGCCATGCCCCAGGGGCCATTGAGCACGCCGCCGGCCGGAACCAGGTGCCTCACCAAGGTGCCGTTCGTGTCGAAAATGTTGACAAGTCCGAGTCCGGCGCCACTGGTGTTGTCATTGCCAGGCGACGCCTGTTGCGCGTAACTCACATAGAGTTGCGTCGCTCCGCCCGCGCCGTTAGCGACCGCCTGGATGCCAAAGGGCGCATAGCCCGCCGGCAGCGTCGGGTCGACAAAAGCAAAACTTGTAGCCGACGGCGCCTGCTTCGTGAAGCTCGCGTCGAAGACGTCGATCTTGTTGTTGTGGAAGTCCGTGGCGTAGATGAAATTGCCGGAGCCGTTGCTGGCGATGGCGAGACCCTTGTAAACCGCGCCACCGTCGTCCGTATACATCGTCACGGCCTGAGCCGCATCAACACTGGACGACCATCCAGCAATCATTCCACCTTCGCCATCGAAGATGAACCGTGCTGCCCCGGTCCTGCCCCCGGCAGAGACGACGAAGTCAGTGCTACCGTTGAACACGATGCCCGTCGGGTCGAAGCTGACGCCGGCGGAGCGGTCCGGCAATGCAACGACGAGCGGGGCGGCGGCGGGCTGAGCCTTGCCGTTACCGTCGTATAGCGTTGACGACTCGGTGTGGTTGTTCGTGACCCACGCCGGGCTCGTCGGTCCGAATGCGATGCCCCAAGCATTCACCAGGTTTGCATCCGTGGTCAGGGCACCAGAACCGGCCGTATCAGAGACGAGACTGGTAGCTGAGAACGCGCTGGGTGCCGTCACAGTGAGCGCTGCGGACGCGCTGCCGCTGCCGCTGTACGTTCCGCCGCTGCAACTCAGCGTGTAGGTCTGCGTGCCGGTCGCCGTCGGAGTGACGCTCTCAGTGCCGGCTGCCGCCTTGGCACCCGTCCAGGCGCCGCTGGCTGTGCAGGTCGTGCCGGAGCTCGACGACCATGTCAGCGTCGAAGCGGCACCGAGCACGATTGACGTTGGCTGGGCAGAAAGCGATACGGTCGGCGGGTTCATGCCACCACCGCCGCTACCACCGCCACCATAGCCGCCGCCACCACAACCAGCGGCAAGAACAGCGGCGACCTGCATTACGGCCAGCAGACGCGCGCGCCTGCGCGAGAATGAGTGAGTGAACATGGGTGCCGACCTCGGTTGTTTGTGGGTGGAGAGCACCGACGCGCGCAATGCGCAACATCGTCCACTCGTGAGTTCCGCCGCCGCGGGCGCCGGTTCAATGAACTCGAAGAATCAGTTGGCAGCAGTTGAACCGCCGGGCACGGCCGCGGAACCAACGGCTGCCACACTCATTTGTCACCGGGGTCGACATGACGACGCGCAAGACCTGGAGTGCGCTCTGCGCATTTGCACAGTTGGTGGGCTGCGCCGGCAACGGCGATGGCCTGGACCCGAGCGGGCGCCCTGCGTCCTCCGGCGGCGGCGGTACGCTGACGGCGGACTTTGCATCCATCCAGGCCAATGTATTCACGCCGATCTGCACGCAGTGTCACGTCGGCGCGAACGCACCACAGGGCCTGCGACTCGACGCGGCGAACAGCTACGGTGCGCTGGTTGGCGTCGCAAGCAGCGAACAGCCGGGCCTGCTGCGCGTCAAGCCAGGTGATGCCGCCGCGAGCTATCTGATCCAGAAGCTCGAAGGCAACGCGGCCGTGGGCGCCCGAATGCCGCTCGGCCAACCCGCCCTGCCCGACGCCACCATCCTCGTGATCCGTGAGTGGATCACCAGCGGTGCGAGCCGCGGCGCTGTCGCCAGCGCGACGAACCTCACCGTGCAGACGGTCTCCGTCACGGCCACGCAGATTTCGATAGCAATGACCCAGCCGGTGGATGCTTCGCTCGTGAATGCCACCACTGTCACGCTGCAATCGCTTGACACGACTTCAGCCGAGCCAGCGATGATCGCGGCGCAGGTCGCAGCCTCACCGGTCAACGACACGCTGATCTTGCTGACTCCAAAGCAGACGCTGCCTCCCGGCCATTACCGGCTCACGCTGCGAGGGACCGGAGCCGCCGCGCTTGCCGACTGGAGCACGACCGTAATCGATGGCAACGGCGATGGCATGCCTGGCGACGACTACGTTCAGGCACTGACAGTTGGAGGTGCACAGTGATTACGCTGCGATTGCTGGGCGGGATGGCTGCCATCACGCTGACATTGTCACTTGCTGCCGCAACGGCTCGCGCGGAGCCCTATCTCGCGGTCCAGCAGGGATACAAGTGCATTGCTTGCCACGTGAACCCGGCCGGCGGTGGCATGCGCAACACGTTCGGCAACATCTTCGCGCAGAACGTCCTCCCGGCGAACAGGATCGAAGTCGGGGATAATTCCTGGACCGGGGCAGTGAACCGTTTCGTCATGCTTGGTGGGAACGTCCGTGCAGACTGGACGTCGACCGACATTCCGCATCAGGCACGGACCAACGAGTTCGACGTTTCCGATGCTCGCATTTACCTGAACCTGGAAGCGATCCCCGACCGCCTGTCGTTGTACCTGGACGAGCGCCTTGCCCCGGGCTCCGCCACCAACCTCGAGGTTTATGCGCGCTACCGGACGGCGGACAAAGCCTGGTTCATCCAGGCGGGACGGATGTACCTGCCGTTCGGCCTGCGCCTGGAGGATGACACTGCGTTTACCCGCACGGTGCCGGGGATCAACATGACCACACCGGACACGGGCGTCGAGGTCGGCTGGGAGTCGAAACTCTGGTCGGCGCAGCTCGCGTTGAGCAATGGCAGCGCCGGCGGTCCGGAGACTGACAGCGGCAAGCAGCTGACCGGGCAACTCGTGCACGTCGATCCACGCTGGCGGATCGGCCTCGCCTCGAGCTTCAATCAGTCGGACGCAGGTGATCGTGCCGCCTATGGGTTGTTCGGCGGCCTCAAGACCGGACCGGTCGCGTGGCTTGCAGAGGCAAATCTCGTCGTGGACGACGGCTTCCCTGAAGGGACCCGCGATCTAGTGAGCGCGCTCCTCGAGGCCAACTGGGCCGTTCGGCGCGGGCATAACCTCAAACTGACCACCGAATGGTTCGACCCGGATCGCGATGTGGACAATGACGAGCA
>Ga0315273_10004205_pt1 | contig 17562 bp, 19 predicted proteins | sample YL17G02_0_MG_FD_205753 | JGI IMG/M metagenome (GOLD analysis project Ga0315273, IMG submission 205753) | Sediment microbial communities from Yellowstone Lake, YNP, Wyoming, USA - YL17G02_0 | ecosystem: Environmental > Aquatic > Freshwater > Lake > Sediment | place: USA: Wyoming | collected...
TGAAGTGAAAAAAGCGCAACATCTTCTAAACGGACGCCCCAGAAAAGCTCTCGGTTTTCAAAAACCCTATGAAGTTTTTAATCAACTAATCAATCAACGCTGTTGCGTTAGAAGTTAGAATCCAAGTTATATAAATAAAAAAAACTTCATTTTTATCTGAAGTTGATTGTGCGGTCTAATAATATTTTATTTTTTAATCATAGTATTCCTCGAAGCTCTGCTTCGGGGTAATTCATTTATTTTTTTATTTGAATCAATTCGAATATATATGAAAAGTGCCGATTATCCAAGTTATCCCCTTTTATTGGTCTCAATTCCCTTTTTATAATAATTCTCGATGGCTTTGTGAAGCGCCTGATCGGCCAAGATGCTGCAATGGATCTTGGAAGACGGAAGACCGTCCAATTGTTTGACAATGTCATTCTGTGATATTTCGAGAGCTTCTTCAAGGGTTTTGCCTTTAGCTAAGTCGGTTATTATTGAAGATGTTGCAATGGCTGCACCACATCCGAGTGTTTCAAATTTTATATCCTTTATAATTTCTTTTTTTCTCCTATTTTTGGAAACTTTGATATAAATTTTCATTATATCGCCACATCTGGGATTGCCAATTGTCGCTACACCGTCGGGATTTATAATATTTCCCTGATTATGAGGTTTCAAAAAATGCTCAAGAACTTTTTTGGAATATTTTAGATTCATAAAAATAAATTATTCGAATTCTTTTAAAACACTGCCGGATATTTGCCGAAGGTGTTTAACAGTCTTTTTGAGGATTTTAACAGCTTCATCAATTTCTTTTTTAGTGGTGTATTTGCTCAAACTGAGCCGCAAGCTTCCATGCGCTTGTTCTGGTTGCAGTCCGATAGCCAAAAGAACATGAGATGGCTCTAATGCGCCTGAAGAGCAGGCAGAACTGGTAGAAGCGGCTACGCCTTCCATATCAAGAGAAAGAACCAATCCCTCTCCTTCTACACCATCAAAGCGGAAATTGGCATTATTAGGAGAACGTTTTTCCAATGATCCATTAAGATGGGAATTGGGAATTTCTTTTAGGACTTTTGATATTAAGCAATCGCGTAAAGATTTTATTTTTTTTGTGTCTTTTGATTTATTTTTTTTCAAAATTTCAATAGCTTTGCCGATTCCGACTATTCCGGAAACGTTGTGAGTTCCGGCTCGCATCTTGAATTCTTGATCGCCTCCGTCTTGGATACGCTTGATAGGAGAATTTTTTCTGATATATAGAATGCCGATGCCTTTAGGAGAATAAATCTTATGTCCGGAAAAAGACAACAAATCGACACCTAGTTTTTCCACATCGGAATCAAAATAATTTATTCCTTGCGTTCCATCAGTGTGAAACAATAGAGGAAATTCGCTTTCTTTTCTTTCGGCGTTTACTTTTTTGACTATCTTACCTATTTCGGCAATAGGTTGAAGAGTGCCGATTTCATTGTTGACATACATCACCGAAATCAGAATCGTATTTTTTTTGATCAGTTTCTTTATATCTTCAATTTTTACGATGCCGTCTTTATATACCGGTAGATATGATAATTCAATCTTTCCTTCTTTTTCCAGTGTTTTACAAACGTCAAGCACACAATGGTGCTCAAAAGGCGTAGTAATTATGTGGGGTTTTCCATTGACTTTAAAATTGAATTTTGCCCCATATGACATGGCTACTCCTTTTATGGCAAGATTATTGCTTTCTGTCGCGCCAGAGGTGAAAACTATTTCACTGGGCGAGCAATTAAGAAAATCAGCTGCTTGCTGGCGAGCTTTATCAATGGCTTCAAGCGCATCTTGCCCAAAAGAATGGATGGACATAGCATTGCCGAATTTTTCAGAAAAATACGGAAGAACTGCTTTTAACACTTCTTTGTCCACTGGAGTCGTTGCGACATAATCCAAATAAATTTTTTTCATAATTGTTTTATTTCTCAACTTTTAAATTATTAGATTTTAGTAAAATCCTAAAGTCTCCGAATTGGAAACTAATGGGAATTTACCAAATTATTCAATTTAATTTTGTACAATGTTTGTTTAATAGCTTTTCCCAGTGTATTCCAAACAACATTTGATGCGCATTTTTTTTCCATTATACAATGTTTGCCGACACACTTCATGGGAGAGATCGGACCTTCCAATGTTTCAATAATTTCTCCTATATTAATATAAACGGGGTTTTTGGCGAGAGTGTATCCACCATTCTTCCCTTTTCGGCTTATGATCAAATTATTTTTTCGCAGAACTCCCATCAAGCGTTCAAGATATTTCGAAGAAATTTTTTCTTCGCAAGAAATTTGGTGGAGCGTTTTTTGCCCGGGAAAAATGTTGGCAAGATTAGTCATAGCTTTGAGTCCATATTCGGCTTTGGTAGAGAATCTCATATTTTTAAACCCTACTAAAATAGTATGCATTAAAAGTATATTAAATCAGCGCTTTCGTGTCAAGATGTTTATAGGTTAAATAATATTTTTTGATATAATTAGATGTTAGCATCACAAAAATGAATAAAGTATGTTATACTGATAAATAAAATAACTTTTCCTTATTTTTATGCGTATATCATATTCGACTCTGGATACTTATCAAACTTGTCCGCTCAAGTATAAATTCCAGGAAATAGACAAGATCAAAGTTCCCAAATCTAAAGAAGCGTTTTTTGGAACCATCATCCATTCCACGATGAAATTCATCCACACTCCCAGTATTCTATCCCCTTCTCTCGAGCAGGCATTGGATTATTTTTCCAAGTTATGGAACAGCGATGTTTTTGGATCGGAACCAGAAGAAAGAGCGGTTTTTTCTCAAGGAGTGGCGATCATCCAAAACTATTACAGAAAAAATAATCCCGAGGATTTCAATATCGTGGATTTGGAATCGAGATTTCAGATCGATATTGGAGAAAATGATAACAAGCATGTGGTTTCAGGCATCATTGATCGGATCGACAAGACCGAAAATGGATATGAAATCATCGATTATAAAACCACGAAAAAAATGCCGGCACAGGAAAAAGTCGACAATGATATCCAGCTCTCCATCTATCTGCACGCGTTTCTCAAGCGGTATCCGAAAGAAATGGATAATCTAACAAATATCAAAGTGAGTTTGTATTATCTCAAGCATGGAGTGAAATTGACAGCGATGCGAACCAAAGAGCATCTTAAAGAAAGCGAACAATTATTGCTGGATACGATAAAAATAATCGAATCGGGAAAATTCGATCCGATCATCTCCCCTCTTTGCGATTGGTGCGGTTATCAGAAATATTGTCCGATGTGGAAGCATAAATTCAAAGAAAGCAGAAAAATGGATTCCGAAGAAATAAAAAATGCCATCGACGGATATATCGGAGCAAAAATCCAAGAAATAAAGATTAAGAAAGAAATTGAAGAATGGCAGGAAAAGATTTCGGAATATATGGATCATGAGGGCGTAGACAGAGTTTTTGGAGAACAAGGCATTATTGCTCGGATATTGAGAAAAACCTACAAATACGATAAAAAAAGGATTAAGGAAATACTGGAACCGCTGGATAAATGGGAAGATGTGTTGAAGATTGACGGTATTGCGCTCAAAAATATCATGGAAGTATTACCGTCTCAAGCGCGAAAAGAAATTGAAGAAGCGAAAATTGTCGACAAGGAATCAAAAAGCTTCAGTATAAAGAAAAATAAATGAAAAGCCGATTAAAAAAAATTTTCGAGCATTTTTTCCTGATTAACGATACTCCTCACAAAATTGCGGCAGGAGCGGCTTTGGGAGTTTTTTTTGGTATTATTCCTGGCGAAGGCATTGCCACTACTCTTATTGTGGCTTCGATCTTGCGATTTAATCGCTTAGCGGCTCTGTCTGGCGTATTGGTCACTAATATGTGGTCAACTGTGTTAATCCTTCCACCAACTGCGATTATAGGTGCTTTTTTGTTTAATGATGATCCTCAAAATCTCATCTCTGAATTTCACAGAAATTATTATTTGGGATTCAGATTTTTTCTTAGTAAAATTATACTTTTTGATCTGGTGTTGCCACTGATTGCTGGTTTTTTTATCATAGCAGGAATCATTTCTATCAGTATATATTTTCTTTTTAGATTTCTACTCAAATCGAAAAAAATCAAATTTTTAAAAGAAAAATCAAATTGAATAATAGCCATCCTACCGGAATTTTAAATAATGATTTTATTTTATACAGGTCTTATCCGGCTGATAATTTTTAGCTATCGCGTCATCTACTGATTTGAAACAGACAATATTTTCCGGCTTGATACGCTTGACCCATTGGCAAGTAGGAAGATGATATTTATTGGAATTTTTGCTTCCTAAAAAAGCACAATTGACTAATGGATCCATTTCCCCTGTCACCTTTTTTGATTGATTGGAGACAATTTTTTGAGCTTCCAGAGGATTATTTGAACAACTTTCTGGCACACCGACTGGCTTTTCAATGATAATTGACCCTTGTTGCCATTTTTGGCCGTTAATAAGCCCAATTTCAAAGGAAATGACGGAAATTGCCAAAAAACCAAAAATTAGGACAATTTTTGTCTCATTTACCAGCCAAAATTTTTTTACTGACTTAAATAAACTTTTCATTGACATTTTATTTGATTTTGATACAATAAATTCTGTATAAATTGATTATTAATCTGGCAAATTTATTCCGCGTTTAGCGTTTTGATTTGCATTTTCAACTATGGCAACACGTAAAGCTGGTGGTTCCACTCAACTGGGACGAGATTCGATTTCCAAACGTCTGGGTGTAAAAATATTCGGAAACCAAAAAGTAAAAACTGGACAAATAATTGTCCGCCAGCGAGGCACGAAGTTCCATCCTGGTGACAATGTGAAACGCGGAGAAGATGACACACTTTTTGCTTTAAGAAACGGCATAGTGAAATTTACAGCGAAAAAAATGAAAAATTATACCGGAAAATTGGTTATCCGAAAATTTGTAAGCGTTTTAGAAGTGAATAAATAAATTTTTTGCGATTAATATACTTAAGAAGATACAGATGGATTAAACATCCGCTTTTTTTTGCCTGGATATTTTATTCATTCTTTTAAAAGTTCACTGCAAAATAATTTTTAAGATAACTTTTTAATTTCATTTTTTTTCTTGATGGCTGCTTTTATGAATTCAAAAAAAAGTGGATGTGGTTTGATTGGAGATGATTTGAATTCCGGATGAAATTGAGTTCCTAAAAAGAATGGATGGATATTTTCCGGCAGTTCCATAATTTCCATCAAGCAGAAATTCGGCGATTTGCCTGAAAATATCAAGCCGTTCTGTTCTAGCTTTTCAATGTATTTCGGATTGACTTCCCATCGATGTCTATGCCGTTCAGATATTTTTTTCTTGCCATAGGCCTTAAAAGCGAAAGTTCCTTTTTTAATAATGGCTGGATAACTTCCTAATCGCATTGAAGCACCGTAATTTTTTTCTTCAAGGTTTTTTTTCTGCTCTGGCATAATGTCAATCACTGGATTTTTCGTATTGCGGTCGTTTTCTGTCGTATTAGCATCTGTCAATTTCAATATATTTCTCGCATATTCAATGATCGCCAATTGCATTCCGTAGCAAAGTCCCAAAAACGGAATTTTGTTCTCACGCAAATAACTAATGGCTTTTATTTTTCCTTCAATGCCCCGAGATCCAAATCCCCCTGGGATAATGATTCCATTATATTTTTTGATTTCTTCCAATTTTTCCGGCTCTTTTTCATAAACTTCACTATTTATCAAATCAATTTCCGGCTTGAATTTATTTTTATATGCCGCATGTTTAATAGCTTCAAGCACGCTGATGTAAGAGTCTTTCAACATGAAGTTTCCTGTACCAAAATATTTTCCGATGATTCCGATTTTTATCTTGTTTTGCGGATGCTTGATATTTTCAAGTAAATCATACCATTGATTCAAATTCGTTTTTTTGTATTGCAAACCGAGTTTTTTTAAGATTAATCGGCTTAAATCGTCTCTTTCAAAATTTATAGGTACTTCATAAACACTTTCAATATCAGGAGCAGAAACGATATAGCGTTCTGGAATGTTGCAAAACATTGCTAATTTCTCTTTTCTTTTTTGATCTAAAAATGTTTCGCTTCGCGCGATAATAATGTCTGGTTGGATTCCGACGCCGTTCAAGGTTCTGACGGCGTATTGAGTGGGTTTAGTTTTCATTTCGCCGATTTTAGATGGAATTGGAAGATAGCTTACTATGACAGATAGGACATCGTTGGGATGTTTTATTTTCATCATACGTGCGGCTTCTAGAAAAAGGATATTTTGATATTCCCCCACTGTCCCCCCGATTTCAATTATCGTTATGTCTGATTTGGCCTTTTCAGATGCTTTTTTTATTCTAGAAATCACTTCTAAAGGAATATGAGGCACAACTTCTACGCATTTACCGTTGTATTCAAGGTTGCGCTCTTTCATAATTACCGATTGATAGACACTACCGGTAGTCATATAGTTTTCTGAAGGAAGTGTGACTTCCATGAATCGCTCGTAATTTCCCATATCTTGGTCAGTTTCCAATCCCGAATCCAAAACGAAAACCTCTCCGTGTTCAGTTGGATTCATTGTGCCAGCGTCAACGTTGATGTAAGGATCAATTTTTATTGCTGTAACATTGAATCCCCGCGCTTTGAGAATTGTTCCAATTGAGGAAGTGGTTATTCCTTTTCCTACTCCACTCATTACTCCTCCAACAACAAAAATAAATTTTCTGTTTTTCATTTAATTTAAAGAAAACCTCTCTAGTGGTTTTCTTGATTATATAAATAACAAATTAAAAAAATCAATCATTCTTCCGTTATGATAATCATCAATTTGGCAGATATTTGAGGATATAGGTTGATGATTATTTCCTTTGTTCCAATTTCTCTTATGGAATTAACACTAATGGAATTTTCTTCAATATCATAGCCGGATTTCTTCAAATTTTGCAATATCTCTTTTTTTCCGATAGAACCGAACAGTTTTCCGTTTTTAGCTTTAGCTTTTATTATCAATTCTTTGCCATTCAATTCTTTCGCCATTTTGCGATATTTTTCAATAATTTCCTTTTCTTTTTCATTTTTTTTCTTGTTCATTTCATCAATTTTTCTGATATTTTCTGGAGTGGCTTTTTTCGAAATTTTGGCGGGAAAAAGAAAATTATTGGCATAACCGTCCGATACTTCTTTGATTTCGCCGACTTTTCCGATATTTTTGAAATTTTTAAGTAGAATTACTTTCATAATCAAAAAACTTCTTTTATTGATTATAAACCGAATTGAAAATTTTATCAACGCACACCTAGATCACGAAAAATCTAACCATAGCACATTTTAAAAGAAGTTGAGGTCACTCTGAAAGTTGAAGAAAAACCAAATGAATTATCTCGCAGCTTGCCACGGAGTATCAGTATATATCCAATACATATTTAAAAATTAATAGATTTTAGATAATCTTTGAGTTTCTTTCCTATTTCCGGATGTTTGAGGCCGAGTTTGATACTAGCTTTGATGAAATTAAATTTATCGCCTGTATCAAGCCATTCTCCTTCCAATGCTTTTCCATAAATAGGACGGCTGTTTTTGAGCATTATTTCAAAAGCATCCGCAAGTCTTATTTCTCCCGACTTTCCAATTTTTATTTCAGATAGGATTCTCATCACTTCCGGAGTAATGATGTATTTTCCTACAGCCACCAGATTTGATTTAGCTTCCTCTGGTTTCGGTTTCTCTATAATGCTTTTCACTTCATAGTTGTTATTTCCAAGATATGTTCCTTCAATCACTCCGAATTTAGAGACCTCGTCTTTTTCCACCCGACTCATTCCAATGACCGGATCTCCATATTTTTCAAACGTTTCTATTAATTGTTTCGCAGCCGGAATCTTACTATCATAGATGCAATCCCCAAAAATGATGAGAACCGGCTCGTCACCTATCATATGATTGGCTTGAAGAATAGCATGTCCGTCACCTAAGGGTAATGGCTGACGAACATAGGAAAATTTTGCTAAATTGGAAATCTTTCGGACGGCTTCAAGAAGATCGTGCTTGTTTTTTTCAACAAGAGTTTCTTCTAGCTCATAAGAAACATCGAAATGATCTTCAATCGCTCTTTTTCCTCGACCAGTAACAAAGATAATTTCTTCAATCCCTGATTCTACTGCCTCTTCCACGAGATATTGAACTACTGGCTTGTCGACAACAGGAAGCATTTCCTTTGGCTGAGCTTTTGTGGCGGGAAGAAAACGCGTTCCAAATCCGGCAACGGGTAAAATGGCTTTTCTTATTTTCATATTATTTATTTAATTAAATATAAATACCAAAAAATTAGGAAGAATATGGCTATAGTCCAAAATACCATGAAATTCCAATCTGATTTTTCTCTCAAAACTTCATTTTTATTTATTGTAGGACTTTTTTTATTTTCAATGACGTTTGAAAATATTTTTTGTCGTGAGCTACAAATATTAAGAATTAATTTGGAACGTTCCTTGAGTTCTTCATTGAATTCCTGAACCGCTACTTTGATGATTGGGTGAAAGTTTTTTGAAATTTTCTTCTCTTTTACAATTTTACCAGCTTCAAGCAAAGAATCAAATGTTCCGGCATCCAGCCATTCACCTTCAGAAATACTCACTGCCAGAGCGTGATTTTTCAAATAAAAATTATGAAGATCGACAATTTCTAATTCTCCGCGCTCAGAAGGCTGCAAATTTTTGGCTACCTCTATCACCATATTATCATAAAGATAGAGACCTGTAATAGCGTAGCTACTGATCCATTCTTTGGGTTTTTCCACGATTGTTTCCACTCTGTGTTGTTGGTCGAATTTAACGATTCCAAATCGCTCCGGATCTGGAACTTTTTTTGCGAATATGTGACCGCCGGCATCAAAATTTCTGATTATTTCAGAAAAATTGTCCTCAAAAATATTGTCTCCCAGAATCAAAGCAATATTGTCTTTGCCAATAAACGACTCTCCCAAAATAAATGCTTCTGGTAATCCCTTAGGGGTTTTTTGCACTTCAAAATAGAGTTTGATGCCGTATTTCTTAAAAATGGAACCGAGAAGATTGAGAAATTGTCCGCTGTGTTCTGGCGCGACGATAATGAGGATTTCTTTTATTCCGGCTTTAATCAGCGTATTTAAAGGATAGAAAATCATCTGTCTATCATAAACTGGCAAAAGTTGCTTAGAGGTTGTTGCAGTCAAAGGAAAAAGCCGGGTTGCTGTTCCACCGGCTAAGATAATGCCTTTTATGTTTTTTTTATCGCCTAAAAATGACATAAAATGATTAATAGCATACAGATTTAATCAGTTAATCAAGATATCATGTAAAAATGAATTTAGCAATACATCTTGAACAACGAAAAATCTTATTTTTTTAATTTTAAATATTCTTTTAAGGCCTCTTTGTAGCTTCTTAAAGGATTCAGTTTTGTGTTTAAAAGAGTTGAATTTATTGGTCTTTTGGTCGGACGAGGAAATTCATCAGAGCTGACAGGAATGACTTTCGTTCTAATTTTGGCTAGTTTATACAACTCTAAGACAGCTTCATACCAAGTACAGGGATCTTCATTAATAATATGATATATACCAAAAGGTTTTTGAGCTTCAATTATTTCCTTGGTTTTTTTGGCTAAATCAGGGGCATAGGTAAAACAGCTTATTTCTCCATCAACAACTTTGACTTTCTGATTTTTTTTACTAAGTTCTAGCATTACATTAAAAAAACTTTTTTTGGCATTTTTCGCTATCGCCGGTTGGCCAAAGAGTTTAGATAGACGGATGAGATAATATTTTTTTCCGTTTTTTTCCACTTTACGCTCTCCCAATAATTTCGATTTTCCATAATTGGAGATCGATTTGGGTTTGGCGCTTTCATCAAAGCCGATTTTTGGCCGATATTTTTCATGAAGAGTGCAGGAAGAACAAGAGTGAGTACAGCTTTTCGGTTCCTGGATTTCCGGCTCACCATTGAAAACATAGTCGGATGAATAATGGACGAAAATCGCTTCAATTTTTTTGGCTATCTTGGCGAGATATCCCGGCGCCAGACCGTTGATTTTTTTTGCCAATGCGTATTCTTTCTTTTTTTCAGCCTTATCCACCGCGTTATAGGCAGCAGAATTAATGATAATAGCAGGATTAAGTTTCAAGATTTTTGAATTTATTTCTTTTTGTTTTGTTATGTCAATTTCTTCTTTATCCCAAGCTGTCACCTCATAATCATCATCTTTTTTGAATATTTTTACTAGTTCTTGACCAAGCATTCCTTTGGAACCGATGATTAGAACTTTTTTTAGCTTCTTTTTTTTCATTGATTATTGTTAAATTAATAAAAATTATAAATTATCACTTCATAATATTTTTTCCAAATATTCTTTTACTTTCAGCTGTTTTTCAAAAGAATTTTCCAGTTCCAAACTGATATATTTCAGCAAATATTTTATATATTTTTAAACATAATTAACTTCAGATAATTCTTTGAGCGTGTGACGAGAAACTCCAAATATCTCATTCAAGATATTGAATCTACTCAAACGGACAGCTGACACATGGCAACAGCCGATAGGATAACGATCCAAGATTCCGTCATTCAGGCTATTGAGTCGGGAATTTTTTTGAATTCGTCCGTCTTCCAAGTGCGAAAAATCAACACATAATCCGGCGCAGCGATCCAAAACATTTTCATCAAAATTTTTATATTGATTTTCAATGAACACTTTTGAACGATAAGGATCGAAAATCTCCGAATCAATATCTTCTTGATGGATATTGTAATATCGAGTTTTGTATCTGGTCTCGAACATTTCAAATTCCCAGTTTTCCATATCTTTGCTCCGCAAATGGACATGAGGAATTTCATAGTTATTTTGCATATTGATTTTTATAATCACCATTTTTTATTTTTTTCCACCAATCCTGATTTTTTTGATACCATTCAATTGTTTGTCTGATTCTTTTTTCAAATGATACTTCTGGCTTCCAACCCAGTTCTTTATTAATTTTAGAAAAATCGATCGCATAACGTTTGTCGTGTCCCGGTCGATCTTTTACAAATTCAATCATTTTTTCATTTTTCTCCATAATTTCCAGTATTTGATAAGCGATTTCTCTGTTGGTTTTTTCCGAGTTTCCACCGATACAATAGGTCTCGCCTATTTTTCCTTTGTGGATTATCAAATCAATCGCCCGGCAATGGTCTTCAACATAAAGCCAATCACGAATATTTAGTCCATCTCCATAAAGAGGCATTTTTTTTCCTTCGATAAGATTCGTGATAAAAAGCGGAATCAGTTTTTCCGGAAAATGATAAGGGCCGTAATTATTGGAGCAATTGGAAATCGTAATTGGTAAATCATATGTATGAAAATATGCGCGAACCAGATGGTCGGACGCGGCTTTGGAGGCACTGTAGGGGCTTCTTGGGTCATAAGGGGTCTTTTCATTGAATGGCGGGTCATCTGAAGCAAGAGAACCGAAGACCTCGTCCGTGGAAACATGATGAAATCTTTTTCTGCCGTTGTTTTTCGCCGCTTCTAACAGGGTATGAGTTCCGACGATATTGGTATGAATAAAGGCGTTAGAGTCCAGAATCGATCTGTCTACATGTGATTCTGCGGCAAAGTGGATAATTATATCAACCTCTTTTATCAATCTATTGACTAAATCAGCATCAGCAATATCTCCTTTCACAAACTCATAATTCCGATTATTTTCAATATCTTTCAAATTTTGCAAATTTCCCGCATAGGTCAATAAATCCAAATTGACAATTTTATAATCAGGATAAATTTTAAAAATATGGTGGATGAAATTGGAACCAATGAATCCGGCTCCACCCGTAATAAGTAATTTCATATGCTATTAGATGTATTTGTTAAAAATAAAACTATTAATAATGACAATTCTTCTGTTATATGATATAAAGTATTTTCAAAAGATGATGGAATTATTATATTAAAAAAGCAAATAACGAAAATAATAATTTTTTATTCAGCATATTGATTAATCAATTCGTCAATTTTTTTATTTAAATTTTGTCTCCCAGTTGAATCCAATCGTTGGATTATTCCAAGGAATTCTTTCTTCATCAAGATTTTTCGGATCATAGGTTTCACTGGTATGATAAAAAAGTGATGCGATTTCGTTCCCCAGTACCCGATAACCATGAGCAACATATGGAGGAATCAGGATTAAAGTCGGATTTTTTTCTCCAGCATAAATGACCTGCGTCTCTTCTTTGGTCTGAGAATTTTCCCGCATATCATAAAGAACTACTTGCATATTCCCTTTTACCGGAAACCAGATGTCATATTGTTTCTTATGCCAATGAAAGGCTTTAATAACATTTGGATAAGTTTCTGTATAACTTGTCTGTTTTATTTCGCAAAACGTTTCTTCACCAAATTTGATAATTTCCGAAAAGAATCCTCGATCATCGGAAAATCGCTTGATTAACTTTATTTTAACACCATCAATCATAAGGTTGTTATTAATGTTTACCTATCTATGATAATATATCTTTTCAGAAAATAAAAGGCATCGCAAAAACAAAAAAACTCTCCTGATTATTTCTTATCGAGAAAGTATAATTTAATTCAACTTATTGCTTAAACATCTATTTTAATTCACTCAAAATAATGTCTGAATTTAAAGTAAAATTATAGTCCTTTTTTGTCCGATCAGCAGAGATTACATGGACAGTGACAAGCACATCATTCAATCCGGCTTGTTTTTGGATTTTCAAGTCATAATTTTCCTTAATTTTTTTAGGCAGAGTATATTCGATTTCTACCGTCTTTGTGGTTTTTAGAGGAACCGCTACCAGCGCGCCGAAATATTTTTTGCTCAATTCCGAACCGAATTTTGTATCATCAAAATTTTTCTGTGTCGTCAGCCACGCTCCCTCGGGAACATATGCTCGAAGATAAGTTAAATAATCTTTGGTCATCCAATCCTTCTGTTCTGCGGTATGAGTATAGACGACGCTCAATTTGGCCTTGGGAATATCTTGAGAAAGATCGACTGTGTAATCGAACGAGCGCTTGACATAGTAGTCGCTTTTGAACGCTCCCATATTAGCATCAACTAGCATGAGGTAGTCCTTTTTCCAGGTTTGATCCACGGCACCTCCCCAATTGGCCTTTTCCGCTTCTATTTGCAGATCAGCATCATGAAAAAACAATAAGATGTCTTTTTTGTCGAGATCCTGCCCGACAATTTTCGCGAGCTGGATTTTTTGCGAGGCATTAAAGGTGGAAATCCGCTGGATGATTTCTTTGGCCAGATCGGTCATCACTGATTTTCGCTCTCCTTTTTCTATGCCTTGCTGGAGATAACCTTGTTCAACTTGATATTCCAGGGAAATAATAGCGTTTTCATCGCCATAAGTTCCTGGATATCCTTCAATTTGTATTGGACCAGTCACTTTTAAAAATGAAATAAGGACGTTGGCAGTAATAGCGATTATGCCGTCAAATTTTTCCTGTCCTTGACCGAGATAATAAAATTCTTCCGCTTTCTTAGCGTTTGTCGGAAAATCTGGGGAATAGTTTGAATCTCTTAGTTTCCAAGATAGAATATGAAGCGTTTCTTTTATTGGATATGGAGGCTCTATTGTGTCTGGAATACGTTCATCGAAATTGGAAAGATCGTGGATTTGCAAGTCCTCTACTTTTCCGTTTTTAATTTTGGCGATTCCAAAAGATCCGATGTATCCTCCGCCAGGACGGATTTCCATATTATTTTCAAATAAGATAAGAAATGTTTTTTCTCTATTGTCTTTAAGAAGATAGTCCATAAAACGACTAATTGTTTTGTATTTGTTGTCAATCGGAAACATTTCCACAACTGAACTGATACCCTTGTTTTTTATCTCCAAAACACCATAGAATCCAACCAAAAATAAAGCGGAAACAACCCAAAAAATTATCCAAAGTTTTAACGAGTAAGTTTTTGCCATAGATATTTTATAAAATTCCAAGTTTATATAAATTATAAATTAATCTTGATGCTAGTTTGAACATTAAATTGATATTGAATTTTAGGATTATTTTTATAATTCCCCTCTTAGCAATTGATTTAATCTTTTTTTATATTCTTCAGTCGTCGGTTCTTCCTCTTTGTTTTGTTTATTTTCTATTATATTTTCCAGTTGAATTTTATTTATTTCCTCCATCTTTGCAGGAAGATCGTTAGATGCTTGGGGAAAATAATTTTCCGCAATTGGAAGATTGGATGGAGCAGAACTTTTTTTGAACGGCAAAGAAGAATTAAGAATTTTTTCTTGTTCAAATTTAGGAAAAAATGTTTCCATTTCTTCCTTTTCATCATAAGTCGACTTGGTTTTTTGGTAAATTCCAAAAAAATGAGGAGGAGAAAATTTGGCATAAAGTTTTACGTTGAAATATTCGACGACGTTTTTCATTATCACGGAAAAAATCAACAAGGAAAAAATCAGCCCCAAGAACAAGCTTATGAGTATCAGCAGGAACAGATATTTCGTTTCCGATCTTGTGAGCGGTCCATCAACTATGCGTAAATCAATATCAGTTTCGATGTTATAAAAATGTGAATAAGTGTCAAAAAGCGAATAGGCAATTTGACGCGCAAGACGTTCTGTATGTTCCCTGTCTCCGTCTCTGGTTTCAATCGATATCACGGTGCTGTTGTTTTCGACTTTCGTACTGATAATCCTGTTCCATAATTTCTTGCGAATATCTTTATCCAGACCTTTAAATTTATCTTTTATCTTAGGATCATCTTTTAAGACTTTTTCATAGAAGGAAAGATTTTTCGGAAAAAGAGATAGATTTTTTGAAATATAGCCAGCTTGAACGGCAGTCTTTTCGCTTTTTGGAATGAAGAGAATGGTAATTTCAGAAGTATTGGATCGGAAGCTGTCGCTCAGCATTACAAAAAAAGACAACGACAGGATGACCACGGCGATGACAAAATATATCGGATATTCGATATTGAACACTTTATATTTTCTTGGATTTATAAGCATATTGTTCTTTGAGACATTTTTTCGAGATTAATTCCTCATAGACCTGTGCAGTTTTTCTGGCGATTGAATCCCAACTGTATTTTTTTTCGGCTTTTTCCTTGGCCAGCAATCCTATTTTTTCCACTTCTTCCGGCTTGACCAAAAGATAAACGATCTTATCGCGGAGATCCGCTACATTCTTGTTTTCGAAAGAAAATCCGCACTCCCCTATTGGATCGAGATTTTCAGGTATGTCACTGACCAGAGGCGCGATCCCATAGCCCATCGCCTCCAGAAGAGACAAGGAAAGACCTTCAGATTCCGAGGGTTGAACAAAAAGATAGGCATGCGAAAACAGCTGTTCCAGATTGCTGCTGGTCTGGCTACCAGTAAAAATAATATTTTTCCGTCCGACGCTGATCTTTTTGAGATAATTCACATAATCATCGGTATGAAATCCGTCTCCCACAATAACCAATTTAAAATTATTCGGAATTTTATTTATATCTTCCAGTTGTTTAAATGCTTCAATTAAATAATGTATTCCCTTATGCCGGATCAAGCGGCTGACTGAAATGATATAATTCTTTTTTTTGAGATTCCAAATTTTCAACGCTTGATCTTTTTTTGTCGGATTGGCTTCCGCCCCATTGGGAATGACAATTGCATCTTTCTCGTAATATTTTTTCACGTAATTTTTCAAAATATTACTAATAACGATGGTTTTATGAGGAATTTTGCAAGTGATATATTCTCCGAATCTAAGATAAACACCGGCAAACCATCCCCATTTTTGATGGTAATAGTCCTGGCAATGAAAAGTTGCGACAAGTGAAGTGAAAGGCTTGAAAATTCTGATCAGAAAACTTAAGGATGACGGACCGATGGCTTGATAATGAATCACGTCGTACCTTCTAAAAATAGCGTGTAAGGTGGCTAGAAAAGTATGGGATATGGTATCCAAATTTTTATTGGAAATGCTCGGTAAATGAATTAACTTTACACCTTTATATTTCTTAATCCGCTTATCCGTATAATTATTCCGGACATAGACGAAAACTTCATGGCCTTGTTTAGCCAAGCGAGTAGACAATTCCTCAACGTGCTTTTCCACGCCTCCCTGGATTGCCGGTATTCCTTTTTGTCCGATAAATGCTATTTTCATATGATTTCCTTAATAAGGGATGCCCAGGCTAACCGGGGCATCTGCTTATTTAGAAAATCGGAATTATCTGAGAGATGCTTCCTTTGGCGTTATCCCAGAAGGAAGTGCTTTTTTGAACCGTTAAGTCGTTCCAGAGCGAACTGGAGAATGCGGCGCGTTTGATGCGGGCAATTCCATAGCGGCTATTGCCATGAATTCTTGATTTATTGATATCCACGCGTCCGGATTTTCCATAGGCGTTGATTTCAATTCCTTCGCGATTGTTGTTGCGATAAGTGTTGTTCTTGGTCCAAATATTGGAATTATCGAGAACAATTTTCATCCCACTGCCCTGATTATTTTTGACATTATTATCATGAAACCACATAGTTGTCCCGGCAGAAAGATCAATTCCATCGCCGTTATTTTTAGAAATTTCATTATCTATGATAGACAAATCCCTTTTTTCGGAATAAATTCCGGTCCGTCCGTTATTTTTGATCGTGTTCTCGCTGATGGATACCCTTTTGGATTTTTTGACATCACCTTCCTTGATTCTGATTCCGTCTTTTTCATTGTCTTTGATGACGCATTTTATAATGGAGGCCTTGCTGTTCTTGTCGATCTCAATTCCATATTTTCCGCCCTTGACCGTCACTTTATTGATTTTGGTGTCGTTATCCATCTCAATGACTGCCTTGTTATCATTGGAGGCCTCAATCGTCACTGTTTTTTCGCTATCGCCGTAAATTTCCACTCCTTCTTTCATATCGACGTTTTCTTTGTATTTCCCCGGAAGGATATGGATTTCGGTGCTCTTATTACTGTGTTTCATCGCCTCTTTGATGGTTTTGTATGGATGATCGGCTGATCCATCTTGTGTCGAGGATGCGTTGTCATCCACATAGATTTTTTTCGTCTTGGCAAATGACAAGAAAGGCGCCGAAATAAGCATTACCAAAAGCAATGCTCCGACAATTTCTTTCTTTCTGATTTGGCTCAAATAAGCCACTGTTTTACTCATAAATGTTTACACTTAATGGTTATTATTTAAACGTTATATTCTAGCAGATTTGTGAATATTTGTCAATATGGTCGGGTAATGTGCACAGACATATGGCGGTTTTTCCAAAATAGGGATATTTTGGATGATGTGTACCAATATGCCAAAAACAATTAAAGAGGAACGGCTGAGATGGATTCTGCCCATCTGCAGCAAAGAGCTAAAGCTTAAAGATGCGGCCAAAGTGTTCCCGCACAGCCAAAGAACTATGGAGCACTGGGTAGCGGCTTACAGAAAGGACGGAGAAGCGGGATTGGAGCCGAAGTCCACCCGGCCCAAAACCAATCCCGATGAAACTCCCATCTGGATCAAGGAGCGTATTGCCGATTTGCGGAATGAGAAA
>Ga0315273_10004206_pt1 | contig 17561 bp, 20 predicted proteins | sample YL17G02_0_MG_FD_205753 | JGI IMG/M metagenome (GOLD analysis project Ga0315273, IMG submission 205753) | Sediment microbial communities from Yellowstone Lake, YNP, Wyoming, USA - YL17G02_0 | ecosystem: Environmental > Aquatic > Freshwater > Lake > Sediment | place: USA: Wyoming | collected...
TTGTTTGATAACTGCCTCGGGTAAATGTTTTGCTCAAAAAATCGGTGTTAAAAGAGAATACGATAGGGAAACCGGCGAGTTGGAAACCGAGACTCCGCTTATTGTTGTTGAATTGAAAAAACCTCTTATGCTTGAAGTTGACCGAATCATACGCATGGTCGAAAAGGAGTGCACTCAAATAATTTCTTTACTCAAAAAATCAATCAGTGCATTCATCGTTATTTCCCCAAAAGAGAGGAAAATTCCAGCAGAAATCGAAATGCAGGAAATTCCATATAGTTCTCTGCCTGAGGATACGCCTTGCTACCAAGAACATACTTAGAATTTCTAATATTGTTCTTACCAATTAATGTAAGCATTAAGAATATTGATACTGAACTTGTCTTATGGCTCCGATAAAAAAGAAAGGAAAGGTTTGTAGTTCGTGTGGCAAGCTCATGGCTAGTACTGATCTTAAGAAAAACGTATTTCTTTTCAAATGCTCTAATTGCGATCAGGAAATCTCGATGAAAATGGGCAAAAAGAAAAAGAAGTAGATCTTTTACGTCGATAATTCTCTCATATTCCATTTTTCAGGCAATTTTGGATTGAGAAGCTGGCTTAAACAGAGCATATCTGTTAAGATTAATTGTGATTGAAATTGGTTGCTAAAGTAGTTTAATAAAATAAACTGTCTATAATAGAATCATGCCTAGTACGATTTCAAAAAAGAACAGGAAATTTCAAAAACCGGAACGAAGAATATTCAAAAGAGAAAATCCACTATTGGGAAGAAAACTTTCTACGCTTGATGAAGTCATTCAATCTTTGTATTCTAGAAGGACGGGCGAGATTCCAATTAAGTTTAGGGTTATTGTGTCCGAAGCAATCGATATATATCTACAATCAAATTCAGTACTAACTTCTCGTAAGTTATTCGAATCTCTGGCTCGAAACAAAAATATTCCCTCCCCCACGAGTCTTGAATACATGGCTCACTCCCATTTAAGAGACTTTTCAGTGAAAACCATCTCAATTGCAAATGCCGTTGCGTATGTTCTCCGTTCTGAGTTTCCAGGTCATAAAGTGGATCTTAAGATTTCACATAATAAAAGAAATATTCGGGGTCGCAGGACTCCGATCCATGCTACTTCTTTATTATATTACTATGATGATGATGCGATGAAGGAATTTATCAAAGCCAGAATAAAGACACAAACTCCTAGAATAGGATCACAAACACCTACAGTAAAATGTACTCTTGAGCTCGAGATTGAGCAGCTGGAATGATTTATCTCATTTAAGTAAACCATTTTCACTTGTTCAGAACCATATCGGTAAACCCATCAAGCTTGCGATGGCGCTGTTTTTGGTCCATGGTTCACCATAGCAATATTGAGTGAGGAATCTTGAACGCGTAATAAGGCTTGCACGGAGAAGACATGGCAAAAGAATGGAAAATGGTTCTTTTAGATCCTTTTCAGTACACTGTATAACGGTGTAAACTAAGATGGTTTACTGAGAAGATGTTTTAGATTTCAAGTATCCGATCATTTCTAGAACACCAAAAACAAGAACAAAGATGAAAGGTGACAAGAGCATGAAACCAACAAAATATCCAAAAAACGATTCAATAAAAAATGCTGCAATTCCGAATAACAATAAAATAGTAAAGGTTAACAACAAAGAATTTTTGATAAGGTCTATGGAATCCAGCCCGATTCTAATTCCAACGCACAATAATATGAATCCGATAATAACTCCCAGCCAATCGATGTTTGGATATTGTATCAAACTAAAGGCTAGCCATCCCCCTCCTACAAGCATAAGTAGATTTTTCCATTTCCAGGTCCAGTAGTTCATTTTCTCAAACTCTTTTAGTATTTCTAAATATCTTTTTCCCTTTTACATTTTTATACCAGTTCATACTCTAAAACGAACATTATTGCGAAATAGTATCCTTTGAAAGTGATGGGAACATGAATGACCTTTGACTTGATGGCCCTCCCATCCTTCCTTCTCCATTTCGCTTCGACTACGGATCCAACCAGTTTCTCGACAGTCTTGCGATAATTGGCAAAGACAAGATCCTGTGAATCCTTGTCTACAAATGTCTCGAGGAAATTCACGTCCAAATCGTTCCAAATATCAGCATTTGGATAGCCCAGCATTATCGCGAACCTATTATTGCACCTCTTATGCCGGTCGTCAAGATAGATGCATACGGGTTGATCCGAATTCCGAAGGACAGGTTCCAATTGCTTGCTCAGTTCCTCTACCAATTCCACATGTCGCTTCTGTTCATCTATTTTCTTTACCACGCAAACCACCCCATCTTTTTTACGATCATTCCACTCTTTTCTTAACTTCCTTGAGCACGGCATCAGCATGCCCTATGGGATTCACTTTGTTCCAAATCTTAACTACCTGTTATTCTTAGTTCTATCATAAAATAGTTTTGCAATTTTGATTAAGTCCTCTTTAGAAGTACACCCAACATAATCATGCCCTGGACTGCGCCCGCCAATATAATATTCTTTATTATTGGCAAATATGGTAATCGCGGATGCTCTATACGGGTCAGTTTTCCAAGAAGAGTATATCGAAGTGAAAATGGATTCATTCCACACATCTAAAAGTTCATATTCACTTTCAGTAATGAATGCATGATCTAAATTAGATATCAAAACATCTATTGAACGATTTGAATGGTTTCTATCGTATATAGCCATATGTATGCCATAATCCGTATCGGAAACATACTCACAAGATTTTGGAGAAAGTTCGGTTCCATTTAAGAAAAGAATCTTCTCAAGTTTAATGCCGCATATTTCTTGTATTTCTTGTCCGCTGACCGGACAGTCTTCAGTCGTTTTTTCAAGATCTGGCGGTGGATTTATTGTGCACCCGTACATAAGCAATGCCACGAACAGAAAGATGGGGAGTATCATCAACACGCCATTTCGGAATTTTGGTGTTCGCATTTTCTCAAACTCTTTTATATTTTCCATCATTCTTTTAGAATCATTCTTTCCAAGCAAAATAAATGAAAAGAAAAGGGAGAATCAATCGCTCACCTTCACTACGTACCATTTACCGCCGATACCTTGGCCGTTCGTATCGCCCGGTGCGCCATCTCCAGAGTAGGTGTAGAGTGGCATCCCGTTATAAGCGACCTGGATCTGCGAGAGGTTGTCCATCCTGGCGAAGGCGCCAATAGTTCCTGGCAGGCCATGCGGGATTGATATTGTGTCTTTTATGAGCATGGGCGGCCAATTGTTGGCGCAACTTCCTGTGCAGGTGCTCTTGTTCACCGAGTCCGGGCTGAAGGTGTACAGCGTGAAGCCATTGCCGTCTACGAGTATCTCGCCGAGGCTTGTGTTGGCCGTCTTGACCGTGTATAGGGTGATGAGACCTGTACATCTCCAGTTTATCTCAGCGCTCCTGTTCTCTTCCCATACGACGCAGGCCGGAGCGCAGCCAGGCTTAACAGTGTCCAGATCTATCCAATAGGTCTTGGTATTGCTGTTATATGTTATCGTATCTGAAAGATTTCCTTCATTTCCACAGGTTGCCTGAGCTATATTCATGACATCAGAATCTTTCAGGGTCCCTTCGCAAGGCTCTTCGAAGGGGCGAATGCATTTCTGTTTCGCTTCGCACCAAGAATAACCAGCAGAAGGCTTGCAGCCATGAGCATCAGTATCGTTTCCTACGATCTGGGGGCATGGGGCGAATTCGCAGTTCGGTCCGGTTCTTCCAACTGCGCTCCCATCAGGGCATATTTTCGCCTCTTCTGTGCAAGCGATGGTATTATTCGCCGGTGGCGCTTGCTGCGTGCAGCCCAACATCAGTATAAGCATAATCGATAAAATCGCTAACATGTACCTCAGAAAATCACCAAGATGGAATTCTCCGATTAACTTAATAAATTATAGAGCGTAACCTCGTTTGGCCTTCCTTTTCCTGGACTTTTTTTCTATTAATTGCAGTATTAGAATATTCTTCTATTCTCGAAATGCCGGGCAATTGAGAAGAGCTTTTCCTGAGGCATTGTATTTGCAATGAGCTCTAGGCATCCACGGGGCTTAAACAAAACCAGGGCTTTGTGCGTAATTTCATCATATAAAACAGAATCGACCTGCTCAATACCGGAATAGACATCAAATTGGATTTTCTTCATTTTCGGGTTTTTTCCGAATTTAAGCTGCTCAAAAACCGTTCTTCCATAATTTGGACCGCGTTTTGAAGCTGTAAACAAAATATTGTTCGTCATGTCATCTATGTAATCATACGCATTTTTTCGGCTCTCACAGAACTCGATCTTGATTTTTTCTGTTTCACAGATTTCACAAACTATCTTCTTATCTATTCTGTGTGCCCAGCTGAATATATCCAGGATCCGTTGAATAAAATTTCGAGCAATACGAAACACCGTATTTAACTATAAAATTTGACATTTTTAATCCTTTGCATGGGTTGTAAAAAAGGTAAAAAAGAAGATTTATAAAGTTTCATCGAATAATTTATATGGTGATTAATTGAGCAGAAACGTTAACTATACCGGAAGGCATTCAGAAGTGAAGAGAGATACAACCAAAACCCCTCCGGCGAAGATGTTTGGGCCGACTCGTTCGGTTTCCGCAGGCGAAAAGGCCAAATTTGACAAGAAAGCAAGGGGAGATGTTGAGGGCGCACGCTGGCGATTTCTCAGGACATACCACCATGACTATGGTATTGTCGTTTGACGTCCTTCACATCTGAATCACACACGGTTTCCGAAAGAGGGATTTCGTTAGCCGGGGAGGTAGGATAGCCCAAAGAAATAAAATCACGGCACCTCATAGAAAACCAGGTGCCACGTCTCTTTCTCTTTTTCAAGGCAAAGAACCCCGCTGTGGGTGAATTTAACGATATCCCTCGTTTCATCGTGCAACAATAGCCAAGCGGCCAACTTGCTCAGGTAAGGGAGGTGGCCAACAATCATCACACCGTCGTCAAGCAGCTCAAGGGCACGCTCTATCGGGTCCATGGGCGCAATCCCATCTGTTGATCTGGCCTTCACACCAAGATATTTTGCGAATATTTCGGCAGTCTGTTTCGCCCGAAGTATTTTCGAGCAGTATATTTTCGATGGATTGACTTTGCCTTTCAGTGATTTTGCCATTGCCGTGGTTTCCTTCCTACCTTCTTCTGTCAAAGGCTTTTCCAGGTCTCCTTCTTCGCTTTTCGCCTTTCCGTGCTGAACGAGATAAATTCTCATGTTCATCCGATGCGCATGGGTGGTTTAAATATCTTTTTGTTATAATATATAATTATATGTGCGCTCATATCCATTCACGCGACTGCACCTGCTGCGGCAGGAAAAGCCCCAACTACAGGAAAGGCTATGACGCGGGCAGGGAGATGGAAAGGTTTTTCGACTTTTGGGCCAGGGCCCAGGAAGATACTTACAGGGAAAGGTTCGGCCTGAGCGAAGCCGATGCTACGAAGACCTATGAGAGGATAGAAAGGCTCATGGAAGTCTCTGCAGGCGCCCAGGCAGAAATCCTCAAGGCCATGTGCTCAGACCTATCTTCCTGGAAAATCATAGAAAGGATAGACGACATCTGGAAATGGTGCAAGGGAGAAATAGGGAAGATCGAGCTTTCCCTGCCTGTGGCTGAGCTAATTGATAGGGCGGCAAAAGCCAGGGCGCAAATGCCGGTTCCGCAACGCAAGGGTTTGGGAACCGCTTTCCACAGGGTTGTGGATGCTTTCAAAGGGATGGGCACAATCGCGCAATGGGAGCACCTTGGTAGCGAGGAGATAACGAGAGCAGGCATTTCGGTGTCAAGGGAGCTGAAGATGTGCCTGGACCCCGATAATGAGGAAGACCTGAGACTGGGAATCGGCAGGGGGATGCTCAAGCGCATACGGCAGGTAGAGCCTTATCTTGACGAAAGCGTGATGAATGACCTTGACTCCTTTTTCACGAAGTTCCTGTCCATCGCACGCTCGTTTGAAAAAAATGAAGCCGGGAGGTCCTGCTTCATCTCCATGTGCAGTTCGATAATCATGAAAAGCGCCAGGCAGAGCGCCGGAGCCAGGGGAGGAATATCCATAGCGGACATAAACGAGGCTGCGCTCGAGATAAACGTTTTCCCGTATACCATGATACTTGACAACGCCCTGCTTGAAAAAATCGAAAGCGCGGCAAAGGGCGCGTCCCCAAGGGCTGCGAATGCGATTTCGGCAAATCCCCAATGGGTGGACCCGGCGAACGGTTTTGCGGAACTGAAGGAGCTTGTCCGCGAACTCGAATCGAGCGGCGTCAGAAGCACGCTCCTGGACATCGTCAAGGGAAGCTCTCTCCCGACCGCGGCCAAGCTTGCAAGGATGTTCGGCCAGCATCCCGAGCGGTTCATGCTTTTTTTCACTCTCAATTCAAAGTCGGGAAGCACGAAACTATGGCTAAAGCCCGTCGAATACTCAAGATACCTGTTCCAGGTGGCGGACGAGAAAACCGCGGACAAAACGTTCCACGAACGCTTCTGCGAGGTGCTGCCGAAGATGAAAGGGAGGGTTGCTATAAGGGTCATCCGCGCCTCCGAAAGCATCTACCTCTCGGACATCTGGCCGGACCTCGCCCAATCGCTGGAGCAGAGGAAGGAGAAGCTTGCGGAAGACGCGATAAGCGCTGTCGAGGGCGGAGAGTTTGAGAGGGCGGCCGCTATACTTCGCCAGGAGCAGGAAGCAAGGCAGACTGAAGCTGAACTTGTGCTCAAAGACCAGATAGAAAGGACCTTCCCTAAAGCGAGCGATGCGCAGAAGGGGCTTTTCCAGAAAGTATATGCCCGCCTCGCAGTACTCTCCATCGACCCCAGGCGCTTCGGCGCGTTGCGCAAGCACGGATACGAGAGCATGGCGAAGGTCGCGGAGGAGCTAGAGCCACTTTCTGACTGCGCTGTAGCCGCCATCTTCAGGTCGGATTCTGTCCGCAGCCTCTATGTCAAGGCTCTAAGTCAGTGCCCGGATGAAAGCGTCGGAAGTCAGCTCGACCAGATAGCCCGGGAAAGCCAGAGCCTGGAATGGGCAGAGCAGGCGATGGAACTCCATCTCGAGGACCTGCTCGATGATGAGCGTACCGTCCGGCAAGGAAAGTTTGGCAGGGTAATACTCGTCGCAGGAGAGCAGGTGGCAAGGACCATGGCATCCGCGCTTGCTGAGAATATTGATATTCCAGTCATCACTGTGACCAATGGCGATGCCAATAAGGCTTACATGAGCTCGCTCCTGCGCCAGGGAGACCTTGTGGTCATCGGAGTCTCCCACCTGGGCCACAGTGCGTCAAACGTGGCGATAGCCACCTGCAGGAATCTCGGCATACCGTTCGTGATTAGAAGGCAGACTAACGTGGATTTCATCCTGAAAAGGCTAGGCCAGCCGGATAATAATCCCGGGAATGGCGGCTCCTATTCCTAAAGCGCGTGATTAAAAGGTTTTTTCGTGTTCTCACATCATGCCAAAAAAACTCGAACATGCCGCATTCGCAGCAGGCTGTTTCTGGGGTGTTGAGGAGACCTTCAGATGCCTTAAGGGCGTAAAAGAGACTGAAGTCGGTTACATGGGAGGAAAGACGAAAAACCCGACTTACAATGATGTTTGCACTGATAAGACAGGCCATGCTGAAACAGTGCATATCAAATTCGATCCCAAAGAGATATCCTACGAACAGTTGCTGGAAGATTTCTGGAACTCTCACGATTCCACGCAGCTTAACCGTCAGGGCCTGGACGTAGGAACACAGTACCGTTCGATAATTTTTTACTATAATGAGAAACAGAAGAAGATCGCAGCCGGATCAAAAGCAAATCTTGAAAAGTCCGGCAAAATTAAGGGCAAGGTCGCAACAGAAATAATTCCAGCAACTACGTTCTGGCGTGCAGAAGAGCACCACCAGAAGTATTTGATGAAAAAAGGGCTAAAAACATGCTAGCACAGGAGAAGGTACCTGGAGGAAAGCTGATTTGCATAGAGGCAGAAATCAGAGATGGAAGAATTGAAAAAATAAAAATAACTGGTGATTTTTTTCTGCACCCGGAAGACACCATTGAAAAGATAGAACACTCGCTGCTTGGAAAGGGACTTGATGATAATCTTGCGGGATCAATAGCGCGCATTCTTTCGGAAAATAACGCGCAACTGATTGGCGCGACAGCGGATGACCTGGAAAGACTTGTCAGAAAGGCGATGTTATGAACTGGAGAGTAATTGCCTATAGGGAAAACGATGCGTTTCTCAACATGGCCATAGACGAAGCCGTGAGCGAGGCGGTCGGTTCAGGTGAAAGCCCTCCGACAATAAGATTTTACGGATGGTCTCCGAGGGCGGTTTCCATTGGTTATTTCCAGAGCCTGGAACGCGAGGTGGATCTCGGAGTTTGCAAGAAACTGGGCGTTGACGTTGTAAGGAGAAGGACCGGAGGCGGGGCTGTTTTTCACGACAGTGAGATAACCTACAGCATAATCGGAAAGGAGGAGCTGTTTCCGAAAGACATAATCGCTTCTTACAGGGAGATATGCGGCTGCATAGTGAATGCGCTCGAACTTCTTGGGATATCTGCGGAATTCAAGCCTATTAACGATATCATAACAGGTGGGAAGAAAATTTCTGGAAATGCACAAACGAGGCGGGGCGGGGTGCTGCTTCAGCATGGCACAGTGCTGTACGAAGTTGATGTTGATAAGATGTTTTCTCTTCTGAAAGTCCCTGATGAAAAGATAAAGGATAAGATGATTGCTACTGTCAAGGAACGGGTCACGTCAATAAGGCAGCAGAAGGAAGCTAAAAGACAGGATGTTCTGGATGCTCTGGTATCTGGTTTCACAAAAGGAAGGGAGTATGAGAAAGGGGAGCTGACGGCGAAAGAGCATCAGAGGGCGCTCGAACTTGCGGAAACTCGATACAAAACAAGTGAATGGAACTGGATGCGCTAAGTTTTAATAGATTAAAGGTCAATTAGATCAAGGTTGGGAAAATGGACGTTTCAAAAAATTTGGTTATAATAACTATTGTTGTTCTTGCAGCAATCGGTATAGTTATAATAATGGGCTATAATGGGAGCTTTTTTCAGAAAACTCCCAAAGATATGGACGCCTTTTCAAAATGCCTTACATCAAAAGGTGCCAAGATGTACGGAGCTTACTGGTGCACCCATTGCCAAAACCAGAAGCTGATGTTCGGTGAAAGCTGGAAGAATGTAAAGTATGTAGAGTGCGATTCTGGTTCTGGAGTTCAAACGGCCGAATGCACTCAGGCCGGCATCCAGGGTTATCCCACGTGGGATTTTTCAGGCCAAAAGATAGCGGGTGAGCTTACTTTTGAACAGCTTAGCACGTACAGCGGATGTCCCTTAGATTAGTTACCTTGTCAGGCCCAGCTCTTTTCCAACCTTTTCTATTTTCTCAATAACAAAATCCAAATCCTGGCCTTTGTGTTCAGCAGTTACCATTGTCCTTATTCTTGCTTTATCCTTTGCTACCATTGGGTAAACTATGGGAAGAGCGTAAACCCCTTCTTCGAAAAGTCTTACGCTCATTTGCCTTGCTTTTCCAGAATCAAGGGTCATTATTGGTGTTATGGGCGTCTCACTGTTTCCAAGGTCAAATCCAAGCTGCTTCAGCCTTTTCTTGTAGTACTTGGTATTCTTCCACAGCTTCTTAACGAGCCTGTCATCTTTTTCAAGCATTTCAAGTGCAGCAATCGAGGCGGCAACAGTTCCAGGAGCTTGGGATCCAGTGAGAAGCCAGGTGCGCGACTTGTTGAGCAAATATTCCTTATTAGTTTTCGATGTCGCAATTAACCCGCCCATGGTGCCGAATGCCTTTGAAAACGTGCCCATCTCAAAGTCAACGCGACCTTCGAGCCTGAAATGATTAACAATGCCTCTTCCGTGATCTCCAAGAACTCCGTCTCCATGCGCGTCGTCAACATACGTTACCGCGTCGTATCGTTCGGCAAGCTCCACAATGCGGTCAAGCGGGGCAATGTCACCATCCATCGAGAATACGCCATCTGTAACTACAATGACACGCTTCGGATTTTTCGCTGATGTTTCCTTTAGCCTTGCTTCAAGGTCTGCCATGTCACAATGCTTGTAAACCAGCCTTTCTGCCTTGCTAAGCCTAAGGCCATCAATTATGGAGCCATGGTTAAGTTCATCTGAAACGACAACATCACCTTCCCGAAGCAGCGCAGGAAGGGCGCCAGTGTTCGCAGTGAATCCGGAATTATAGTAAATCGCGTCCTCTGTGTGCTTGAACTTTGCAATAATCTGCTCGAGCCTGATGTGAAGGTCCATGGTGCCTGCAATCGGCCTTACTGATCCGCTTCCAGCGCCATAGTTTCTAATTGCCAAAATTGCAGCTTTCCTAAGCGTGCGATGGTTGGCCAATCCGAGATAGTTGTTTGAACAAAGCATTACGATTTGCTTTCCATCCACTGTAGCTCTTGCACATGAGGGCCCATTTAATGTCCTTGGGTTCCAAAGTAAGTTTTCCTGCGCTAACGCTTCAAGCTCTTTGCCAAGCTCTGCTTCAAGCTTTTTGTTCATATAAACACCCGTGAAATAGATCATAAGTCGAATTAAAAAGCATGCCCCATTCTTTTGATTATTTCGCCTATCATCGAAGTTCTGTTCGTCCCTCTGCTTAGATTTAAATTCTTTTTCATTGTTGTCTTTGAAAAACCAGGTGCATAACTTATGAAAAAAATGCTTTCTGTTTGGAAAACAGCACCAAAAGAAGGGCTTGAACTAAAGGAATCCCAAGTGCCGAAAATTAAGGACGATGAAGTGCTTGTGAAAGTAAAGGCAACATCTATTTGCGGCACTGACATGCATATTTACACATGGGACGAGTGGGCCCAGCACAGAATCAAGAAAAATATCCCGTATATTTTCGGGCACGAGATGTCTGGAGAGGTTGTCGAATTAGGAAAAGGCACAAAAGGCATAGCCATTGGTGATCACGTCTCAGCAGAGACCCACATATCCTGCGGCTATTGCTACCAATGCAAGACCGGGAACGAACATATCTGCCAGAACGTTAAGATTCTCGGTGTGGATACGAACGGTACGTTCGCCGAGTATGTAGCCATCCCGCACAGAAACGCCTGGATAAATGACAAGAGGATTCCCCACTGGGTGGCAACCGCGCAGGAGCCCCTCGGGAACGCGGTGCACACTGTATTTTCCGGGGAGGTTGCAGGTAAAACGATCACTATATTCGGGCTCGGTCCCATCGGTGTTTGTGCCGTTGCGCTCTGCAAGGCTGCTGGGGCGGAGAAAGTAATCGCAATAGACCATCACGAGGGAAGGATGAAGTTTGCCAAAGAATTCGGCGCAGACGTGGTGATCAAGAACGGCGCAACCGGTATAGATACTCAAAAAGAAATCATGGATACAACTAACGGGCTTGGCGCAGACGTCTTCCTTGAGATGGCTGGTTCTGCCAAGGCAATGACTGACGGGCTGGCGACCTTAAAACCAGGAGGAAGGGCATCCGTGCTCGGCGTTTTTTCAAAACCTTTCGAAGTCGACATAACCAATCAGATCGTCTTCAAAGGCATAACCATGCACGGGATAAACGGAAGGAAGATGTTCGATTCATGGTATAAGGCAAGGGCGTTTCTTAATTCCGGCAAGGTGAAGCTGGAGAAGCTTGTCACTCACAGATTCAAGCTGTCAGAAATAGAAAAAGGTTTTGAAGTAATGAAGAGAAGGGAGGGTATGAAGATCGTGCTGGAGCCTTAGGCGAAGTCCCTCAGTCCCCCTCTGGCTGCTATGCGCCTCAGTTTGTTGATGGTCATCGCTTCAATCTGTCTTATTCTTTCCCTGCTGAGATGCATGCTCCTGCCAATCTGTTCAAGTGTTTCCTCTTCTCCGTTCCTTTCGTTTAGACCGAAGTGTCTTTCGATGACTTCCCGTTCTCTTGGTTCAAGTTTGGCGAGCCATTTTACCATGATTTCTCTCAGTTCTCCGGATGCAACGCAATCGAAAGAACTGTCTGAATGCTGATCTGATGTGTTCCCGTCAAGTTCGAGAAGGGGCGCATCCGGCTTCAGATCAAGGAGATATCTGATTTTTTCTTCCTTATAACCTGTTCCTTCAGCGATTTCAGCCAGGGTCGGATGCTGTCGGTTTTTTATACTGAAATCGCGGATGTACACATATATCTTTGTGAGGACATCGTTCGCATGCACCGACAATCTTACTGTCCTTTCCTGATTTTTTATTGCCCTGTCTACGAACGCCCTTATCTGCCAAGACGCATAGGTGGAGAATTTGTATCCTCTTTCAAGATCGAACCTGTCCACATCCTTCATAACGCCAAATATCCCTTCCTGGACAAGATCCTGGAATTCAAGCCTGAATACCAGATGTTTTTTGATTATTTTGCTTGCAACCATGCAAACAAGCCCGTAGTTCGTAAGTACTATTATGTCAAAAATCCTGCGTCTCTGCCTCTCGACAGATGCGAGTTCTTTTTTCATCTCAGGTTCTTCGCCGTTCGCCTTTCCGGCGTTCAGGCATTCTTTAAGTTCATCTGCTCTTTGTGAGAATCGTTTATAGATCCCAAACAGTCGTCTCTCCTCTTCCACAGTAAGGTGTCCTCTTTTCCTCGACTTGGCCTTTTCAAGATCGCGTACGAAAACTTCTTCTTTGGGATCGAGCTTAAGGAGCGCTTCCTTCATCGCATCCTCAGATATAGGTAAGACCTTTAGCTTCCGGCCTTTTGCTGGCTCTTTCTGATTTATGAAACGCTTTGAATGCATGTTTATTGCAACCGAAGGCATGGTATTTACTGTGAGGGCTTTTGTTTATAAATGTGCACCGTCTTGCCTAATCCATCCTCAGCAGCTTCCATCACGCTTTCCGAGAGTGTGGGGTGGGGATGGATGGTAGCAGCTACATCCTCAAGCTGTGCTCCCATTTCGATTGCAAGAGAGAGCTCGCTTATAAGATCAGATGCATTAGGGGCAGCGATGTGGGCTCCCAAAATTACTCCCGAATCGGCATCAGAAACCAACTTAACGAACCCAGCCTTCGTACTCATTGTTCTCGCTCTTCCGGATGCACTGAGGGGAAATCTGGCCGCTTTAACTACGTAACCCGACTTTCTCGCTTCCTCCTCGCCCATGCCAGTGCTAGCGAGCTCTGGATCGGAAAAAACGACGAATGGAATGGCGATATTGTCGAAAGCGCTCTTCTTTCCGGCGATGACCTCTGCTGCGACCTTTCCTTCACGGAAGGCCTTGTGGGCAAGCATTGGGCCCCCTGCAACGTCTCCGACGGCGAATATGTTCGGATCGGTCGTTCGCCTCTGCGCATCCACCTTTATGAAACCGTGATCGTCAAGCTGGACCTTTGTTTTCCCTAGTCCCAGGTCTTTTGTGAAAGGCTCGTGGCCGACCGCGACCAGTATTTTGTCGAACAATACCTTTTTTGTCGAGTTGCCGATTTTGACAGCAGCATACGCCTTCTTACCTTTCGCTTTCCAAGAGACGATGTTGCTGTTCAGCAGGAGTTCTATCCCCAGCAAAGGCAGTCCCCTCTGGACCTCTATGCCAAGCTCAGGTTCGAGCTGGCGCAATATCCTCTCGCCACGGTAGATTATGGTGACCTTGCTCCCGAGTTTGGCGTACATCGTCGCCATCTCTATGCCAATGTACCCTCCGCCAACAACAAGCAGCCTACGGGGGACTTTAGCCAAAGCGAGCGCATCGCTCGAATCGATTATCCATTTGTGATCGTATTCAAGCCCTTGCAACGCGGTTGGCACAGAACCGGTCGCGATTACCGCATTCTTGAAATCGTAGTCCGCAGGCCCGTGGTCTGTTTCGACAGTTAGCTTGTTAGACGAGGTGAAGAATGCCCTGCCTTTTACAATGTCCACCCCGTAATTCTTGCACAGGCCGGCAATGCCGTTCTGCAATCCTGAGACAACATCATCCTTCCATTTTTGCATTTTCCGGAAATCGATCCTGGTTTTCGAAACGATTCCCAGATTTTCAGAATGCCCGGCTTCGAAAGCTATATCTGCAGCATGGATCAGTGCCTTCGACGGAATGCATCCTTCATTTGTGCAAACTCCGCCCAGTTGGCCTTTTTCTATGAGAACTGTTTCGAGCCCCAGCTGCGCGCAACGAATAGCTGCAACGTACCCTCCGGGCCCTCCGCCAATAACCGCGACATCGCAATTCGTAGTCAATTCGCCGACAACCATTCAAATCATCCTCAAATCATTTCGATCAGAAGCAGTTCCGGCTCCTCCAGATGCTTCATAACTTCGTTCATGAAAAGCGTAGCCTCGGCACCATCCGTAACGCGGTGGTCGAATGCGAGCGAGATGCCCATCACCTTTCCCACCCTTATTTTCCCGTTCACGACTACGGGCATGTCCTTTATCCTGTGAACGCCCATTATGGCGATCTGCGGAGGATTTATTATGGGAACGGAGAACATTGCGCCAACGCTTCCGACGTTCGTTATGGTGAACGTGCCGCCCTGCATGTCCTCGAGCTTTATCTTCCTTGTTCGTGAAAGCTCAGCCAGTTCCACGATTTCCTTTGCAATATCGATTATCGATTTCCTGTCCGCGTCCTTTATCACCGGAGCCATGAGACCGTCAGGCGTGTCCACGGCAATGGATATGTTGAACCTCGGCTTAAGCACGATCTCCTGTTTCTCCTCATCGAAGTGGGCGTTGAACTTGGGGTATTTCTTCAGCCCTATCACCACGGCCTTTACTATGAATGGTAGGTAGGTAAGATGGGCTCCGATTTTCTCGGCATTGGCTTTTTCCCTTTCCCTGACTGCCACGAGCCTGGTCACGTTAACCAGGTCCATCCCGACCGCATCGGGAATGTGGCTCTTCGAATAGGACATCCTGTCAGCGATGATTTTCCTCAGTCCGGAAAGGGGTATCCTGGTCTCGCCCGTTTCTGTGCTTACCCTAATTTTCTCTTCTTTTATTGCTATCGGAGCGCCTTCCCGCGAAACCACTCTCCGGGAAGACGCGTTTTTGACATCCCCGGACGTTACTCTGCCTGTTGGGCCGGTTCCTGCTATTGCCTCGATGTTCACCCCTAGCTCTCTTGCCAATGCGCGCGTGGCAGGTGCTGCGAGCACGCGTTTTGGTTTTTCCGGAGCCGGCGCTGCAGGGCCTTTTACCGCCTCAACGATCTTGGATACCACAGAGGGCGCGACAGGAGATGCAGCTGGCGCTTTCTCGCCCTCGCCCCCTATAGAAACAAGCACTTCTCCGACCTTTATTTCTTCCCCTTCTTTATGGGTAATTTTGAGTATTTTTCCAGCAGCAGGAGAAGGAAGCTCCACAACTGCCTTATCTGTTTCTACCTCAACAAGGGGCTGGTCGGATTTTACAACATCTCCTATCTTAACCAGCCATTTCACTATCTTGCCTTCGTGAATACCTTCGCCAACGTCCGGGAATTTGAAATCAACTGCCATCTCACTCCCTCATTACTTCGATAACTGCTTTCTTTATGCGATTAACATCAGGGAAAAAATATTTCTCTGTCTCTGGAAGCGGGATTATTGTGTCCCAGGAGGTTACGCGCCTGGGCTGGGCCACAAGATGATAAAATGCCTTTTCATTTATCCTCGCAATTATCTCTGCTCCAAATCCAAGCGTCTTTACTGCCTCGTGAACAACAACCACGCGGCCTGTTTTTTTCACTGATTCCGTAACTGTGTTCCAGTCGCATGGATTCAGAGTCCGCAGGTCCACAATTTCAGCGTTTATGCCTTCTTTTTCAAGTTCTGTCGCTGTCTCCAGAGTCATGGGTGTATTGGAGCCATAGGAAATAATTGAGATATCTTTCCCTTCTTTTGCAATCCTGGCTTTGCCAAGCGGGATGGTGTACCTCTCTTCAGGAACTTCTTCTTTGAATGCCCTATATAGGCGTTTGGGTTCTAGGAAAACTACAGGGTCTTTGGACTCGAGCGCGGATGCAAGAAGGCCTTTTGCTTCATAAGGAGAAGATGGTGTGACTACGACTAAACCTGGCAAATGGGCGTACAGTGTCTCTATTGCCTCTCCATGGTGCTCCAAAGCCTTTATCGCGCCTCCATATGGGATGCGCAATACCATGGGAAGGGTGAATCTTCCCCTAGTCCTGTTTCTCATCCGGGCCATGTGGCTAATTACCTGATGATAAGCGAGGAAGCTGAAACCATCGAATTGGATTTCAGGAACCGGCCGCAGACCCAAGGCGGCCATGCCTATTGAAGTGCCGACGATTCCAGACTCTGCAAGAGGGGTGTCCATTACCCTTTCCTTCCCATACTTGTCGAATAGGCCCTCAGTAACCCTGAATACGCCCCCGTCTTTACCAACATCCTCTCCAAGGAGAATAATATTCGGATCGCGGGCCATTTCCTGGCTAAGACAAGCGTTCAAAGCCTGTGCCATGGTCATCTTCATGCTCATCCCCCCCCGCTGATAAGCTTGTCCATTTCAGCCATTTGTTCCTTCAGGTTATCGCTCATCTCTTGCCAGACATATTTGAACATGTCGTGAGGGTCGCTTTTGTAAGCTTCCATCTTTGCCACGGCCTCCTCGACCTGCTTGGCAATCCGCTCCATAAGTTTCTCCTCATATGCCTTTGTCCAAAGTTTCTTTTTCTTAAGATAAACACGGAAACGGTCAATTGGGTCCTTTTTTCTCCATTCCTCGACTTCCTTATTGCTTCTGTACTTGGTTGGGTCGTCTGCAGTGGTGTGCATGGACATACGGTAAGTGATAACTTCAACGACGTACGGGCCCTTTCCGCTTCTTGCGTGTTCCAAAGCCTCGTAAACGGCCTTATAAACGCCAAGAACGTCATTTCCATCGACTTGTACGGCTGGAATGTTATACCCTAAAGCTTTCTGAGCTAGTGTTTTTGAGGCACTTTGGGCACTTCTTGGGACGGATATGGCCCATTGGTTGTTCACAATAAGCAAAACCAATGGAACCTGCCAAACGCCTGCGAAATTCAATGCTTCGTGGAAATCGCCTTCTGACGTACCACCATCACCTATACATGTCAGAATAGCCTGCTTCTTTTTCGCCCTTTTCAGCGCAAAAGCAATGCCAGTTGCATGAGGGAGATGAGTGGCAATTGGAATCGCGAACGGGAACGTGTTTGAATCTTCAGGATACTTCAATCCTTCTTCAATCCCCTTCCAGTACATGAAGATCTTTTCCAAAGGCACTCCCTTGATGTAATATATCTGGGTTTCCCTATATGTTGGAAGTGCCCAATCCTGCTTCTGAAGAGCGAGCCCCGCACCGACGCCGACAGCTTCCTGCCCGAGGATTGGAGCGTATGTACCAAGCCGGCCCTGGCGCTGGAGCTTAACGGATTTATCATCGTACGTGCGGGTAAGCAGCATAAGTTCGAACATCTTTTTCAGCATGTCCGGCTTAAGCTTTGGCTCTAGCTTTTTGTCAAGGTTTCCAAACTCATCTAAAACCTGAAGGTAATCAACAGAACCTTGGAAAACGCGCTTAATCGGCATGGACGAAGATTAC
>Ga0315273_10004207_pt1 | contig 17559 bp, 16 predicted proteins | sample YL17G02_0_MG_FD_205753 | JGI IMG/M metagenome (GOLD analysis project Ga0315273, IMG submission 205753) | Sediment microbial communities from Yellowstone Lake, YNP, Wyoming, USA - YL17G02_0 | ecosystem: Environmental > Aquatic > Freshwater > Lake > Sediment | place: USA: Wyoming | collected...
TGCCTGGAGATTGACGGTCCAGCTATTCGTCATGCCGGGACGATAGTCGGCGATGCTCACGCTGCTCTCGATGCTTGCGTAGAATGCCGCAGTCTGCAATGGGGTCATCTGATCGAAAAGGTTGATCCGAGGAATGAACACCTTCAGGAACAAGATTACAAAGCTGAGGAACGACTCGAGAGTTTGAAATGATCTCTGTGAATCACACAGATAAGGGCTGGACCCGCTGTTACATATACGGGCGGCTATGCCTGGTATATATTAGCACGGTCAATGACAGTAGATTAGAAAACATTAATCAGTTTATCGTTTTTATCTTGACAATTATGATACAATTTATTAGTTAATGATCTTTACAAGGGGTCTATTGGGTGTTCAGCAGCCTCTAGAGTTGGCTAACACGTGGCTGTTTTTTCAAGGGTTTATACAAGGTTTAATCCTTAATGGGGTAATACCGTGGCGCCCTGCTTTATGATCGGCGCCCGAGCCGCCAATTTCATTTTAGGTGAGGAATATCTATGAAAAACGTACCCCACACCCCCTGGGCCGCATGTATCGCGAGCACATCCAGCATATTATATACTAGAACATCGACGCCTTGTGCGCCCAGTACACCGACGATTGCCTGCTGATCAACAGATTCATGAAGGAACCGTTGTACTATCGCGGCCAGGAGCAGTTGTGCGAGCACATGCAGGGCATCCTCGGCATCGATGGCCTGGAGACGGAGATCGTCTTTTGGGGCGAAACTGAAGCCCCGCAGACCTTGATGATTTCTGAGAAGATCCGCATGCGCACTAAGGATAGTGAGGCCAACATGCGCTTTGCCGATAGCTGTGTGCTGCGCAATGGCAAGATCGCCATCCACTTTGCCGGCATGGTGCAGTACCCGGATGGTTCGCTGGCATAGAATCGTGTTCTTTACGATCGTTCGCTGCTCCGCGTGCGCAAATACTGAAAGAAGGTTACTAGTATGGGACTACAAGGTAAAAAGATAGGCATTCTCATTGAGAGTGACTTTTACGAGAAAGAGATCTTCTACTACGAGCATCGCTTCGCGGAAGAAGGGCTGGAGGTACGCTGGATGAGCCGTTTGTGGGGGCAGCCGAGTATCACCTTCTACGGCCACGAGTACAAGGCGCCTTTTTTCTGCAACCAGAGCTTCGAGGGCATGGACGATGCCGAGCTACGCAGTTTCAGTGCCATCATCGTCCCCTCGGCCTTCGTTTCCGACCGGCTGCGCTATACCGAAGATCTCAACAAGCTGGCGCCGGCCGTGGAATTCATCCGCCGGGCTTTTGCCGAGCCGGGGATTCTCAAGGGCATCATCTGTCACGGGATGTGGCTGGTCGCAACGGTGCCCGAGTTGGTGCGCGGCCGCCCTGTGGTGGCGCACCCTAACCTGTACGGCGATGTCAAAAATATGGGCGCGCTCTACACCGACCAGGATGTGGTGGTAGATCGCGACCTGGTAACCGCACGCACTGGCGGCCACTGCCATCAGTTCGCCCACACAATCATCAACTTACTTGCCAGCCAAGGCTAACTCAATTGGAGAAATGAACCATGTCTCATGATGTAATGCACCCGATCAGCCTGTTCCGCAAGGCAACATCGTCGAAATCAGCCAGGGATTTGTAGATGAATAAGGATTTATACAGATGAATGAGATCAAGTTTACTTTTTCAGACACACTTGCTGGCTACGTCAGCGGTTACGATCGCGAAAGCGACACCTTTGGCCTGCGCACGAGCGACGGACGCGAATACAACGTCAAGCTCAAGTCCAACACATATGGGTGGATCGCCAATAACCTGGAAGAACCCCGCCAGTGGTGCAACCCAGACCAGATCCGCAGCATGCTGGTGCCAGGGCGCTACATGTTCAATTACGGCATCTACTACCCCGAAGGCGGCGACTTTAGTTATGAAGTCCAGTTTGTCATTTTCATGGCCGCCAAAGAAAACGCCTTTGGCTTCGAACTCACCGATTGGTGGGTGAAGCAAATCGTCTCGCTCGGTGATTTCTATATCCGGGCGCAGTTCGGCGAAGGCCAGCCGATCAACTACCGCGAGTACCGCACCATCATCAACCTGGCAGGCAAAAAGGAAGTCGATAACTACCGCCAGGAAACCGACACTATCTCGCGCTTGGTATATGGCATGGCCTCCTGCTACCTGATGACCGGCGAAGACCGCTTCCTGGAAGCTGCTGAAAAAGGCACCCAGTACCTGCGTGAACACATGCGCTTCTACGATTCGGACGAAAAGGTGGTCTACTGGTACCACGGTATCGATGTGCACGGCACGCGTGAAGACAAGATCTTCGCTTCCGAGTTCGGCGATGACTATGACGCCATCCCGGCTTACGAGCAAATCTACGCCCTGGCCGGCCCGATCCAGACCTACCGCATCACCGGCGACCCGCACATTTTGAAAGACGCCGAAATGACCGTGGACCTGTTCGAGCGCTTCTACCTGGATAAGTCCAACGGCGGCTATTTCTCGCATCTGGACCCGATTATGCTCGACCCGCGCAGCGACTCGCTGGGTCCGAACAAGGGCAAGAAAAACTGGAATTCGGTCGGTGACCACGCCCCGGCCTACCTGATCAACCTGTACCTGGCGACCGGCGAAAAGCGCTACGCCGACTTCCTGGAATATACCTTCGACACCATCGCAGCGCATTTCCCTGATTTTGAGGAAAGCCTGTTCGTGCAGGAAAAATTCTTTGAGGACTGGTCTAAAGACCAGCAACACATGTGGCAGCAAAACCGCGGTGTGGTGGGACATAACCTCAAGATCGCCTGGAACCTGATGCGCATGAACAGCCTGAAAAGCAAGGAAAGCTACGTGGCTCTGGCTCGCCGGATCGCGGAAGAAATGCCCAAGGTGGGCATGGACACCCAGCGCGCCGGTTGGTACGACGTGATGGAACGCGTAAAGCACGGCAAGGAAGAATGGAATCGCTTAGCCTTCCATGACCGCAAAGCCTGGTGGCAGCAGGAACAGGGTATTCTCGCTTACCTGATCCTGAACGGCACCCTGGGCGATAAGGAATACCTAAAAATCGCCCGCGAGTCGGAGGCCTTCTACAATGCCTACCACCTGGATCACGATGACGGCGGAGTATACTTCAACGTGCTGGCCAATGGCCTGCCCTATCTGCTGGGCACCGAGCGCTTCAAAGGCAGTCACTCAATGAGCTTTTATCATGCTTCTGAGCTGTGCTATCTCTCGGCGGTATACAACAACCTGTTGATTTTCAAACAGCCAATGGACTTTTACTTCAAGCCGCAGCCCGGTGCCTTCCCCCGCAACATTCTGCGCGTATCGCCGGATATCCTGCCCGAGGGCAGCATCCGCATCGGCGAAGTATGGATCAATGATGAACCCTACAAGAATTTTGATGCGAATAACTTGACTGTCAAATTGCCAACGACAAAAGAACCGGTGCGTGTCAAGGTGCGGATTGAGCCCGTTCAGAGTAAATAATAACTAGCGATGAGGGGTTGCTGGCTTATGCTCAAATATTCGACCAGCAGGCTAATAAACACCTGCTAATTCGTTCGCTTGACTTCAGAGGAGTGTGGCTCGTGGAAGTAATTCAATCAATCATACAGGATGTGAATGTAGTGAAATTAGCCGGTGATCTGGATGGGAATACTGCGCCAAATGTCCAGGCCCAAATTATGCCGCTTGCAATCCCAAACGTGAAAATGATTCTGGATATGAGTGAAGTGTCGTATATGTCCAGCGCAGGCTTGCGCATGTTGTTGGTGATGTACCGGACGATCATCAGCAAAAGCGGTAAAGTTGTTTTAGTCGGTCTTTCTGAAGATATCCGAGATACCATGTCAATGACCGGATTTCTTGACTTTTTTACTTACCTTGAAACCCTGGACGATGGTTTAAAGACACTCTCATCTTGAAAAGGAAAATTTATGGAACGAGTAGATGCATATCCTACGCATGAGTATCAGGGTTTCAAATTACGTCCTGGGAAACCTTTTCCGTTCGGTGCCACCTTTGTCCCAGGTGGTGTCAATTTTTCAATCTATTCCAGCCATGCTACGTCCTGTACATTGGCGCTATTCAATAAAGGTGAGGCGCAGCCGAAGATCGAAATTCCCTTTCCGGATGAGTTTCGCATCGGTGATGTTTTTGCAATGACTGTTTTTGGTCTAGATTACGAAAACATAGAATATGGGTACCGTATGGAAGGGCCCTTTGATCCTCAACAAGGCCATCGATTCGACCCTTCTAAGATACTCCTGGACCCATACGCCAAAGCCATCAGTGGCCGGGATGTTTGGGGGAAACCACCCAATTGGGAAAATATCTTCCCCCACCGTTCCTTGCTGGTCTTCGATGATTTCGATTGGGATGACGACCGGCCTCTGGAAATCCCGATGGAGGATTTAGTAATATACGAGATGCACGTGCGGAGTTTCACCCGCCACCCCTCATCAGGCGTAAAGTTCCCAGGCACCTTTGCTGGAATCCGGCAAAAGTTACCTTACTTAAAAGAACTCGGGGTAAATTGCATTGAATTAATGCCGATCTATGAATTTGATGAATTTGAAAACAGCCGCACCAGCCCTGAAACGGGTGAAACGCTAATGAACTACTGGGGATATAGCACTGTGGGGTTTTTTGCGCCAAAATCTGGCCTGGCCGCGACCGGGAAATTGGGTATGCAGGTTGATGAACTTAAGGCCTTGGTAAAAGACCTCCACCGCAACGGGATTGAAGTCTTCTTAGATGTAGTTTTTAACCATACGGCCGAAGGGAATGAGAATGGTCCTTATATTTCATTCAAAGGCATTGACAACAAGACTTATTACATGCTAACGCCTGAAGGTTATTATTTTAACTTCAGCGGGACCGGAAATACATTAAATTGTAATAACCCTGTTGTCAGGAATATCGTATTAGATTGCTTGCGCTACTGGGCGTCAGAATACCACATCGATGGCTTCCGCTTTGATCTCGCTTCCATTCTTGGAAGAGACCCATTAGGGTATCCGCTCTCGAATCCTCCCCTGCTCGAATCGCTTGCTTTCGACCCAATTTTAGCGAAATGCAAGCTCATTGCTGAAGCCTGGGACGCCGGTGGCCTTTATCAGGTGGGCTCATTTCCTGCCTACGGGCGCTGGGCCGAGTGGAATGGCAAATATCGCGACGGGCTGCGTAGGTTCCTAAAAGGGGAACCCGGCCTGGCGGGAGATATAGCACAACGCCTTCAAGGCTCTCCAGATTTATATGCAAGCCGTGGACCCACCGCCTCGATTAATTTTATTACCTGCCACGATGGCTTTACTCTCTATGACCTGGTTTCCTATAATGACAAGCACAATGAAGCCAATGGGGAAGGTAACCGAGATGGCGCCAATGATAACGACAGCTGGAATTGTGGTTGGGAAGGTCCATCAACGGATCCAGGCATCAACTCCATGCGCATTCGGCAAATGAAAAATGCAGCTGCGATGTTGCTGGTCAGCCAGGGTGTCCCCATGATTCTAATGGGAGATGAGGTTGCGAGGACCCAAAATGGGAATAACAACACTTACTGCCAGGATAATAGTTTGAACTGGCTGGATTGGAATTTGATGAACTCGCAGAGTGAGTTGTTCCGTTTCTTTAAGAACTGCATCAAATTCCGGCTGGCTCACCCCGTCTTCCGCAATCGATGGCATTTGAGCAATCAAGATCGAATCGGCAGCGGTTATGCGGATATTAGCTGGCATGGTACTCAGGCATGGAATGCAGATTGGTCTGGTTCCAGCCGCCTTCTGGCATTCATGCTAAACGGTAAACACGCCCGAGGAGGGATGGTAGAAGACGACGATATCTATATGGCGATGAATATGCATTGGGACAGCCAATGGTTCGAACTGCCCAGGTTACCTGAAGGTAAGAACTGGCATGTTTTCGCAAATACCAGTGCCCCTTCTCCCGAAGATGTATGGGAGACCGGTCATGAACCACTGCTCGAAAATCAGAACGGGATTTTATTAGGTGACCGGTCTGTGGTCATCCTGGTAGGTAAGTAATCCTAGCAGAATATTCTCATAATTTTAGCGACGAAAGGAAAAATGCGATGGCTTTCAGTGTAACTTCTAAGATATTGGAGGATGGAACAGCGGAACTTTCTCTTGTTGGGGAACTCGATGCGAGTGTTGCGAATGAGTTCAAGGTGGCGGTTGAGAAAGCTGCGGCCGAGAAAGCGAAAAAATTGGTCCTGAATATGAAGGACCTCGAATTTATGTCCAGCGCTGGTTTGCGAGTACTGGTCTTTGCAAAGCAAAAAATGGGATCCGATGTCGATATTTATGTCATCGCTGCTCAAGAAGCAGTTCGGGACACAATCGAGATGACCGGTTTCCACCATAGTGTGATTATGCAGGATGAATACAGCGCGATTTGAAACCGCTTTAGTTGATTCTTGAAGGGTCCTGTTTACAAGGTTGCTAACCATATAGTTGTTAATGGTATGGAGATCTGATTGTGCTTTCAACAGTAGATGAAAGAGTCGATTTTCTCAGGAATTCGCTCTTATTTCCGGAAACTTCACCTGAGACACTGATAGAAATAGCTTCGAAACTGGAGGATGTAGAGTTTCAAGCGGATGAAACTATTTTCCAGTCCGGTGATGCGGGTGACTTTATGTATTTCGTCAAAAAGGGTCAGGTCCGGGTGCACAATAATAACCGTGATATTGAGCGCCTGGGTGTTTATGACATTTTTGGTGAAATGGCCCTCCTGGATTCCAAGCCCCGGATGGCAACTGTAACTTCAGTTGAAAAGACCGACCTCCTGCGGCTCGACAAAACCTCTTTCGAAAAATTGATTAATGAACGAATTGAAGTCGCCCAGGGAATCATCCATGTCCTTAGTCGCCGGCTGCGCTTGCACGACCAGGAATTGGAAGAAACGCGGGATAGCCTGGAGAATGTGATCCTCCCACTGGGTATTGCTCTATCCACAGAAAAGAACCTGGATCATTTGGTGGAGCGCATCCTGCTAGAAGCCAAGAAGTTGTGCAATGCCGATGCGGGGACAATGTATCTCTGTACTGCCGAGAAGCAGCTTAAATTCATTATCATGATCACTGATTCTTTGAATATCGCTTTAGGTGGAACAACGGGCAAGGAAATTCCTTTTCACCCCATCTCTTTAGTGGATGAAAAAACCGGCGAGCCAAATTACCATAATGTCTCCACTTATGTTGCGATTACCGGTCATTCCGTAAATATTCCGGACATTTACAATGCCAAAGACTTTGATTTTACTGGCACCATGGAATTCGACAAGCGAATGGGCTACCGGTCGATATCCAGTTTAACTGTACCGCTTAAAAACCACCTGGGCGAAGTGATTGGAGTCATACAGTTGTTTAATGCGCAAAATTTAATGACCAATCAAGTCGTCCAATTCAATACCTATCAGCAGCTGGTCGTCGAATCGCTCGCCTCGCAGGCAGCCGTGTCTCTTAATACTCAAGAACTGCTGCGACGCCAGGAGATTCTGGTAAAAATTGAACATGACGTACAGGTTGGACGCCAGATCCAGGCTGATTTCCTGCCGGATGTGTTACCCCAACCGGAGGGATGGGAGATTGAAGCCTTTTTTGAGCCAGCGCGTGAGGTAGCAGGGGATTTTTACGATGCCTTTCTGATTGATGATAAACAGGTTGGGTTTGTTATTGCAGATGTATGTGATAAAGGTGTGGGGGCGGCGCTCTTCATGGCTCTCAGCCGCAGCTTGATCCGGGCATTTGGCTGGGTAAATAGTCGAAACAATCCACGTTATAAAGGTACTTCTCCAGAAAGCCAGATGCTCGACTTCATCGAGATGGGATTAGACCCCATTGGGCTTACCAATAATTACATCGCTCAAATTCATAGCAAAATGAACATGTTTGTGACTCTCTTTTTCGGCATGCTTGATCCAGAGAGTGGGGTGTTGACTTATATTAACGCCGGGCACAACCCTCCTGTTCTTCTTGACTCCACCGGGAAGGTTAAAGCGCGCTTGACTCTCACTGGACCAGCCGTGGGTATGCTGCCAAATATTACTTACACCTCCCGGCAGTTGACGATTGAACCCGGAGAGGTATTATTTTTATTTACCGATGGTGTTCCTGAAACCCACAACCCGGCAGGCAAATTATTCACAGAAAAACGAATGCTGGAATTACTATCAGAGCCTGCCCCGGCTGCCGCTGTGCTTCTCAATCGCATTGTCCATGAGCTAAATGATTTTATGTCTACTGCAAATCCATTTGACGATATCACAATGCTGGCTATAAGGCGAAGGCTCGAATGAAAGATTTGACAGCCGAGTTGGAAGAAACAAGCAGTCTGAGGATTAAATGTTTAACGGTTGTTGGATCAATATATCGGCTTCCCGTGCCCAAATGAGGTCTTTATGAAACTGAGCAAGCGTTTGAGCACGCGAAAAGTCGTTCTTCTGTCTATCTTCGCTATTTTGGTCATTGGCCTGGCGATTATTGCAACTTTACCTTCTGTTTCGAGGAGCCAGGATCTAAGCGCATTGTTATCGGAGATGGTTGGGGTGGTCGAAGTCCGAAATGGTGGACAGGACCAATACAATCAAGTTAACAACGGTTTTCTCCTAAAAGCAATAATGCAACTGCAGACAAAGGAAGAAAGTCGGGTTCGCCTGGATTTATCTACAAAGTCAATAGTCCGGCTGGGGAAGATGACCATTTTTTCCCTGCCGCAATGACGAATGTTATTCACAAACATGGCGGGACTGTAGACAAGTACGAAGGAGATACAACGGTAGCTTTCTTTGGAGAACCTATTCAATATCCAGACCACGCCCGCCGGGCTGTGCTGGCCACATTGGAGATGCGGAAGGTGTTGTATGACCTGAACCGCCAGTGGAAAACTGAAGGTCGATCGAAGGATGGGTTTGAAATGGGGATCGGACTGAACACGGGAGAGGTCTTTGTCGGCTTATCAGGTTCAGAACAACGGATGAACTACACAATTATTGGAGATAATGCCAACCTTGCAGCTCGCTTGCAAGATCAAACCAAGGAGTTTGGTTGGCCAATTTTAATCAGCGAGAGTACCTACCAACAAGTGAAAGATGAGTTTAATGCCGAGTTCGCCGATTCGCACCTGGTAAAAGGAAAGAATGAGCCAGTTGGAATTTATAAGTTGATAGGCGCCAAAGACGCTCCGGAAAGCGAATTGGTAAGACCGCTCTTTTATTACCAGCGAATTACAAACTAACCCCTTTTTTAATTAATTGGGATTCAAAGTTAAACGGGTGAGGTCCACCTGATGAGGATCTATGAATGGTAAAAAGGCCTGATTTTGAAAAAGCGAGGGATTATGTCCTGGACAGGTTGGAACATGAATTATCACCTGGCCTGACTTACCATTGCCTGGGACATACCCAGAATGAGGTGGTTCCGGCCGCGGACCGGTTAGCCACCCTGGAAAAAGTGGGTGACGAAGACCGCCTGCTGTTGCTGACAGGGGCTTATTTCCACGATTTGGGCTTCATTCGCCAACGACAAGATCATGAGTTGATTAGTATCCAGCTTGCCGAGCAAACTTTGCCGGTGTTCGGTTATTCTGATGCCCACATCGCAGTGGTCCGAGGAATTATCCAGGCAACGCGCCTCCCACAATCACCCATTACGCTTCTGGAAAGGATTATGGCAGATGCAGACCTGGATGACCTGGGGCATGAAAATTTTTGGAAACGAAGCAATGATTTACGCCAGGAGCTCGATTATTATGGTATCAAATTCACTGATGAAGAATGGTATACCTACCAATTGCGTTTAATGCAATCGCATAAATACTTCACTGACTCGGAGCGGGAATTGAGGGACACCACAAAACAACAGCATATGCTGGAAGTAAAGCGACTGTTAGACCAGGCAAACCAATTAAAATAGACCTGAATAAAATGCACCGGATGGGTATATGCGAAAGGTTGCCGAGATAGTATGCCAAAGCTTTAGTCAGGATTTCAGCGGAAATATCGGTAGGTCGAGGCCTGGGAACCGAGGATATTTCGGCACAAGATAACAGGTTTTTATCAGGCGATTGATGTTCACTAAATTATGAGGGCTATATGCTGCCATTAATTGTGCCAGGTAGATTGGATTCCCTGGAAAAGATACGGAAATATACTATGCTGGCAGCTAAAAATGCCGGTCTCGAAAAGGCGCGCGCGTATAAATTGCGTCTGGCTGTGGATGAGATAGCCACAAACATTATCAATTATGGTTATCAACGGGCAGGATTAGAAGGGGTAATTTCAGTAGAAGTTAATTTGGACGAGCACGCGCTAACGATTACGCTGGACGACACATCTGGATATTTCGACCCAACTTTAAGACCCCCGCCCCCACCCGAGTATTTCACCCAGCCATTAGAAGAGCGAGAAATTGGCGGTTGGGGAGTCTACCTTGCTATTCAGAACGTGGATCAATTTCACTACCATCGCCTTCAGAATCATAACCGTAATATTTTCATCATGTACCGGGCGACTCACGGTTATTTGCTGGTGATCGATTCGTTTCAGGATCCCTGCACGCCTATCTCTCAACACCTGATAAGCCTCGGATACACCGTCACGTGTGTTGAGAACGGGCAAAAAGCGCTTGACCTGATGCGGCAGCAGAAGTTTGAGATAGTGCTGCTTGACCTCCCTATGCAAGATAGGAGCGCTGAAGAATTTATCAAGGGAATGAAAGCAGATAATGCGCTGCGCGGTATCCCGTTGATTATTCTTGCCGACCCTGATCAGCTTGAAGAAGCTGAAAGATGCATTAAATCTGGAGCAGAGGATTATATTCTCCTACCATTTAGCCCGGTGGTGTTGAAAGCACGTTTAAGCGCCAACCTTGAGCGACAGCGCGTGCGTTTTGCCGAGCAAACCCTGAAAGACACGATAAAGTACGAACGGGATCTGCAAATCGGGCAGCAAATTCAGCTCGGTTTTTTACCGGAAATGCTGCCTCAGCCCCCTGGCTGGGAAATAGCCGCCCGCTTTGAACCGGCACGCGAAGTAGCGGGCGATTTTTACGACTCGTTTATCTTATCAAATAACTATGTAAGCCTGATTATGGGGGATGTCAGTGATAAAGGCATAACAGCGGCCCTGTTCATGGTCCTTTTCCGCAGCTTGCTGCGTGCCTTTACTCAGCAGGACTATTCAACTGGCTTGCTCGATCGCTTAAATGAGGATTCAAAAGGTGGATCAAGCCTTGAGCGGCGGCGTACTTTCCCTTCTGTGGGCAGATTGGCCCTTGAAAATGCGATCGAGCTTACCAATAACTATATCCTGAATAACCATGCCTCCACGAATATGTTTGCAACAATTTTCTTTGGAATTTTGGACCCCATTTCGGGAATGTTGATTTATGTCAACGCCGGTCATGAGCCGCCACTGATCTTTAACCAAGGTCAGGTTAAAGCACGCTTGAAGCCGACCGGGTTGGCTGTAGGAATGATGCCCGATGTTGATTACGAAATCCACCAAACCCAATTGGATCCAGGTGACACACTTTTGATTTATACCGATGGTGTCATTGAGGCGAAGAATCCTTCAGGTCAGTCATTTGGAAGAAATGGACTGCTAGAGCTTTTAGAAAAACCAGATTTGTCGGCAACTGCCCTGTTGAGCCGGATAGAAACAAACTTGCGCGCTCATATAGCCGAGGCAGCCCAGTTAGATGACATCACAATGCTCGCTGTAAGACGTCCAACCTGATCAATACGCCATCTTTGTATGTAGAATATATTTCTTATCTCCTGACAGTTTGAATTCATCGGTTGTTACAATGCGACACTTGTACAGGAAACGATTCAACCAGATGGCGCTCGATAATACACAAACCGATTTGTATGGGTTCATCAATGAACGCGGAAGTATCTGCTCATAGCCGAAAAATCATAATACCAGGCTAAAAGAGCGTCTTTGCCGGGCATAGTAGCCACACGGGAAGTAGCCCGCCGGCGGGAATTTCAAATCCTATACGTGCACAAGGTCTACCGCTTGGATTCCAAAACCACAAACCAACTGCGGTAGTTCTCGTCCAAGCGGCAGAACAGGAGCACCAAGTGGCAATGCCGCTGTGACCGTAGATTCCCCACAAAACGGGACGTTATTGTTTTACGAGTCCTTTGCACTCCAGGTTCTAATCAAACTAACCATGGAATCCTTGCACGGGCAGGGATTCCATGGTTAGTCTGATCACTTACAAAACCCGGCGTGCATCGCCGTTCCATGACCGCTGTAGATCAGCGGATCATGGCGTCCAGCAGAGCCAGGCTGAGGCCGACGTTCTTGTAGTGCGTGCGGGCCAGCTCCAGAAGGGTGAAGCCGTCGTCATAGCCCACGACCTTGCCGTTGGTGATATTGTCGACGTAGATCAGGCCACCCGACAGCACGAAGAAAGTCATCATCGGCTCTTTGGCAGAGGCATCCACCGTCAAGGTGTGGGCTTCGCCGGCCGGTTCGAAGATGAACGTGCCCGGCCGCGCCACCCAATCGTGCTCGAGGTAATGCCACGAGCCGCGAATGGTATACCCCCACACCGGCGAGATGTGGTAGTGCACAGGAAGCTTGGCCCCCGGATTAACCCGCAGGATGTTGGTGAAACCGCCGGTCGTCACATTGAACTGGCAGGCCTGGAACCATACTTCGGGGACGTAAGGTATCCAGAGACGCTCGTCGTCTAGATTCGTGTCGGTGATGAACTGATCGCGGCGCCGGTCGGCAGCCGCAAGGCCGTCGTTGAAATTGCTAAACTCTGTGATTGGCATTGCTCAACCCTCCTCAAAAGAATGTGTGAATAGTGGATCGCTTATGTAGTCTGCATCTTCGCCCGGATCGCGGCCGCCATCGCTTCATATCCCAGTGCCACAGCGAGATCCAGCGCGGTGTTCCCGTCAAAGCCCCGTAAATCCGTGCGCACATCGGCGCCCAGGAGAACTTCCATCGCTTCAGCGTGACCGTGCCAGACCGAGTCGTGCAGGGCAGTGTAGCCGTTGTAGGGTCCCTGCGCGTTGAGGTCGACAAGGCCCTGGTCTACCAGCACCTGCAACGGGCCCGGGTGGCCGGAGAATGCGGCCTTGTGTGCAGGTGTCGCCTTGAGCAGATAGTCGATGATGCGCGGGTTGGCTCCCGCGGCAACCAGTTCTCTGACGATCTCGGTAAAGCCGTTGAAACTGGCGACCAGCAAGGGCGTCTGGCCGTCGTTGGGGCCGCCTACGACCGGCGACAATTCGTTGACATCGGCGCCTGCTGCAATTAGCCGCTTCACCTCCCCTAGATTGTTGCTCAGCACGGCCTGCATGAGAGGTTGGGCCCCCACAGCTGCCTCCTCCTTTGCCTGGCGGGCCTCGAGCATTTCGCGGATCGTGCGTCCCCAGCCTTCCTCTTCCGGGGTGGTGCCGCCGGCAGTCCAGCGCGGTTCTCGGCCGATGAAGTCCCACACAGTGCCCTGGTAGTGCGTTTTGATGGTGAGAGCGGCGCCCCTTTCAAGCAGAAACTTGACCATGGCAGGTTTCTTGGCCCAAACCGCATCGATCAGCGGCGTGTGGCCAACGGTCGCCGATTGCAGGTTAATGAATGCACCATGATCCAGGAGCAGGCGCGCGACATCCACCACGCCGCTCTGGGCCGCTTTGTGCAGTGCAGACGCTCCGAGCGTGCTGTCAAGCGCGTGCACGTCGGCCCCAGCCGAGAGCAACAGATCGGTGATCTGTACATAGCCGCGACCGGCCGCGATCATCAGCACGGTGTAAGGCAGCGGACCTCGCTGGTTTACGTTGGCGCCGCGCTTGATCCAATTGCTAACGCCAGGGACGTCGTTGGCCTCGACAGCAGCCAGCAACGCGATCTCAAGCGTCACAGCAGTTCCTCCAGCAGTAGTAGCCATCCTTATAACCCTCCTTATACAAGACCTCTTAGATTTGTAATGCAGCTTCTGTAATATCTATTGTTTTCTATGCAATAATCCAAACGTTGGGAAGCGGTTGCTCTCGTCTTAGCCAATTGCATCCTTGATCACTTCCCCCCGAATAAAATCTATGAGCGCGTCTAGGTCCGCAAAGCCGCGTCCTTTCCCGGTGTGAGGGTCTTCGAGGCTGAATTGCCACGTAGCCAGGCAAAGCGGTTCCTGGCTGCGAACCCGCCAGCAGCGCAACATGAAAGCCTGATAACCAGGGGGCGCCATACGGATAATCATTCTTGCCCCGCAACGCGACTCTCATATTAAGATTTTCTTGAATTGTTGTTTGTTATTTATATTATACACGGTTCTCGTAAAAATAAGACAAATCCGACGATAATTTTACGCATTTAAAGCGATTTGTCAAGAAGTTTGGCTCATTGTTTGAACTCAAACCGGGAATCAATTTGTCGGATATGCCCAGATTTCCATAACAGGAGTTTTCTGAGGAAATGCCACCTTAAGTCAGGACAATTGAGGTAGGGTTGAATTTATTGAAGATTGTAGATGCTTTGCAAGGAGTTGAAGACTATGAACGACCAAATTTATACCGGCAGAGGAGTGGCCAAGTACCTAAAAATATCCCGATCCAAGATCTACTACCTAATTCAGCGGGATCGATACCCCACCTGAAGATCGGTCGTAATGTCAGAACCAGGCAGTCGGACCTGGAGCAGTGGCTGAACAGCCAGGTGGAAGCCCTACACCATGACCAAATGACGAGAGTCGGGGACACAAGTAAAGGCGTTTCTACTTTTGTAAGGCATCCCCCATCGAAGATATAAATTCGGGTAACCTACATCCCAATTACATTAAATAGGCCACACCGAATATTTAAAACCGAGCCGACCCCCCTTGCTGTCTAGTCGGTATGGAGGCTGTGCTGTACCGGCATGGAGGCAAGGGATTTGTATTGAGCCAGCAACTTGCAACGCGAGGAATGTTGACTGACCAGGATTTGCACGGTTCCCACCGGGTCATGGTGTAAACGGCGTAAGAATTGGCGGGGTGCTTCTGCCTGTGCCAATCGTTGCCGATGAGCCTGATAGGCAGGTTGCGGAATATACTGGATCTGTTCGAGTAAAGCTGCCTCACTTTCGGCAATAAACAACACCTGAGCTTGGCCGAAGTCCCGCAGTTCCCGGGTCGACTTGCGACCACTGATCCGGCGTTGGTGACGCCGCAGACGGCCAAACAGGCTTTCGATTTGCAGGTTATCCGGGGGTAATCCTGGAATGTCGTAACAGTACAACAACTCCTGCGCATACAGTTTCCAGCGCTTTTGCAGGGCGCTATGTAGGCCGATCTGTGCTTGTTGATGTTTGCCGGTGGGATGAAATCCTTGCAAGTGAGTTTCCATCTCCTCAGCTACCTGCTGACTGGTGGGGGAAGGGTTCAACCGATCAGACTTAGGGGGATAACGTAAGCAGTTAGCGATTTGCAAAAGCCCCTGATGTGCGGCTTGCAAATCTTCTGCCAACGTGCGGTTTCTCGCCAGGACCCACTCGGCGCGTTGAGCGAGATAATGCAGATAGCGGCTCTCTTGATTTCCATCGTGTAAAAGACACAGGGCCTGGGTAATGGCCTGCAACTGCTGATACCCCACCAAGCCCCCCCAATAAAAGGGTTTACGACTGTTGTGGTTGACTGCATCCCGAATAGCCTGGCGGATTTGCGTTTCGATCCGGATCAGTTCAGCGTCTCTGGGTGTGGATGAATCTGCAAAAGGGGGGGATCCGGCGGATGTTCAGGAACGCCCGGAAGCCCTCCCAAATCCTGACGTATGTTCTTGCGTAATTGATCATCATAATCCAGGACAGCTTCTGCCAGATTGTTCAAGAAATGCACCTGGCAGCGTTGGTGGGGCGCTTGCGGCCAGCATGCTTTGAGCGCCGCAATCAAGGTGCTTTCCCCATCTGAGAGGGTCGCCAGCACCTGGAAGGGCAACTCCGTGTATGGCTGAAGCCAATCCACCAGTTCTTGCTGTGTGACGTGCTCACTCTGCCAGGCAGCGACTGGCTTGCCGCTTAGCACTTCATATAGCACATACAACAGCGTCCCATATCCTTCCGGTTGTAGGGCATCGATCGCCCAGATTACCCCACCGTATCGGGCCGCCGTCGCCTCCAGACTGTCATGCGCTTCCTGACTGCTGGCGCTCAACAAGGCTAGAAACTGCCGGTACAGCTTCCCAACATTGCGCTCATTGATCGCTACCCCGCACTGGTTCAATTCCCTTTGGATCTCCACCAGCTGGCGATGTTCGCGTTCATGCTGCCAGCCAATATGTGCCAATACATCTAGACCGTACGTGCTGTTCGGCAAGCTCAACAACCACACTCGGCTGGCATAATAGTGTTTCCCATAATTCTGGCAAGACCTATTGGCGCACTCTTTGCTCTTACCCGCCACAAAGACAGGACCTTTCAGGGTTTGAATGGTCTTGCGCATGTGCCAGGGTCGGCGCGCTTTGAGCTCGCTGCCACACAGCGGGCATGTTTCCAGATCACATTCGATGATGATCCGTCTGGCCTCAGGATATTCACGATGTGGACGATGCCGGGGGAGCTTCTCCATAAAAATCAACCCTTGCTGTCTGTAGGATGAAGAGAATTATACTACTCCATACCTCCAAGACAGCAAGGGGTTTAAACCGCCACATCTAGGTGACCCGTCCGAGGATCGAACTCGGAACCTACTAATTAAGAGTCAGTTGCTCTGCCAGTTGAGCTAACGGGCCGTGATTTAATTGCACCGTGCGAGTTCGGGTGCAGCCAAACCGGGCGAAATTGTACCACGATTCACTTATTTAGCAAGGGATTTAACCACGGTGATTAAACGTTAGCCGACATGTGGTAAAAAGGTCTTGTGGAAAAGGTAGAGGACAAACTGAGCAGCAGCCAGTTATGATCCCTCATTTTTCATGAAGGATGATATGATCATAGCCAATGCCACTAAAATAGGAGCGATAACCCTTAAACCTGCTTCCAGACTTACAACAAGCCAGCGGCATTGGCTGGTTTGGCCTGTAGATGCGCGGCGGAAGCGATCGCCTTTTCTCCTGAAAGATCACGCGCTATGCCGATCAAGTATAGGAAATTAGATTGGCCGGTAGCGATTTCGGCTCTGGTTTCAGTGTTAAGTATCGCAATGATCAGCTAAGGGAACTCGATAAAACAAGTAGAAATCCAAATGAAACTCTTAGAAGACTTACTCAATAAATCGGCCGATTCGCACCACAGGCTCTGCCCGCGACAGGTCCTCGGGGTGCGCATGGGTCTGTATGCCGGGCACATGCTGGACCTCCAGGTTCCGCGCCCAGACAAGCGCCTGCATGTTTTTATGGAAACGGATGGGTGTGCAGTGGATGGCGTCACAGTGGCGACCGGATGTTCAGTAGGAAGGCGAACCATGCACATCCTGGACTTTGGAAAGGTAGCAGCCACGTTTGCCGATAAAGATACACATAATGCTGTCCGCATTCATCCCAACCCAGAGGCGCGCTGCCTAGCAAGGAATTACGCGCCCGATGCGCCTGACGATTGG
>Ga0315273_10004210_pt1 | contig 17557 bp, 19 predicted proteins | sample YL17G02_0_MG_FD_205753 | JGI IMG/M metagenome (GOLD analysis project Ga0315273, IMG submission 205753) | Sediment microbial communities from Yellowstone Lake, YNP, Wyoming, USA - YL17G02_0 | ecosystem: Environmental > Aquatic > Freshwater > Lake > Sediment | place: USA: Wyoming | collected...
ACCCAGCACCCAAGACCCAAAACCCAGCACCCAAGACCCAAAACCCAGCACCCAAGACCCAAAACCCAGCACCCAAGACCCAAAACCCAGCACCCAAGACCCAGAATGCGGCGTCATGCCGCCGCACTCCAAAAATCATCCGCACTTCAGCTGGAGACGGGGTGGGCCGAACCCCGATTCCGATCGCCTTTCAGGTTCTGCAGAAGGTCCCGAATCGAAAGAATTCCCAGCACGTTTCCATCATCATCCACGATCGGCAGATGGCGTATGTGGTGCATGAGCATTAGCTGGAGAGCCTCCTGGGGGGCGGAGTCATTTCTGACGGACTCCACCTCCTTCGTCATGACTTCGGCCACAGGGGTCATGTCAGGCGGGAGGTTGTGGTAGGTCACCTTCCTGATGATGTCCCGCTCGGAGACGATTCCACGAATTTTACCCTCGGCTGCGACGGCCATCGCACCCACATCGTGATTCACCATGGCCCGGATTGCATCGAGCGTGGTGCAAGACAAATCCACAATAGCGGGGGGGACGTGAGCGATATTCGTTAGCTTCATGGTACATCTCCTGTCGAAGGTGATCACTGATCGGCGGTACCGGCGAGCGCCGCGGAAAATCCTGCAACGAACCGGCAGAGATATATCTTATCGCCAAACGCCATCCAGGCGACCGGTATTTCAGGGAGGCCTTTGCCTCAGCGCGAGGGAGAATCCCGTGGTCAATACCAGTTCCGCAGGCGCACGTCGATCCCCATTTCATTTTTGAGAGCATTCACCAGCACCTGCAAATCCTGCCCCCGATAATGGTACGGATATACCGCCCGGGGCCGGAAAAGCCTGATGCATTCCGCCGCCTCTTGGGGCGTCTGAGTATAGGGAAGATTCATGCAGATAAAAGCGATGTCGATGTTCTTCAGCTGTTTCAGTTCGGGAACGCACTCGGTATCGCCGGAAATGTAAATCCGCTTGCCGCCCAGGGCGAGAATATAGCCGTTGCCGCGCCCTTTGGGGTGATAAAACTGCCCGGGGGCGGGACCTCGAGTGAGATTGTACGCTGCGACGGCCTCGACCGCAATTTTCTGGTTCCCCAGGCTGACTGTGAAAGTCTCGCCGTTAGCCAGAGCCTTCGCTTCGGTCAGCGTTTTCGCGGCTTCCCCTGACGCCACGATCGCTGTCTCGCTGCCCGGCTTTTTCAATTCGGCGATGGCCTTGGCATTCAAGTGGTCGCCGTGAATATCCGTGATCAGAATGAGGTCCGCCTTGGGGAGGCCCGTGTAGTCCCCCTGCCCCACGGGATCGACATAAATCGCTTTTCCCGCAAAGTCCAGCAGCAGACTCGCGTGGTTGATGGGGATGATTTTCAAGTCGCCTGCCGCGGTCTTTTCGACATCCGCGCTCAACTTGCTCTGCTGTGCCGGAAGGCTTGCGACGAACAACAGGCCTGCAAGGATGATTGTGAGTTTGCCCGGGTTCCTGAAAGCTCTCATGATGCCTCCATTTCTTTCACTCCTGGGGGGTTGATGATCACGGCAGGCGGCCGTAGGTTTTGCTGAGACTATGCAGCCGCGCGCTCAGTTCGGGTGTCAGCTGTTCGGCCCGGAACCTCCACACCCAGTTGTCCGCAACTGTCCCGGGAAGGTTCATGCGCGCCTCGGTCCCGAGACCCAGGGCGTCCTGAATCGGAAAAATAGCCTTCTCAGCCACGGATGCGAGGGCGGCACGGATAAAGTCCCAATGGATTTCCCTCCCGTCGCTGCCCAGGTAGCGCAGCGCAAACTCGCGTTCGGCCCGCGCCTGCTCCGTCGAGCGGGTGCTCTCGCCGGCGCCGGCCGACAAAAACCAGCCCCGGGTGGTGTCGTTGTCGTGCGTTCCCGTGTAAACAACGCAATTGGGCACGAAGTTATGGGGTTTGAAGGGATCCTCGGGAGACTCATTGCCGAAGGCAAATTGCAGAACCCGCATCCCGGGGAATCCCCAGCGGTCGCGCAGCGCATGCACCTCGGGTGTGATGTAACCCAGGTCCTCTGCAATGATGGGCAGCTTTCCAAAAGCGTTTTGGAGCGCGGCAAAAAACCGGTCGCCCGGCCCCTCGACCCAGCGTCCGACGACCGCGGTTTTCGCGCCGCCCGGTATCTCGTAATATTTTTCGAATCCGCGGAAGTGATCGATGCGCGCGATGTCGACCATTTCCAGGGTCGAGCGCATGCGCTCGACCCACCACCGGTAGCCGGTCTGCCCGTGCGCATCCCAGCGATATAGGGGATTTCCCCAGCACTGTCCGGTCGCACTGAAGTAATCGGGAGGGACACCGGCGATGGTTCTGGGAAAGCCAGCATCATCAAGATCGAACAAACCGGGATTCGCCCAGACATCGGCGCTGTCGTGCGACACAAAGATCGGGATGTCTCCGATGATTTCAATCCCGCAGTCGCGACAGTGCGCCTTCAGCGCTCTCCACTGCATGAAAAACTGAAACTGAACAAACTTCTGCACCTGGACTGCCCAGACCTCAGGCGAGGAGCGCTTCTCCCACTCCGTCCAGTCAACTCCCCCGTTGGCCTCCTTGAGCGCGGCGAACTCCGCAAACCGATCGAGCCAGACGGCACTCTCGCGGCAAAATTGATCAAACTGCCGCCGCCAGTTTTCCGAGGCGCTGCCGAAAAACCGCTCCGCCGCCTTTCTGAGAACGCCCCATTTGAAAGGAAGGACCGCATCGAAATCCACGCGCTCCGGGGAGAACTCCGGGGATTTATCCAGCTCCGATCGGTCAACCCAGCCCTCGTCGACCAACTGATCGAGATTGATCAGCAACGGGTTGCCGGCCATGCTGGAGGTGCACTGGTATGGAGAATTGCCATAGCCCGGCGGACCGAGCGGAAGTATTTGCCAGAGGCGCTGTCCGCTCTGCGCCAGGAAGTCCACGAAACGATGCGCCCAGGCGCCCAGATCACCGATGCCATGGGCTCCGGGCAGCGAGGTGGGGTGAAGCAGGATTCCGCTCTTGCGTTTCAAAACAACTCCTCAGCGCATCCCGGCCCGGCATTTTCCGTCATTCCATACAGAGCGACATAAAATCTGCCGCATGATGAGACGTCCCAGGTTATTTGAGTTCCGTGAAGCACACATAAGAATATGGAAGCGGCTCATGGTGCCCGCCAGTATGAATCTATTGTCATTCAGGCCCGAAGGGCCGGCAGTTCGTAGGCCCGGCCGTCAGGCCGGGATAGGGATTGCAGAGAGATGGAGCGCTGAAGGCGCGGCACCTGAAATCTCAATAGTGCCGCGCCTCCGGCGCTCGATTTTTCATCCGGAATCGAATCCCGGCCTTACGGCCGGGCCTATTCATTGCCGGCCCATCGGGCCTCAATACCGTCGTTTCAACGCACCCCCACAATTTGTTGCACGCCTGAAATCATCCTTCGCTTGCGGCGTTATATTTGACGCTCTGTATAATGCAGCAGGTGGTGAGCCGGGAAAAGGCAAGCCCGCGAACTCTTCGTTCCTATATAATGGACGGGTCGGGATGCCACAGTCCCGCCGGCGTATGAAGGGAAAGCAAGCCCCGTCATCAAACCAGAATTCTATAGCCGGAAACCGGCCGGGCTGCGAAGACGACAAAGCAATGATAGCAGACTCACTCAGCGGGCAGACAGCCCGGCTTTTCCGGCGCGCCGGACGGACCGGGTGTGTTCGCATTGATGCCGCCGGCGCCTTGATACGGCCGGGCATTCAGTTTTCCAACGCGTCTCCCATCAAACGGAGGTAATCGAAATGGAACGTATTCAGCGCAGGGTCTTTTTGCAGTCGACGGCAATGATATCTGCCGTGGCCGCGGTTCAGCCGAGGCTGGCGCAGTCCGCTGCCGGCGGATTCAAGAAATCTCTGGTGATTTACATGCTGCCCAAGGAACTTTCCTACCTGGACCGGTTCAAACTGGCGCAGGACGTCGGATTCGACGGCGTTGAAGCTCAGACGGTCGAGGACGCGAAGGTCGCGGATGAAATCCGGGAGGCTTCCGCAAAGTCCGGTCTGAAGATTCATTCGGTCATGAATATGGCGCACTGGCGCTATCCGCTCTCCAGCAGCAATGCCGAAGATGTGAACAAAAGCGTCGCCGGCATGGAGGCCTCGCTGCGCAACGCCAAACTCTGGGGCGCCGAGACCGTACTGCTCGTGCCTGCAGTGGTAAATCCAAATACCCAATACAAGGACGCCTACGAGCGATCGCAGAAGGTTATTCGCGAACGGATTTTGCCTCTGGCTCAGGAGCTTAAAATCGTCGTCGCCGTCGAAGAGGTGTGGAACAAATTCCTGCTCAGTCCGATGGAGTTTGCCGGTTACGTCGACAGCTTCAAGTCGCCCTGGCTGCAGGCCTACTTCGATGTCGGCAACGTGCTGCTCTATGGATACCCCCAGGATTGGATCCGAACGCTCGGGAAGCGCATCGTCCGGGTTCATGTGAAAGACTTCCAGATGGATGGGCGCAACAGCAAGTACGCCTGGAAAAACCTGGGCGAGGGGGACGTCAACTGGCCCGAAGTGAACAAAGCGCTTGGGGAGGTGGGATACAACGGCTATCTCACCGCCGAGATTGAAGCCGGCGACGCCACCTACCTCAAGGATGTGGTAGCCCGGCTCGAAAAGATCGCTGCCGGTCAGCCACCTGTGGCGAAATGAATCAGTCGGAATCTTTGGTTCCGCCTCTGGGTATTTGAATCTGGGCGCCAGGCAAGCTTGAAGTTCGCGGTTCACGGTTGAGGGACCTCCATAGCGGAACCGCGAACCGCGAACCTTTGCCGTTGGTTTCGGCTTGCCGCGCTGCGTTTATCTGCGTGCATCTGCGGTTGCATTGACCGGCCGCACGCGGAGTTCGGGCGGAAGGCTGATCTGCCTATATGCTGCACAATATGAACCTCCGGAGGCTGAAGAATATTCGAGTTGTCGATTCACACACGGGCGGCGAACCGACCAGAATCATCATTAAAGGCGGCCCCGAATTGGGCAGCGGTCCGATGATTGAACGGCGTGACCGCTTCGGCATGGAGTTTGATCGTTTCCGCTCCGCGGTGGTGAACGAACCGCGTGGTTCCGATCCGGTCGTGGGAGCTCTGCTGTGCGAACCCTGCGATCCGGCATGCGCCGCGGGCGTCATATTTTTTAACAATGCCGGCTATCTCGGAATGTGCGGCCACGGAACCATCGGTCTGGTCGTCACACTGGCCTACCTCGGAAGATTGAAAGAGGGAAACCATCGCATCGAGACCCCTGTCGGCGTCGTGGCCGCGTCTCTGCACGCCGACGGAAGCGTTTCCGTCGCCAATGTACCCAGCTATCGCAAGGCAAAGAGCGTCACCTTTGAAGTCCGCGGCGCCGGTCCCGTTACCGGAGACATCGCCTGGGGAGGCAACTGGTTTTTCCTCGTCGAAAATGCGGGAATTTCCCTGGAGTCATCCCGCATTGAAGAACTTGGCAATCTCGCACGGAGAATCCGCAAGGCGGTAAACGCCAACGGATTTCCGGAGGTGGACCATATCGAACTGTCCGGCCCCGCGGCCAGCCCGCAGGCCCACTCGCGCAATTTCGTGCTCTGCCCCGGAGGAGCCTACGACCGCTCGCCTTGCGGTACCGGCACCAGCGCAAAGCTCGCCTGTCTGGCAGCCGAAGGGAAACTTGCCGAAGACGAAACCTGGATACAGGAGAGCATCATCGGCACCACCTTCACCGGCACTTACCGCCGGAGGGGAGACGAGATTTTACCCACGATCACGGGCACGGCTTATATAAACGGTGAAGCGACATTGCTGCTGGACGAAAACGATCCCTTTTGCTGGGGCATCCGCTAAAGCATGGCGAAACACGTCCTCATCGTGGGCGGCGGCGTTATCGGGCTCTGCGCCGCACATTACGGGATTCGTAGCGGACACCGCGTGACGATCCTGGAGCGGGGCGCTCCCGATCACGACAACTGCTCGCTCGGCAACGCCGGCATGATCGTTCCGAGCCACATCATTCCTCTTGCGGCTCCTGGCGCCGTGGCGCTCGCTCTGAAATGGATGTGGAATCCGGAGAGCCCCTTTTACATCAAACCCCGACTGAGCTGGGATTTCCTGGCCTGGGGACTTCATTTCTGGCGAGCCGCCAATCCGGAGCACGTCGCCCGAAGCGCCCCGCTCCTACGCGACCTCCATCTCGCCAGCCGAGCGTGTTATGAGGAATTGGCGGAGCGGCGGGACTGCGAATTCGGCCTCGTGAAGAAAGGCCTGCTCATGCTTTGCCGAACACGGCGCGCGCTGGATGAGGAAGCCCGAACCGCCGGATTGGCGCGACGACTCGGTATCCCTGCCGATGTGCTCGACTCCGGACAGGCCGCTGCGCTGGACCCAGGGGTGGAAATGGATATCGCCGGCGCAGTCCACTTCCCCAGGGACTGTCACTTTACTCCGAATCGATTTGTGGCCGGCCTCACTCGAACGCTTGAGGCGGCCGGGGCAAATTTTTCATGGCAGACGGAGGTTACGGGCTGGAATGCTTCAGGCAAGCGCATTGAAGCGGTACGCACCAGCCAGGGCGTATATTCGGCCGATGAGTACGTTCTGGCCGGCGGCTCATGGTCGACGGTTATCGCGCGGGATCTGCGATTGAAGCTGCTGATGCAGGCGGCCAAGGGTTACAGTCTCACCCTGCCCCATCCCCCCCGGCTTCCCGCCCTCTGTTCGATTCTTACGGAAGCGCGAGTCGCGGTTACGCCGATGGGCGCTTCGCTTCGATTCGGCGGCACGATGGAAATCGCCGGCTTGGATCAGTCCATCAATCCGGTACGAGTTCAAGGTATTGCCAAGGCGGTGCCAAAATACCTGCCGAATTTCTCCACCGGCGATTTTCAGGGCATTCGGCCCTGGTGCGGACTGCGCCCATGCTCACCCGACGGTTTGCCTTACCTGGGACGAACGGGGCAATATTCGAATCTGGTGATAGCTACCGGCCATGCGATGATGGGCATGAGCCTTGGGCCGATTACCGGCAAACTGGTGGCGCAGATCGTGTCCGGCGAACACCCGTCGATAGACATCGGTATGCTCAATCCCGACCGGTTCGCCTGAACATGGACTGGTGAAGAATTTGCACAAGAAAGGTCTCCGATGATGGAATGGAAAGGGATCATCCCCGCAATGACGACGCCGTTCGGGCCGGACCTGACCGTCGACCACGACTTCCTGGCGCGCCATGCGCGCTGGCTGGTCGACAGCGGATGCAAAGGCATCGTCGCCCTCGGGTCCCTGGGAGAGGGCGCAACGCTGGATTTCGAAGAGAAACTCGAAGTGTTGAGGACTTGTGCAACTGCCCTACGGGGGCAGGCGCCGCTGGTCGCAGGCATTTCGTCGCTGAGCACCGCCGAGGCGATCAGGTTGGCAATGAAGGCAGCCGAGGCCGGCTGTGAGGGGTTGATGGTGCTGCCACCGTACGTCTACTCGACTGATTGGCGCGAAATGAAGGCGCACATCGAGGCGATCCTCCGAGCTACCGGCTTGTCGTGCATGCTCTACAACAATCCCGTTTCCTACCAGACCGACTTCACGCCGGAACAGATCCGCGAGCTTGCCGAAGAACATCCCAACCTGCATGCTGTCAAGGAATCGAGTGCGGATGTGCGCCGCATAGCTGCCATCCGCGCCCTGATCGATGGCAGGCTTGCCATCCTTGTGGGTGTAGACGATCTGATCGTGGAAGGGGTCCAGGCCGGCGCAGTCGGATGGATCGCAGGCCTGGCCAACGCTCTGCCGAAGGAATCCGTGGCTTTATTCGACCTGGCATGCTGCAATGACATGGAAAAGGCATTCGGGCTATACCGCTGGTTCCTGCCCCTTCTGCGCATGGACACGGTGCCCAAATTCGTTCAGCTGATCAAGCTTGTGCAGCAGGATGTCGGAATGGGAAGCGCCCGCGTGCGCCCCCCGCGGCTGGAGCTCGTCGGTCGCGAATTAGAGGAAGCCAAGGCCACAATCCGTGCGGCCCTTGAGAACAGGCCCGTACTTTGAGTCAATCCACTACGCGGGTCGCATGTCCATCTCGAAACATTATGGAGTGCGGCGGCATGACCTGCTCCTTACACGCATCTCGTTGGACCTGACCATAGCAAGCGATCTGTGTCGCCCCTACAGGGCTTCTATATTAACTGCACTCAATCCCAGGGCTTACGCCCTGGGCTGTCCTGTTCCGCCCCTTCGGGGCTTGGAGTTTGGAGCCGCGCAGCGGCGATACAGAAAAGCCCAGGGCGTAAGCCCTGGGAAATGGTGCCGCCTTCAATAGAGCCCTGTAAGGGCGAAACAGTTTGATCATCAATGTCTACACCGACGAGATGTATGTAAGGTGGAGGGCATGACGCCGCTTTCAATTGCGAAATGCGGATTGCGGATTGAAAATCGGGCGAATAGCGCGGATCGGTGTATTATCTGGAATTGCATTGGAAATTGCATGCGAGCTCATTGGGGATTTTCATTCCGCAATCCGCAATCTACAATTGAGCTGTGGTGGCAGGGAGAGTGAGGGTGATGGTGAAGATTCCGCCGGCGATTCGAGCCGAGACCGATCCGCCCAGATTCGCCATAGCCCGCTGCACCAGAGCCAACCCAAGCCCGCAGTGAAACTCCGTCCCGGCGCGGGCGGGATCTCCACGCCAGAAGCGCTCGAACACATGCCGCACATCCTCCTCGGCCAGCGAGCAGCCCGTATTGGCAACCGTCAGGCTCACGAACTTCCCGGCGGTCAGCCCGGCAACCTCGATGCGGCCGCGATCGTCCGTATACTCCGCCGCATTCGCAAGCAGGGCAGCAACGATCATCCGGGCGGCGCCGCGATCGGCGATGCACGCGAGATTCGGCGGCAGGCGAGATTCAAATGTGATGCTGCGCGACGAGGCCATCCCGGCCCAGGGTTGCCACCCCGTTTCAATCAGTTCCCGGACATCGATCGTCTCCGGGCGAACCGTTGCCTGCCCCGACTCGAATCGAGCCAGCGTGAGAAGACTCTCCACGATCCCCTGCATCTGCCGGACTACCTCGAGGCATTCCGTAATCGCCTGGCAGTAATCGCTGCCCGCGCGGGGCTGCGACAAAGCCAACTCGAGAGTGCAGCGCATCCCGGCCAGCGGCGTGCGGAGTTCGTGTGCCGCATCAGAGGTGAAGCCTCGCTCGCGTTGAAACGCGTCATCCAGCCGGGATAAAAGATCGTTCAGCCGCCGGACGACAGGAGCTATTTCGACGGGTATCCCTTCAGCCGGAATTGGCGCCGAGAGTTCTTCCTGCCGGACTGCGGCGATGCGCGCAGCCAGCGCATCCAGGGGCTTCAACCCACGCCGCACGACGACCGCAGCCACAAGCACGGTGAGTAACAGGGTACCGGCGGCGGCCGCCGCGAGAAAGATGCGTATCTGCCGGATCGATGAGTCAAGGGGAGCGGTTTCCCGGGCTACCACCAGCACCACCCTTTGCACGGGGATGGAGCCCTTCGTATCCTCATCCGCCTTGGGAGTAAACAGGAGGCCGACGGCTCGCCCCGCGCGGCCATCCGGGAGACGTAACGGGCGGTATATGGGCGAGTCCCGCAAAGCAGAGAACCGGTCCAAGTTTCGCGTTCCGAGTGAAGGAGAGAGCGCCAGATCCTCTCCGCTTTCGAACCAGAGTTGGAAGTAATCCGGCCGAGCAAGACGATAAAATTCCGGCGCTTCGCGCTCGTCCATGTCGAACTTGACCTTGGCACCGTCCCGCTCGACCGCTCCTCCGATGGTCCGGGCGGAGGCCAACAGCACCTCGTCGAAACTGTTTCTCAACGACCGGCTGAGCATTCCATAGACGACCATGGCAAAGACAATCAGGAGGATTGCCATCCCGCCCGTCATCCAGAGAAGAAGCCGCATCCGGATCGACAGCATCATTTCGAGGCTCCCAATGAGTAGCCCCTGCCCCTTACTGTGTGGATGAGAATCGGCTTTGGGGGTCGTTCGATTTTTTTGCGCAGGTAACCGACGTACACGTCCACGACGTTGGAGTCGGCATCGGATTTGAACTCGTAAACGTGCTCCCAGATTTCCGTCCGGCTGACCACCTCGCCCTGGCGCAGCGCCAGGTACTCGAGCAGCGCGTATTCGCGGGCCGTCAATTGAACCTCTTCAGAAGCGCGCCAGACGCGCTGGGTCGTGGTTTCGACGCGCAGATCGGCGATCTCCAGACAGGGGTTCTTCACGCAATAGGCACGCCGGGCCAGCGCGCGGACCCGTGCCAGGAGTTCGTCGAGCGCAAAAGGCTTGACCAGGTAATCATCGGCCCCGAGGTCCAGAGCCTTCACCCGGTCCGGAACGGCGTCTTTCGCCGTGAGCATGAGGACATGAGCGGCATGACCCTCCGCGCGCAAGCGCTTGAGGATCGTGAGGCCGTCGATGCCGGGGAGCATCACGTCGAGAATTACGACATCATATTCATTGTTGGTGGCGTACCAGAGGCCTTCCTCGCCATTACCGGTCTCGTCCACCGCAAAGCCTGCCTCGCGCAGCGCTTTGGCGACGGCTTTGCGGATCGGAGGGTAATCTTCCACCACCAGCACGCGCATCACTAGTCCTTTTTTTCGGACTCCTTGCCTGCGCCGCCCCACTTGAGCGCCTCGATCACCTTGCCGTCCGGAGCCACCTGAATTTCGCCGGTCTTGCTGCCTTTGACAAGCTCAGCTTCGTAGACGTATTTCGGAATCGGGAGTTTTACGATCTCGCCCTTCTTCCCCGTCTTCCTGATCTCGGCGCGCACCTCCGATTTTTCGAGCTGCTTGATTTTCGCACTGGCGCCGGCAGCGGCTTTCTGAATGGCGTCCGCAGCAGCCTTCGGAACATCCGTCAATTGGATGATCGTGGCGATATCCATCACGGTACCGTCGGCCGCAATCTCGATCTCCCCTTTGCCGGCCTTGAATTCGATGTCGTAGAGCGTGATGCCGGCCTCGGTTTCCACATCCACCTTATCAATCTCGGCGTTCGGAACATTGTCTTTGACCGCTTGAGCAACGGCGGGAGGTAATTCCGCCTTTCCCTTCTTCCCCTGTTCCTTGACCTGTCCCGCAAAGCCTGAGGTCAACGCAACGGCCAGGACGGCCGCAAGGCACAGCGACATGCTATTCGCGCTTTTCATCTTAAGCTCCTCTCAAAAATGACATTATCACCCGACTCCGGCAAACGATAGGCCAAGCTCGCAAAGCGGCGGCCGGTCAGGATGTGCACAGGCTACAGCAGCGAAAATGAGACGACAATGAGAATGGCCGTGTTTTCCAGAACGATATCAATATTCTCTGCTCAGAATTCTCATTGATATACTGAACGATCCTTACCTGGGGAGGAACAGGCTGCAGCCAAATAAAAATCACCACCAAGATGCTTCGCCTGAAGGCGAGGGGTTTCTGCCGTCCCTGATGGGGACGCTAAACCTCCGCTCATAAGGTGCGCATCATGTCGGGGATTTTGTCGCTTTTGAGATTGAACTGGGGGCACTACTCTATTCCCTTGGAGGAGCCCATGATGCTGAGATACCGGATGGTTGCCGTCGCCGCATGCTCCCTCTTTGCAGCCGTCGCCGGGGCCCATGATTTCTGGCTGATCACCGACTTTGCTCCGCGGCCGAATCGCCTTGTCAGAATTGTTGCCCACACCGGGGACAGCTTTCCGGTGGGTGAGTTTCCTGTCGAAATAGATCGCATCGCCCGCTTCGATATCACCGGAATCCGGGGAGTCATCTCCGCAGACCATGTTCGCGAACTCGAAAAGACAACAGAGGCCGATGCCATGCTGCCGGCGGCCGGCACTTATGTCATAGCCGTCGAGATCAAGCCGCGTTTCCTACAACTGAAGGCCTCGGAATTTAATGAGTACCTGAATCACGAAGGCCTGTCACAAATCCTTGAAGCGCGACGCCGGGACGGAAAAGAGGGTTCCGATGGGCGTGAACTGTACGCCAAATTCGCCAAGGCGATCGTTCACGCCGATGGCAAAGCAGACGGCGCCGCCACGCGCGTTATCGGGTTGCGGTTGGAGATCGTGCCCGGCACCGATCCGCACCTTGTCCCGCCGGGCGGAAAACTCCCGGTGCGCGTGTTATTCGACGGGAAGCCGCTGGCAGGAGCCCTGGTGGCGTGGGCCAACGATGCCACTCGCGCCGGGAAGGCCGAGGAATCCGGGCATGAGACCCGCACAAACCGGGATGGCATGGCGGAGATACCGATTCATACGCCGGGAATCTGGATCGTGAATCTTGTGCACATGATTCGTGCCAACGGGCAGAAGGGGCACGACTGGGAAAGTTTTTTCAGCACCCTGACGTTCCAGGTCGCTCCAAAGAAGTAATCCACGACTTCGGGTCGGAGTCTATCGGATTTTGAAACCGGGAGTTACGGGCATGAAAAATGATCGCAAAGAGGGAGCGCGAATCGTGCTGTTGCTGTTGGCGGCGAGCGCCATGGCGCTCTGGTCGCCGCCGGTTTCACGCCCAAACAGTTCGATATTGGAAAGCGCAGGCGCCACCCTGCTCGAAGTCGGGCGATGGCTCGATCTGAACGGCGAAGCGATCTACCGAGCCCACAGTTGGATCAAGTTTGGCGAGGGGGGAAGGGGCGAGCCGGGCTGAACATCCGCTTCACCGTTAAGGGCGAGACGCTCTATGCGATCATCCTGGGGGATTGGCCGGGAGAACGGGCGGTGGTCACTTCGCTTGCGCCAGGCAGGCCCCGGAGGGTAAGATCCGCAGCGTGAGCATGCTCGGCGCCGGCGGCACGCTGGAGTTTTCCCAGGATGCAGCGGGGCTCAGGATCAACCTGCCCGCAAGCCCTCCGGGCAAGTATGCTTCTGTACTGAAGATCGGCGGACTGAAAGTGAATCCGCCCACGGCGACGACATCGGGTAACCCGCGCTAGGGTCAATGTTGTTCACTTAAGCAAAGCATCGAAAAGACGGAGCCACGAATTGGGAAATGATCCACAGGGTGTCCAGGATATTTCAGTGTAATTCGTGTAATCCGTGGCAAGGCTTTTCGTCAACCGATCGACGGGCCGCTGAATGAAAAACATTGGCGCTAGGGCTCACCCACAAAGCTGAGGAAGGGTGTCGTGCCGATTCTCAGGTTCAACCCCGACTTCGCTAAGATTCGGGAATTCTCCACTTAATTGCATGGGAAAGCGTGACTGTCGATAGAGTTGTATTCCTCCGCGCAAACAAACCTTCTTCAGACGTGCCGCAGCGCCGCTGGCGGAAGACCCGGCGCTGTCTTGGAGTATTGGGCGCCGTCTATCTGCTTCCCATTATCATCGCTGGCTGCATCAACCTGATCAGCGGGCCCAGGGAGCATTGGTCGCGCGCCGACAGGTCTTCGGCAGGGATCGCTCCAGACGCTGCCCGGACACCGGAAGCTTTGGTGCAGGTGTATACGGCTCGCACCTATGGATGGCGCGGGGCTTTCGGTGTTCACACCTGGTTCGCGCTGAAGCCTGCGCACGCGACTGTATGGGAAAGATTTGAGGTGGTTGGGTTCGGCGTAAGTCGCGGACGGCCTGCGGTTCGCAGCGGCCCCGGTGTGCCGGATGGTCGTTGGTATGGCAACAATCCGACCTTGCTCGCGGAACTTCGCGGCGCAAGAGCGGAAGCTGCGATTCCCCTCGTGCGCGCCGCGGCTGCCGATTATCCCTACCAGAATCAATATACCGTTTGGCCCGGGCCGAACAGCAATACCTTCATCGCCCATCTGGCGCGCCGCGTGCCGGATCTGCGCGTCGACCTGCCGGCCAACGCGATCGGAAAGAATTACCCCGTGGATGGAATTCTCGCGCGCGCTCCAAGCGGGACCGGCTGGCAGGTTTCGCTCGGGGGCGTCATCGGCATCGCAGCGGGTACGGTCGAAGGCATCGAGATAGATCTGCTCGGCTTGTGTGCCGGTCTGGATTTTAACCGTCCGGCCTTGCGCTTGCCGGGTCTTGGCCGCCTGGGAATGCGCTGACGACTGAACGACCCTCGACTGCGCGCCTCAGGGACTCGGCAGCCACAGTATTCTTTCCCGGAGGAAGAGTACTCCGACATTGGTGGTCTGGGGCACTCTCGATACAACGCCAAAGGCGAGGGGTTTCCACCATCCCCGAGGGGGACACTAAAACGGCATATCGGGCTATGGAGTGGGAAAGGCCCAGTTCTGGAGCAAATCCGCACGCGCCTTCTCATCGGATGCGACGAGACGCAGAATGTCCTGCGCCGATATCATCCCCAAGGAGCGTCCCGAGGGATCCACCACAACCAGGTGATAAATCCCGTGCCTGTCGAGGAGATGGAAGCAGTCTTCGATCGTACTCTCAGGGGTTATCGTCACGAGGCTCGTGGACATGATTTCCCGCACTCTTACCCAAGCCGGACAGCGGTTCTCGGCCGCGACCTTGTCCGAGATGTCGCTTTGAGAGATCACACCGATCGGTTGTCCCGCGGGATCGCAGACCACGGTGGCACGGATCTCCCGGTCCCGCAAGTACCCGGCGGCTTCGTGAACGGTCGTATCCGGCGCGACGGCAAAATACTCTGTTCGATTTTCCAGCAAATGCTTGATCCGACTCATGTCACCCCCGGCAAAAATGAGTTCTCACCCGACTGACTCAGTACGGGATGTGCTTTTGTTCGTGGATAGCACTGGAAGAAGAACTCCGTGAAATCAATTTAACAAATTTCGGCTCGTCTTGGCAGATGATTTTACATCCTGGTATGCGGTGCCGGTTCAATCCTGCGGGCGGGTGTACTAATATGTAGGTGGTGAGGAGGCCTCATGAAAAAGAAATTGGCGAGATTTGCTGCTGGGATCCTGCTCCTGGCATCCCCGTTATCCCTGGCTGCCGCAGACAAGAAGCCTTGGAAGGATGCGAGCGTTCAGGTCGGTGACATCAAGATCCACTACATCGAAGCGGGCGCCGGGGAGCGTTCGCTGGTATTCATCCCCGGATGGACGATGACCGCGGAAATCTGGAAGGAACAGATCCCCTATTTTTCGGCCCGCGGCTTTCATGTTTATGCCATCGATCCGCGGAGCCACGGCCAGACAACCAAGACGGAGGGCGGGAATACCTATCAACAGCAAGCCGCGGATCTGCACGCGTTTCTGAAAACGCTCAAGATCGAGCACGCCGCTCTGGTGGGCTGGTCGGCCGGAGTCACGGTTCTACTCGAGTATGTTTCGAGCCCCGACGCCCTGGCGCCTGAGAAACTCGTCCTGGTGGACGGGCTCCCTTGCGGTTTCAAAGACACTGATTATCCAAGCGGCATGACCCTGCAGCAGGCGAGGATGTTCCTGTCATCGCTGCAGGAGGACCGCGCTAAGGCCACCGGCCAGTTCGTTAAATCGATGTTTAAATCGCGCCCCCTGGAACTTCTGGTCAAGGAGATCACCGACAACAGCCTCAAGGTCCCTGTGGGAGCCTCGGTATCGCTTTTCTTCGACCTCTATTCGGGAGACCGGAGGCCCGCCCTGGCCCGCGTTTCCGTCCCGACGCTGGTCGTAGTCCCGGATGAGAACCGGCTGCTCGGGGAGTATATGCAATCGAAGATCGGGCGATCAAAGCTCGAGGTCATCGCGGAGTCCGGCCACGCGCTCTTCCTGGACAAGCCCCAAACCTTCAATCAGATGGTGGAAACCTTCCTTGGGGAGAATTGAGAAGGTTGCGGTTCACGGCTACGACGCAAATATCTGTATGCCGTGAACCGCAAACCATGAAGCCCGCACCAACGATCGAGGCGGGGCTCCTTCCTTCCGTCAGCGAGCTTACTGCGCCGGAGACCTACTTCGTAGCTTTAATGCTTTCGATCTTTACGCTCTTGCCATCCTTGCTGGCGGTGCCTGTCACGCTCACCGTCTGGCCGGCATATTTGTCCAGCTCGACTGCGATCTTGGCATCCTTCTGGTTATCAATGTCCAGGACTTTGTCCTTGCCGGTCACGAATACATAGGCGCTGCCATTCTTAACGCAAGACCTGGTGCATGCAACCGGGTCCTGTCCGTGATGAGTCGCCCCGCACATTTTGTCGCTGATGCTGCCTTGCCAGGTTTCTGCGGACATGACGCAAACCGTCGAAGCCAGAAGTACCAGCAGTACGGAGAAAATCGAGACTTTCTTCATTTGCACCTCCAGAATGCAATTCCTTAATCGAAGCAATGCAAACCCGAGAGGAAAAATTATACCGTACGATAAGCGCGGAACCAACAGAGGAAGTGAGGGTGCGGATTCGGCTCAGACGGTCCGGCGCTTCACGGTTCCTTTTGAAGTCAGGTAGAAGGGATCCGTGATGGCTTCTTCTACCCTCTTGCGGTAACCCTTGACGGGCCACTCGCGTTCGCAGAGGTGGTCGAGGATGCGTCCCCGCACTCTCGGCCGCAGATCGCCCGCATCGAGAAATACCTTGAGCAGATGTTCACGAACATCGGCATCGCCGCAGCGGGCGAGGTAATCGATGGCGGCGATGCACACATCGTCATCATCGTCATCAAGATAGCGAAGAACCGTCTCACGCAGTTCGGGGAAGGCCTGGTCGGGAAGGTGTTCGATCATCACCTTTTTCGCGTCGGGCCAGCGCGTGTAGGTTCCGGCCAGCTTATCGAGGATGTTCTTGACGGTCTCGGTGAATTCGGGCGGCGGGAGCAATTCCCGGAGGGCATGCAGGGGCCAGGTCACCTCGGATTCGGACACGAGGAACTGCAGAATGGGCTCGATCGCGATTCGCCCCATGTCGACGAGCAGGCGAACGGCATATTGCTTTTCCTCGTGGTCCATGCTGGCCTGCGGCACCTGCACGGTGAAACGGCGCAACAGGGCCGCCGCAGCTCCCCGGGTTTTCCACCCGGCCAGTCGTTCCATTGCGCCGAGGCGCACGCCGGCGTCGCCATGAGGCTGCGTCGCCTGCTTCATGGCCCTCGCTATCTGCCGTTCGCTTGGGCCGGATGCGCTTCCGAAGAGTTGTCGTAACAATTCCATAAGCAATTATCTTACAATAAGTTTGTTCGCAGATCGGCCCTTTTCAATATAATAAGCCCTGCGAGAAACCGGCGGCCGCAATTCTGCAGGGCGGGCGGATTCCGCGCGGGCCGCGGCTTAACATATCGACAAGCGAGGAAATTCGATGGAAGAACGGGACTTTTTTACCGAAAAAGACGAAACGATTCCCACCCCGGTTTATTGCGCAAAATGCCGGGCAACCCTGGATTATCCCATCAAGTGGCGCCGCCGCACGAAAAAAGCCCACTTGCCGCCGGGCGGTGATGAGCGTGACCGGGCGAAATTCGCCAAATTGCAGAACTACCGCGTTCGCCTGGACGACAAGTTGCGCTGCCTGAATCCTCGCTGCGGCAAAACCATCGAAATCACCAGCATCCAAACCGTCGTTTTTGACTAGGAGCCCGTCCGAGAATTAGGAGGGGCCGCGTTCCGGGCACCGTCGCGCCTGCGGCGCTCCTGGCGGGGGCAGATGCAATGCGGCGCGACGCAGGCGATGTCGCTGTACATCGTCGAGG